>ENA-ORXT01002306-ORXT01002306.1-marine-metagenome-genome-assembly--contig:-NODE-2306-length-23173-cov-154.075338_pt1 | contig 23173 bp, 15 predicted proteins | sample MGYA00237868_ERZ511482 | MGnify/ENA metagenome assembly ERZ511482
ATTCGTTCCTCACAGAGACGACACATACTATCATCCGTTATGCACCACTTCAAAAAAAATACATCACATTAAAACAGTATAAAGCAAATGAAAATCATCGTAATTAAATTAATTTTCCTTGTACTCTTTGTTTCATGCAAACAAGAGGAGAATAAACTTGAAATTCATCCAACTACTAAGACGGATAAAATTGATAGTCTTCTATTAAGTCTTAATAAGCAAAATGCATTCAATGGAAATGTATTAATTGCAGAAGGAGACTCAATCACACTATTAAAAAGTTATGGCTATGCAGATTTAGACACTAAGGTGAAGTTGAATGAGAACTCAATATTTAGATTGGCCTCCATAACAAAGCAATTTACTGCTATCGCTATTCTACTACTCCACAAGCAGGGTCATTTGTCTATATATGACAAAGCTTTTAAATATATTCCTGAAATATCCAGTTATAAGGATGTGTCAATTCTTAATCTTATTACTCATACAAGTGGCTTGCCAGATTACGCAAAATTAGCTGAGAAACATTGGGATGCGAAAAATGCCGTTACAAATAAAGATGTTTTAAACTTAATACAACAACATAAAACTGAATCTTCTTTTGAACCCAATACAAGATGGGAATATTCAAATACTGGATATATTATTTTAGCAGAAATAGTTCGAAATGTTTCTAATCAGAACTTTCAGAGTATGTAAACGATAATATTTTAATACCTAATAATCTGCATTCTACTTTTTTCTACAATAGATATTCCGAAAACCGGAAAGAAAATATGACGAAGGGATACACTCAGGTAGAGGAGCTTAATGGACTCGTGGAAGTTGAAAGCCTTGGCATAGAACACAGATATACATACTTAGATAAGACAGTTGGAGCGGGAGGTTTGGCATCAGATATTTTTGATTTATTGAAATGGCATAATATATTGAAAGACAGTACTTTTCTTAGTACTGAAGACAAGAATCTTCTTTATAATTATCATGTTTTAAGTGATGGAAGTCTTTCAAACTATGGGTTCGGCTGGCACATATTCAAAAGTAGACTTACCGGTAAAAGGTGTAGCCATGGAGGAGATTGGGCTGGATATTCAAACATGTTTGATAGGCATTTGGAAAAGGATAAAGCCATTATTATTCTTCAAAATATTAATACTCCTGAAATTCAAAGGCCTATGGTTAGTATTTATCAAATTCTGTACAAAGATAATGATTTTGAAGTAGGCAAATTGAATGAGTATGCTGGCAATTATTCAATTGATGAAGAACCAGATGACATAAAAACCTTTTTAATACGAGATGGAATATTATGCCTGAATGTAAATGATAATTTCTTTCTTCCATTAATCCCAATTGGGAAGGACAATTTTATTGTTCAGGATTTTAGCCCTGAAGTTTCCATACAATTCATTAGAAACTTAGATGGTAAAATTTATAAGCAGATGGTCTATCAAAATGATGAAATTCACCACGCTTCTAAATTATAAAACGAGAATCGTAGTGCATAACAATATATATGACGGAAGACTACCCTTCGGGATAGTTCTCCGCATACCATCATCCGTTATGAGTAATTTATGACAACAGAAGAACTATATAAATACAAAGGAAGATTTTTTATAATTGAGGGTGATAAGGATTTTGAGAAAAATACTCAAGAACTAAGTCTTGAAGAATACAAAAGTCTAATTGAAGCGAATAAAATAATATTCGAGATTAAATACTTTGAAAGAAAATCTCTGGAACTTGAATTAAATTATAAAGACTATTTTAGGACTGAAAAAAAGCACCCTGAAATTCTGGCAAATTGTACTACTGATGAAATAATATATCTTCTTGACAGGACAAAAGTAGATGTAAATAGAACATTTATAAATTTTGTAACTTCATTTAAGAGTTATGTTGAGCATATTGGTAAAAGACTAAAGAAAAAGTATGGAAATGAGTCTCCTGAATTTAAAAAATTAAATCAATAACTAATAATCTATATGATGGCTATTTTTCATATAAATTATTTACGCTATTAAGAGATTTTTCAGTTCATTATGATTATCCAATTCAAGACTTAGAATATAATAGGGATAATAAAGAAAAGCTACTACTAACTTCGTCAAAAAATAATTGAACATCAATTTGGCACTATTAAACGGCATAAGAATTTTGATTACCTGTTGTTGAAAGGTAAAGAAAAGGTGCTGACCGAAGTGTGTCCATACTTAGCTTCAATAAGCTAATAAGCAAACTACGGGCTCATTTTGCGTTGTTTCTGCAAGTTTTTCCGTTGTGGGGACTACTGGGCTGTGTGTAACAAAACAAAAATTTGCCTACTGTAATACAAGCACTTACTTGCTATGGAGTAAAAATCTCCGTTATCGTAAAATTACGATCATCAACATCGGTAACATTAAATATAATTTCCATACGCTTATTAATATAATCATAAGTACCACTACCTCCATTAATAGTTAAAGCATAACCTTGCGGTGTGGTATAATTTTGTACCGGTACTGTTATGTTATTGTTGGTGCAACTCAAATCAAAATAAACGGGTGGATTGTTATTGGCGGTTGTCCAACCATAAAAATTGGTATGTACGAGACGATTGCTGTTGCTTGCATCTACTGTTAATATTACATTTTTGATAGAATAGATACCAAATGGATCGGTACTTGTAGTAAAATAAGGACCTAAAAAAGTACCAAAACCTTCATCGCATATATTTTCACATGGCGCTATTGATGCGCTGAAATTTGTAGTAGCCGGTGTGCTAAAATTGCTATTTAAGATAATATTATTGCCTGCAATAAAAGCAATATTTGTTGAGTCGTTCACAATAGTGTTGCACTCAATACTTTCTGCTTGGGTATATATGCCGCTTGGCACAGATTGGTTTATAGAAAGTAGCGGAATACAATAAAAACATCCTTCTTCACTAAGGGTAATAATTTGGGTAAATGAGCTGGAACCCAAATTATTGCTTGCTGTTAAAACAACAGTAAAAGTACCGTTATTAAAATAGGTATGGCTTGGGTTTTTCATAGTTGAGGTATTTCCATCGCCAAAATCCCATAGCCAGCTTTGTGGTGTATTGGTTGAATTATCATTAAGTTGAACCAACTTATTACAATTATCTATTTGGCTATTAAATGAAGCCATTGGAGCAGTTACGGCATCGCAATACCCTGCATCCAAACAAGCTCTTGAATCTCTATGGGTAATTATTGAGTTTGTTGAGCTATTTGCAACCGTCATTGGGTTGGCAGTAGCGACATTACTATACATCATATTATTTAAATCACTAGTATGATAGGCATTCCAAGTATGCCCCATTTCGTGTATCCAAAGGTTCGTTTTTCTTGATTCGGTGTAAGGCAGAACTTCTTCTACCCAATGATAACCTCGTTCGTTACAAATGCCTGCAAAATGCGAGTACCCATAAGATGAAGTTACGCCTCTTCCAGTAAAAAAAGTAGCTACATCTGGGTTGGAAGTAAAACCACTATTCGGGTTATTTTCTGATTCTCCCCATTCCCTAAAATCATCTAATATTGAACCGTCAGAACAGTCTGGAAAAACTTCTTGACAAGGTGTGGTATTATTATCTGGTGTTATTTCGTTGGCAGCAGCTTCGTAAAACTCAATAATTTTAAAATCTATTAAAAAATTTGTATTATAAAAAGCAGTCACCGCATTTGCACGGGTAGCTAACACGGTTTCAGCTGCTGAAGCCGAACCATAAAGATTTTTAAAAGATTGATCATAAGCAATCGCCAACTCCGCACATACTTCCATTGCAGTTTTTAAATTACTGTTGCTATCATAAGTTTTTGCGTTGGCCAAGGGTAAGTGCCCTTGGCTACAACTCACCTCATTTAAAATGGCTTTTGTGGCACCTGCCTCATAAACTACAAAATAATTTTTAGGTGCATTTTTAATATAAAAGCTCAAAGGTTCAACATAAAATTCCGCATCATTTTCAATAATGTTAGCTATAAATAAATCTTGTTTTATGCTTAGTGTTGAAATATTAGTCTCATCGTTATTAACGCTAGCTCTAAAGGTAAATGGCTTTGGGCTTTTTAGTTCTACAGCTCTTTTTTGATTGCTTTTCTGTGTCGATTTTCTGTAGTCGGGGGCATACATATTGTGCAATTTTAAATTAAATTGCCAATGGTAACTTTCGCTAAGGTGTAAAATAAAATCGGGTTGATTTAAGTTGCTGTAAACATAGTCGTTTATTTGTTTCAAGGGTATTTCGAAAACTTTAAAGGTATTAACTTTGTCGCTTATGCTTGCATAAGTTTCATCAACTTGTTTATAGTTATTTTGGTTATAATCATAAATTTGTGTTCCTGAAAAAATAGTATTTTGAGCAAATGTTAGTTGTGTTAGCATTATACCAACTATCATAAAAAAGAACTTTGAAACCATAATTTTTTAGATTATGATGTTCAAAAATAATGCCATTATTATTAGCTGCCTAAAAGTAAATAATAACATATTTAGTAAAAATGATTTGCTCGAAAAAGAAGTTGATCTAACAAAGAAATTGAAACTATAATTCATTTTTTTTTGAAGCAAAACATTTGAACCTTGTGGATACACCCGTCCCGCTTTCCGCTCAAATGCCTTGCCAACGCTTCAAGGCCAACGCGGCAAAAGGCATAACCGCTGCAATCGGGGCTATTTTAAAAGCACTATTCTTCGTAAAAAATTTCGTAAGCGAGCTGCTCACCAATTAATAAAAATTGCAAAACACTACCACAGTTAAATGTCAACCAACTCAATAAACTTGCCTAAAAAGATGACACCTTTTATAAAAACATCACCCTTCTCATCAATGCGCTTTTCGTTTCTCATATTTTTTTCTTACATAAAAATACAAAATACTAAAAGCAACAATTAATATGGCAGGAAAAATTGCCAAGTTATCTAAAGTAGCCTAATCGGCAACTAAATCTGCTGCATCGGCTGATAAGCCTTCTTGCAAAACATTTCTTTTTCAGTATCTAACCAACCACCTATTATAGGTTGCCACCTACCAGTAGCAAACATGCCAGCTGCACCCATTAGGCCTAAGCGCTGCCATATAGGGCTATTTGATTAGTATGCTTTTCGTTTTTTCATATAAAAATTTAAGCCTAAAAATGCTACAATTAATATTGCGGGCAAAATAGACATTGTACGCAACGCTTCTGTAGCACTAGCATCGTCCATTAGTTTGCCCATTATCGGTAACACAATTGATACTGAAAACATACCTGCACCCCCCATTATAGAAAGACCTAATGCTCCTGTTTCTGGTAAATATTCTGCCACAAAACCCAGCATAGTTGGCCAAAAAAAAGTAACCCCTATGGCAAAAATAGCAGCTGCAACAAATGTCATTCCGCCACTAGTTATCGTTAACATCCAAAGCCCTATAAAAGTGAATATTGCAGAATATAACAACATGCCAGAAGGGCTTAATTTGTGAATTACCTGACCCGCAAACGATCTGCCCAAAGCCATAATTCCATTTATGAAAGCTAACACAAGTAAAGGTGCCGCCACAGAAGTTTTTAATAACGATTCAATTCGTTGTGTTGTCCCTAACTCGGAAGCCGCAGTAAGAAACATGCAAAACACCATAAATAAGAATAAAGGGTTTAATACACTTTTAAACATTTTTTTATTACTAATACCCATTTGTACACGCTCTGTAACGGGGAATTTTTGGCCAAAAAACAAAACACCATAAATAATTAGTGGAATAAACAAAGTAGCGACCATTACCTGCCAACTTAATCCCATAATATCCATTATAAGCCAACCTAAAAGAGCTCCTATAACAATGCCGCCAGGAAACCAAACATGAAACCTATTTAGCATTTTAGTTTTATTGTTAGGAAACATAGATGCCACTAAGGGATTTAAAGCAGCTTCTACCATGCCATTGCCTATACCCACAAACAATGTGGCTATAAAAAGTGAAGTCATAGAGTCTGCCATTAGAGTCCACACAATTCCAATAACGTGTGTAAAAAAAGCAATCCAAGTAATTTTTTTAATTCCAAGTAAATCAACTAATGGTCCACCAATAATCATTGCAATTGTAAATCCAAAAAAAGCTGGTGCAAAAGCATATCCTAGCTGTTCTAAGGTTAAGCCAATACCTTCTGGCCCAAAAACGGTTTCTAATCTTGCTCTTATGGCAAAAGTCATAGCCGTAGTAATTAAAGCCAGGCAACTTGCAATAAAAAGCTTGTTTTTATTAATTTTTCCCATTTTTTTCATTAAATTTTAACGTAGCTTATTGTACTTTTTTTGCTGCCTTAATCAACAAATTTTTGGTGGCCAAAATGCCTTCTTCTTCATCGGCTTCGCCTTCAAATTCTACGCCTATGTAGCCGGTATAATCGGCATCTTTTATAACCTGCAACATTTTGTAATAATCTATTTTGGTTTCGTCGCCTGCTGCATTAAAGTTGTAGCTTTTGGCAGAAACGGCTTTGGCATAAGGCATCATCATTTTTACGGCGCCATAATAATCTTCGTATTCATTAATACACGGTGCGCCCCATTTTGCACCGCCTTCACGTGCTATGCAGAAGTTTCCAAAATCGGGTAGCGTGCCGCAGTTGGGCATGTTTACATTTTTCATTACACCAGTTAACCATTTTGGGTCGGATGAATAGCCTCCATGATTTTCTACTATCACGTTTATGTTTTGATCTTTTCCATAAGCGCATAATTGCCCTAAACCATCGGAGGCTTGTTCTAATTGGGCTTCTTTTGTACCATCGCCAAACAAGTTTACTCTTATAGAATGGCAACCTAAAGCATTAGCAGCATCTACCCATTTATGATGATTTTCGGCCGCCTGTTTACGAATAGCTTTGTCTGAACTTCCTAAATCACCTTCGCCATCAATCATAATTAAAAGGCTTTCTACACCAAATTCGGAAGCCTTTGCGTTTAATTTTTTAGTAATATTTTTTATGGCTTGCAACTGGTTTTCTGCCTCTTCGTATTCTTTTTTGTATAAACCGCTTACGTATTCTAAGCCATCAAAACCCAATTCTTTTGCCTTAGCTGCAAATGCAAAAGGGCTTAGTTTACCCGCAAAGATGTTGCGGTTCAAACTCCATTGTGCTAAAGACAATTTGAAAAAAGGTTGAAACATTTCGGTGGTTTCTACTACTTTTTTAACAGCTTGCGTAGTTACTTGTTTGGTTTTACTATTACAGGCGGTTATTCCTAATCCACTAAAAGCGGCTGTTGTTAGGGCAGATTGATAAACAAAAGTTCTTCTTTTCATAACATTAATTTACTTTAAAGGTTTCTATATATTTGGCTACGGCATTAATCTTATCTTTTCCGAGAAATTTGTGCGGTGTCATTAATCCTCTTCCTTCGGTTATTACGGTAACTGTTTCGGCAAAGCTAAGTGCGGTTTTAGTTAAATCGTGTGCACCACTTGCCCCCATATTTCCATTTTGCCCATGGCAGGTTAAGCAGTAGGTATTATATGTTCTTTTACCAGCGGCTAAAGGATCAGTCTTTGGCTTTTCAGTTTTGGGTTTAGAAGTGTCGGTTGTTGTTTTTGTGGTTTCATTGTTTGATGATTTTTGCCCTTGACTACAGGAACTTAGGCCGCAGATGGTAAGGCACATTACTATTATAATTAGATTTTTCATAAACTTAAATTGTTACATTTCGGATAACAATATAAAAAAAATTTGGCTTGAATTTTAAAAGGAATTTTCTTAATCAGTTTAAACTGTATTTTTGAAGATATACCTGATTAGGTATTTTGATAATTCTACTTAATAAGTTTTATATTTATTAAATGTTTTATTGGTATAAAACTACATAATGTTTAGGTATGATTTTTAAAAAAAATCACAATGCTTTTTACCTTAGGTATCTTCACAATTAAAGCCCACCAAAGGTGATGAAAGCCTTTGCTTATTGAACTAAGCCTTTGTCTCTACCTTTTCAATCTCTTCAACTGGTTTGGTGGCTTTTAAAAATTGTTTTACTTGCTCAAGCGAATCGGTGTGGTATTTGGTTGAAGGCTGGGCTTTCGCAAATTTTACATAATCGGCAATGGTAAGCAAATCAACTGCATTGCGAAATAAGCCTTTGGTAACTTCTTTTTTCTTCTTTAGGAGCGGGGCAATTTCATCCGTTGTTAGTTCTAAGGCATTAATTTCGAAACGGCCGCCAATGTATTCACGTAAAACTTCGGTTAGCTCAATGTAATATTGTTTTACCTTGCCTTCTTGCCAAAGCTTTTTAGTTTGTACTTCGTTTAACCTTTGTATCGCCAACTCGTAAGGCGGTAATGGCGGTGGTACGTAAGCTTCTTTTTTTCTTCTTTTAAAATAGAAATATAATAAAAGTGGAATGCCCAATACTAACAAAACAATACCTGCTATTAGTAAAGCTCGTTGTAATTTCTCTTTAAAAGTAAGGGGCATTTTTATTACGTTTTTTATGGGCATTATGGCTGCGGTGGTATCCACTTCCATAGTGTTCATTCGTATAATAATGGGTTCGGTTTTGGCAATTTGGGTACGGCGATTTTCTTTATACTCAAATTCTATTGGTGGTATTACGTAGTAACCGGTATCAAACTTGGTTAAAATAAGTTGCTGTTGTTCTATGTATTTTTCGCCAGCTTGGGTGGTGTCTATTTTACCAGATTTTATTATTTCGAAGCTACCTAAACTATCTACTAAAAAAGGCCATGGTACTGTTACATCGGTTGTGCGTTCTAAGTTAATGTTTAGTGGTATGTGTTGACCGATTAAGTAAATGGTATCTTCTACTGCTGTACTTACTTTTACTGCTTGTGCAGAGCTAAGGACAGGTATAGAAATTAAAACGACAATTGTTAGGTAATACAAAGGGTTAAAACCAATTGAGGCGCTGTTGCCGAAAACGTTTTTGTTGTGCATACTTGTTACAGATGTGAAGGCTGGGTTGTAGCTTTTGTTTTTTTTCATATATTTTACAAACAAGGATGAGGCGAAGTTTTTAAATAGGGAAACCGTTGGAAATTTAGCCCCGATTGCAGCGGTTATCTCGCCTCCCTTTTTAGGGGGCGGGATTTGAGCGGAAAGCGGGACCCAAGCTTTTAAATGGTTATTATATTTCGCTTCAAAAAATAAACTCATATTATATAATGTAATCTTGGGCTTGGTTTATCCTCTTCTTTTAAAAAAACTCATTAGGGTTTTTATATATTTTTGGTCGGTAGAAATTTCCATTAAATCGGAACCAGAACGCAAAAATATATCTTTACAGGTGCTTAAATTTTGCTGAAAATTGTTGGCATAATCATCTCTCACTTTTTTTGAGTTGGTGTTGATCCACATTTTTTTACCAGTTTCCATATCAACGGCGTGCAGTAACCCTACTTTGGGTAAACTTTGCTCGCGTGGGTCAGAAACGTGTATGCCTACCAAATCGTGCCGTTTGGCGGCTATGTTTAAGGCATCTTTATAGTTGTTATTATCCATAAAGTCGGATATTAAAAAGCTGATGCTTTTTTTCTTCATTATATTATTGAAAAAACGAAGTCCTTCGGCAATGCTAGTAGTGCCGGTTTCTAAACTATCGGCAGCTAATAGTTCTCTAATAATGCGCAAAATATGCGACCGTCCTTTTTTTGGTGGAATGTATTTATTAACCTCGTTGCTAAACATTAGTAAACCCACTTTGTCGTTATTGCTGCTGGCAGAAAAGGCAAAAACGGCACTCAGCTCTGCTATTAAATGATTCTTCATTTGGTTTACGGTACCAAAAAATGATGATTTACTTACATCAACAATTAGCATTACGGTTAGCTCTCGTTCTTCTTCAAACACTTTAATATAAGGTGTGTTTAGGCGAGCGGTAACGTTCCAATCAATGGCTCTTATGTCGTCTCCAAATTGATATTCTCGCACTTCGCTAAAGCTCATGCCACGGCCTTTAAATGCGGAGTGATACTCGCCCGAAAAAATTTGATTGCTCAAACCTTTGGTACGAATTTCAATTTTTCTAACCTTTTTTAATAACTCTGAAGTTTCCAAATTATTTAATTATAAATTAGTAATGATAAATTATGTTTTTTGTACCATTAATAAGTTAAGGAACTTCCACTTTATTTAAAATATCGGCAATAATGTTTTCTTGTGTAATGTTTTCTGCTTCGGCCTCGTAAGTAATGCCAATACGGTGACGCATTACATCTTCACAAACAGCACGCACATCTTCGGGTATTACATAACCTCTACGTTTTATAAATGCGTAGGCTTTGGCCGCTAATGCGAGGTTTATACTTGCCCGTGGCGAGCCGCCATAATTTATTAAATGCTCTAAACTGCCAATGCCATAAGTTTTTGGTTCGCGCGTGGCGAAAACAATATCAAGTATATAGTTTTCTATTTTTTCGTCCATATAAACTTCTCTAACTACTTGCCTTGCCCGCATAATTGTTTCTGGCTTTATTATAGGTTGTACTTTCGGAAATTGCTGTAATACGTTAATGCGCATGATCTGCTTTTCTTCTTCTTTATTAGGATAACCGATTACCACTTTTAGCATAAAACGATCTAACTGCGCCTCAGGCAATGGGTAAGTACCTTCTTGTTCTACTGGGTTTTGTGTTGCCAATACCAAAAACGGTTCTTCTAATTTGTGGGTTTCTGAGCCAATGGTTACTTGGCGTTCTTGCATGGCTTCTAACAAAGCACTTTGCACTTTGGCTGGGGCACGGTTAATTTCATCTGCCAAAATAAAGTTAGCAAAAATTGGTCCTTTTTTTACGGCAAATTCGTTTTGAGCTTGATTGTAAATCATTGTACCAATTAAATCGGCAGGGAGCAAATCGGGCGTAAATTGTATTCTGCTAAACTTAGCATTTACTGATGCTGATAGGGTATTAATTGCCAAAGTTTTGGCTAAACCTGGCACACCTTCTAACAAAATATGCCCACGAGATAAAAGACCAATTAATAATCTTTCGATCATATATTCTTGCCCAATTATTGTTTTTTTAATCTCATCTGTTAAAACAGTTATAAACTGACTTTCAACTTGAATTTTTTCGTTTAGTGCCAAAATATCACTACCCGCAGTATTGGTACCAGCTATTTCCATAAATATTTTTCTTTAAAAGAAAGCAAAAATAATACTATGCTTTAATATTTTTTTATTTTTTCTTTAAGATGGGTTGTAATGTTTGTTAAGTAATCTATTTAGTTGCTATTGTAAAATTGTTTTGAGGGGTAGATTTTGAATGTTACAACCTTACTTTGCTCACTTATTCAACTATAATTTTTCGTAAAAACATTTTTTTTCACTAACTTAGATTAATGAAGTCCAAACATTACTTTTCATTTTTATTTTCTTTATTTTTAATATTAAGTGTAAATGCTCAATCTACTTGGGATGATGCTTATACCATACTAAAAACCAATTGTGGCACAGCAAACTGCCATGTTGGGGTAGAAAATCCTGCGGGTAAGCTTTATTTTGATTTAGAGAAAGAATTTGTGCATCAACAAATACTTAATCAACCACCACAAAACGAAACCGCAAAAGCAAATAACAATCGTTTAATTTATGAAGGCGACCCTTACCGTAGCTACATTTTTAGAAAACTAAATAATGGTTTTGCAGCAGACGCCCCATTAATGGAAGGCGAACAAGACGATTTTCATAATATTGAAATAAGTGAGGTGGATAAAGAAATGGTTAGACAATGGATTTTGTATGGCGCACCACAAGAAGGAACAGTAGTTGATAAAACAGTAATTGAAGAATATTATAGCGGTAACGGCATACCATCTGTTGCAGAAAAACCAGCAGTGCCAACCAATGGTTTTCAAATACACGTTGGGCCTTATTTTTTGCCGCCTGGTGCAGAGCAAGAATATTTTTATAAATATCCGTTAGATAATATTTTTGATAAGTATGAGGTAACAGCTTTTGAAACCTTTATGGGCCAAAGTTCTCATCATTTTATTATAATGAAATTTTGGAACAGCTTTGTTGCCGCTACAAAAGCTGGGCTTCGAATTTGGGATCGCCACGATCATGCTACTTTTGAAGATGTAGCGCAACAAAACCAACGCATAGAATTACCACAAGGGAGTGCTTTTGAATGGCGCACTAATACGGTGTTAGATTTAAACACGCATTATATCAATTTTTCATCAAGCTCAGTATTGGCTTGCGATGTTTATGTGAATGTAGAAACACAAGACCCGGGTACAGCCAAACAATTAATGTTTACACAATTAATACCCGACACTACGCTTTACGTGCCCAATACCGGCGAACGTATTGAGATAGTTGATACCTTTTTAAGTCCAATACCTATACCCAAAGTATATTTATGGTCGCTTACCTCACATGCCCACAAAGCAAGTGTTGACTATGATATTTATCAACCTGTTACAGGCCAACAGCCTAAGCATATTTACGATGCCAGTTGCCCCGGTGGTGTGCCAGGTTGTAATAATTTGGTGTACGATTATGAGCGGCCTCCAACCCGTTATTTCAATCCTTTTTTGGAAACCATACCTGCCAACGGCGTAATACATAAAGCTACTTATATAAACAATGGGCCAGAGGCATTGACTTGGAATTGGACTTCGGATGGGGAAATGATGGTTTTTGTAATGCGCTATTTACTTGATACTACGGGCGTAAAAATTGTAAACAACCCAATTATTGATATTGAAGAATTTGAAGAGCCAAAATTTAGGGTATGGCCAAATCCTGCTAAAAATTCCGTTCAGATTTTCGCCCCCACACATTTAAATGAAAATTTTACGGTTACCTTAACAGATATTAATGGCAAAAATCTTATCAGCAACAAGTTAACTACTACCAATGTTTTAAATATTGATGATTTAAAATCTGGTATTTACCTAATCAGTATTTTTAGCGCCACTAATCAAAGGCTTTATCATCAAAAAATACTGAAGCAATAAAAATTTAAACACGCATCCAACCTCTTGTACTGTTTTGTCTGTCTTACTTTTTAGGAGATTTTTATCTTTGCAACTAACTATTAAATCAATTTATAATTAAATACTTATGAAAAAACTTTTTACCTTTTTAACGCTACTTTTATGTGTGGCGACTTCCTTTGCTCAGCCCGCTCCCGATTGCAGCAATTATGCTGGTGTTGATTTCTTTTCGTTTTATGGAAACGAAATATGTAATAACTATTACGGAGGCGCAGGTATTGAACTAAATATAATTACCAATGGTCCACCTATGGGCGAATTTTATGATGTTTTTATAGAAGGAACTGACGGCTCGCAAAACTTTGGTTTTGCTGATGACTATGGTTTTGGTTTTGCCGAATTATTGCCTAATCCTGTAGAAGGCTGCGAAGTTGTTGAGGTTTCATTTCAAATGACAATAAATTGCCCTGAAACTGGTGAACCTTTAGATGTTATAGACCTTGGCGTTTTTACAATATACCCTCAATTAACGGTAGAAATAGTAGAACCCGGTTGTGGTGAAGGCCAAAACGGTTCGGCTACCTTAGTTGCCGCAAATGGTGAAATTTGTGAAGGGCCAATTGAAGGTATTGCAGGTATTGCCGGAGATTGCGAATCTCAGCGACCGGCTACATTAACTTATGATTTCAATCCATTTCCTGATGCGCTATACTGTTTTTTTAACTTTAGTGATGTTGTTGAAGTGCCGTGTACCGATTTAGAATTTGGTTGTACCGACCCTGCTGCCTGTAACTTTAGTGATACTGCGGTTTGTGATGATGGTTCTTGTTTAGTAGTTGATCCTTGTTGCCCTCGGCCTGTAGCGGCAACTTTACCAACCGGGTTTTGCATTGGTGGCGGATATCCAGATATTAACACTTGTATAATATTTGATGGTGACATTTCAGCAATTGATATTTATGGTATTGGTTTAAACTCTGCTAACGGCTTTGGTTTTGTCGTATCGAATGATCCTGCAACCAATGAAATTTGTTTTGCATTAGATTTCTTTTATTACAACTACTACGATATATGCCAACCCGTTGAAGATACCTTTACCTTAGATTATTTTTGCCCCGATACTGGTGAACAAGTTAATATTGATTTGGGTACGATAACAATTTTTCCACCTCCCTTTGTTTATGAGGTTTCTACCCAACCTTCTGCAGAATGTGGCGGCATACCCGAAATTAATCCACTTTTTTGTGGGGAATTGGTAATTGGTGAAATTGTAGACCCTATTAATGAATGTGATAACCTAACAGCAGGTGTTTTAAATTACGATATTGACCCTGGTTTTGATTTAACAGGAGCACCCGATTGTCTTACGGCTCTTTTGGCAGGTGAAGTGCTAATACCTCCGTGTGAAGAAGATTGCCCTTGTGAAGGTACTTTTTGTGGAGGCACTTGTATTGATTTAATGGTAAGTACCGACCAATTTCCGATAACGCAATGTGCTTATGCAGCTGAACCTTTTACTATTAATATTTCTGGGCAAGGGGCAGATACAGGCACTTATTTCGGTAACATTATAGATAACAATGGTAATTTTGTTGGTAGCTTTTTTCACCAACCTGGCGACCCAACAGATATAGATATTTTTGCGGGTTTTTATCAAGGCGGTTGTGAGCCGACCACTTATCAATTAAGTTACGAAATATTTTGTGCTCAAGATGGTTCCTTAATAGCCTCTGGCCCATTAGGTGATATTACTGTTTATCCAGAGTCATTTCTATTCTTCCCCGAAGTAATTGAAGGGCAACCTTGTGGCGCTGGCCCAACTATTTTACCTGCTCCTTGTGGAACTGTTGTTACCGATCCAGATCCAATACCTAACCCACAATGTGGTGAAAATGCAATGGACCAATTAGTAACTTGGAGTGTTGATTTTGGTTTTGACATAACCGATGCACCTTCTTGTTTTGAACCCGGCTTGTTTGGTGAATTTACTGTTTTTGCTTGTCCAGATGGCCCGGGCGCACCTTGCATTTTAGAATGTTTAGGAGATGGTATATTAGATGAAAACTGTACTTGTGTGGTTGAAGGAGCTCCTCAAATTATAATTGATGATGCACCAGTAGCAGTCTGCCAGGGCGAACCTATTATAGTAAATGTTGATTTAACAGGCACTATACCTCCTGGTCAATTTTACGAATTACAGGTAGTAGATCAAAATGGAAATTTTATTAATTCTTTTGGTATAGATGAATATACAGTATTTCCATTTGCCGTTGACTTGTTCGATTTTAATTATGGAGATCCTTGCAATACCAGAACGGTTACCTATACTTTTAATTTAAGATGCTTTTACGATTTTTCGCTAATAGGCACTCCAGTAATAGTTGGGCCAATTACTATTTATCCAAGTCCATTTAATTATGCACCATTTATTGAGCCTACTATTCCTTGCGAATCAGAACCACAATTTATTTTAAATGATTTTTGTGAAGCAACTTTAGAAATTTTAGAAACCGTATTGCCAGTAGATGATTGCGATGCACCAATGGCAGGTTTTATAAGCTATCAGGTAACACCTGCATTCGATATTACTAATGCACCTGCTTGCTTTACTGATCTAATTTCTGGCCAAGCCCCAATTCCGCCTTGCTTAGTTGATTGCCCTTGTGATGGTACTTTTTGTCAAAACGTTTGTGTTGATTTAATGGCAACGGTGACCAACTTTCCAACCGAAGTTTGTCCAGATGAAGGCTTTCAATATCAATTAGATGTTACTGGCATTGGAGCAGATTTTGGTACTTACTTCATATTAACTTTCGATAATAATGGTAATAATGTTGGTTTTGATGTACACAATCCAGGCGATCCAACTACCATATTTTCATTTGTATTTCCATTTGTGCAAGGTTGCGAACCAGAAGATCAAACCTTTTCTTACGAAATTCAATGCCCTGATGATGGCAGTATATTAGCCGCCGGCACTTTAGGAACCGTATTGGTTTATCCAAGTCCGTTCAACTTTTTTCCTCAAATTACACCAAGCATTGCTTGCGTTCAAAACTTAATGATTACTCCTGCTCCTTGCGGTACTTTAATTTTAAATCCCGACCCAATACCAGTACCAGGTTGTGGCGGAGAGGATTCGGAAGTTAGCTGGTCAGTTGATTTTGGTTTTGATTATCCACCTGAATGTTATGCTTTCCCAATTGAAGGAACAGAGCAAGTTTTTGCCTGTAACGGTGTGCCGGGTGAGCCTTGCGATGACAATAATCCGTGTACTACAAATGATATGTTAGATGAAAATTGCAGCTGTATTGGTGAAGGGCCAACAGTGCTAAGTGATACTGTTTTACCAAATGCAGTTTGCGTAGGTGAGCCTTTAGTTGTAACAGTAACTGTTGATATGGATCCAGGGCCAGATGGGCTTTTTGTAATAGTAAATGACCAGTTTGGCAATTTCCCAGGCTTTGTTCAAATTTTTCCTGGTGATCCGCTTACTTTTGATATAGATGTTTTTCCATTTACCCAATCACCTTGTGATATTGAAGATTTAGAGCTATTTCTTGAAATAAGATGCCCTTATACATTTGGCTTAATAGGCCAACAAGTACCTTTAGGCACAGTTACTATTTATCCTGATGTAAGCTCATTTATACCACAAATAACACCAAGCATAAGTTGCGAAGAACCACCAATTATTACAGCTGGTTTCTGTGGTACAATAACCACAACAATAACACCACCCGACCCAATTGCTTGCCCTGCTGGTGCCAACGGCTTTGTTAATTGGATGGTTGATGCAGGTATTGATGTTGGTGTACCGCCTGCTTGTTTTGATATTACTTTACTTAGCGGACAAGAACCTATTACCGCCTGTAGCAATTGTTGCCCAATTGTTGTAGATGTTTCAATTGCCGATGCCGGGCCATTTTGTAGTGGAGATATGACTGAAGTTTGTGTAACTTTTGATGCGGCCTTTGAAACCGATGCACAAATAACAATAAATGGTATTGATGCGGTAGCAGGCGATAACCAAATTTGTTTTCAGTTAGATTTAGTAAATAATGGTTGTAGTTATGAGCCAACTCAAATACCTTTTGAAATTATTTGTAATGATGATGGATCGGTTAATAATGGGGTAGCACCAGATTTATTAGTTGCACCTGATCCAGCCAATTTCCAATACCAAGTATTTCCGGGTGGTTGTGGGTTTCCACCAAATGTTGGGCCGACAAACAACTCACCTTGTTTAGTATTTAGTGGCTATCCACCAATAATCGTTTCAGATCCTCTTGATGGTTGCCCACCAATAGATGGTCAGGTTGAAATACCATTGGATTATTTTGATCAAAACTTCAATATGTTAGATGTTGCTGCTTTTGGTTGTGATGGTTTTGAAACAAGTATTTTGTTACCTCAACCAGGCTGTACCACTTGCCAATGTCCTAATCCTGTGGTAAGTGCTATTATTTCTGAAGTTGTTTGTGAAGGTGGTTTATATGAAATTTGTATTGAGTTTGAAGTAGGTGATGAAGCCAATGCCATAGGCACACAGGTAAATATTAATGGAGATGCAGGTACGTTTGCTTTTTTTACTGTTAGCGGTGATGGTGTGAGTACTGTTTACTGTTCAGAATTTAATTCTGGCGCAGTTGTGCAATGTGAGCCAATTACCGAAAACTTTACCATCGATTTATTTTGCGCAACAGATGGAACGCCATTATTTAATGGAGCAGCTACAACAACGGTTTATCCATTATTAGATAAATTTACTTATGAGGTTACTCCAGCTGTTGATAATTGCCCATTAGCTGCAGTTACCCCACAAATAATTAGTACAGGCCAATGTGAGTTAGGTATAGTTACAAACATAAGCACCGCACCAGTTGATGGCTGCCCACCTGTTGCCGGCGAATTAACTTATTCAGTTAACTATTTAGATGCTGCTTTATTTGCAAATGCACCAGAGTGTTTATTTACACCCGTAATTGATGCGGTTGAACCTATACCAGCTTGCGATACTTGTGAGCCACAAGAATGTATGATTATGCCAAATATGGCTACCAACATAGTTTGTGATGATAATGGCACACCAACCGACCCCAATGACGATACTTATACTTTTGAAATTTTAATAAATGGTAGTAACTCTGCCGTAGGTGCAAGTAATACTTTTAACGACGATCAAGGTAATATGGGTATTGCTTATGGAACAACACTTTCTTACGGGCCATATACAATTGCAGGTGGCAATGTAACAGTTAACTTTATAGATGTTGACGATGCTAATTGTTTTGCAATGATGATGGCAACAGCTCCTGCTACTTGCTCTAATGAGGTAATTTGTGAAGATGAAATTATGGGTACTGTTTTCGCACCAACAGGTTGTGGCATTGCAGGTATAACCATTACTATTTATGACAATATGGGTGCGGTTGTTACTACTTTAACCACCAATGCTAATGGTATTTATGATTCTTCACCAACAACTTACCCTTGTGGAAATTATACTGCGGAGCTTACAGCAAACTTACCAGCTTGTTATACAGGTGCTAATGGAGAAACTGGGCCAAAGCCTTTTGTAGTTGATAATGATGCTATGAATAATGATACCGATGGAGCCGATTTTATGGCAGAAGAACCACCAGCTTGCAGCATTGTGGTTGAAGTAAGTGAACTACTTTGCGATAACAATGAAACCCCACAAGATGGAACTGATGATATTGTAACCATTACAGTAACCGTTACCAGCACAGGCCCGTGGACAGCAGCCGATGGAACAATGGGTGTAGATGGAGATACTTATACCTTCCCAGCTACATTGGCTAATAATACTGTAAGTATGATGTTTTCTGTAGATGGTGAAGTAGATTGTACTACAGATTTTTCAATGATTGTAGCGGATTGTGATGTACCAGCAATACCAACTTTAAGCCAATGGGGTTTAATTATTTTAGCTTTACTAATGATGTGTTTTGGAGCTATTAAAATGAGTTGCTCAGTAAGACTTGTTGAAAAAATTTACCGATAATAAAATAATAATTCGTGCCACGACTTGACTAAAATATAAAGTCGTGGCACGAATATTTTAATGAAGATATTTTGTTGCTTAGAAAATAAAACTACTCCTTTTCCAAAAACACTTTACTTCTTTCTGCTACATTTTCTCGCAGGTTCATCCAAAATAAACTGTAATCTGCAATGTGAAAATTTTTGACTTTAATGAACTTGCTGATCCAATATTTGGGCTTTTTTACCCAAACTACGCCATTTATATTTTTAGCACTTACAAAATTGGGCTTTGGCTTTCGCTTGTATTTAAAAGTTACCGCACCTTTATTTAAATGGTAGCCTGCATAGCTGGGTTTTAAATTAAAAGTTAAAGGGTTGGCACTTACTGCGCCTTCGTAATGTTCTACCGGAAAATAGCCAGTTAAGTAAGTACTCCAACTTACATAGCAACCGGTTGCGGTAGCATTTTCGCAAGGCTTTATAGTGTTAAAATATTTTTCGAATACGGGCATCCCTACAATGTAGGCGGTTACTAATTGCTTGTTAATTGCTTCGCTGTTTTCAAACTCCATTAACAAACTAATTAAGTGCGAGCTGCCTTGGCTATGGCCTGCTAAAATAAATGGTCGGCCATTGTTTTGGTTTTCTAAATAATATAGAAAGGCTGCCCTAACATCGTTATAAGCTAATTTAAAGGCTTGGGTGGTGCGTGGACTTTTAGAGAAATAGGAGTGAATGGTAGCTTGCCGATAGCGTGGCGCATACACTTTGCAAGTACCATTAAATACACTTGCTTGGTGTTTAATAGCGCTTATTTTTGTTAACCAATTTAGGAAACCTTTTTTTATTGGCGCATTCCAGTTTTTACGACTGCTATAAGTAGTTGGGTGAATAAAAAACACATCAACCAGAGCGCTATCTTGTTTATTTATAATGCTTTTGTGTGGTGTTAAATCGGCTTTATCTTTTGTGGTAGGCAAGGCTGCCCAGTTTTTGTTAAGGCTATAATCGGGTGAGGCATAATTGTTTAGTGGATAGGTAAAGTATTGATCATCTATACGGGCGCAACTAGTTAGTAGCATTATAAACGCAAAAAAAGCAACCGTTAATGTAGGGGAGCGCCGTTTGCTTAATAGCCCCGATTGTAGAGGAAAGCCCACAGCGGAACGTAGAGGAGCGAGGACTTGGAACGGAAAGCGGGTGAAAAGTTGGTGTAGGTGCTTTTGTTTCGCTTCTAAAAATACTTTGGCTAATGAATAGCGTAAAAAAAAAGCTGTTGGTAAAAGTTTCAATATATTATTGCTTTACTTTGTAAGGTAAATAATTTAGATGGAAAAGGATAGAAAGGTGACCGAAATTAACGATTTAGGTGAGTTTGGTTTAATTGATGTGTTACAGAAATATGCCCGAAACAACGATAAAACTACCGTATTAGGTATTGGTGACGATGCTGCTTTGGTAAATCATGCTGGTTTTGAAACTGTAGTAACAACTGATTTGCTGTTGGAAGGAATTCATTTTGATTTGATTTATACCCCTTTAAAACACTTGGGTTACAAAGCGGTGGTGGTTAACCTTTCGGATGTGTATGCAATGATGGCTGAGCCAAAACAGATTACGGTTTCGTTGGGCATTAGCAGTAAATTTAGTGTGGAGGCTATTGAGGAAATTTATAGTGGCATTGAAAAGGCTTGTGCTTTTTATGAGGTGGATTTAATTGGTGGTGATACTACGGCTTCTATTAATGGCTTGTTTATTTCGGTAACTGCTATAGGAATTGTTGAAAGTGGCAAAGCAGTAAAACGTAACACGGCAAAAGCCGATGATTTAATTTGTGTTTCGGGAGACTTAGGAGCTGCCTATTTAGGGCTTCAAATTTTGGAACGAGAAAAGCAGATTTATTTAGAAAATAAAGACATTCAGCCTGATTTAGAAAAGAATAAATATTTGGTGGAGCGGATATTAAAGCCGGAAGCAAGGCGCGATATTGTTCGGGAATTGAAGGCTGTTAATGTGGTACCCACTAGTATGATTGATATTAGCGATGGTTTAAGTTCGGAAGTGATGCACTTATGCACACAATCGAAAACGGGTTGTGTTATTTATGATGAAAACATACCAATAAATGCAGAAACGATTACAACTGCTTTGCAGTTTAATATTGACCCTAGTGTAACTGCCTTAAATGGTGGAGAAGACTACGAGTTGTTGTTTACTATTGATAAGAAGGATTTAGATAAAATTGAAAGCATTTACGATGTAAAGGTGATTGGCAGAATGATTGCCCAAAATGAAGGGATGAACTTGGTAAGTCAATCTGGTAAAACATATCCGCTAACGGCGCAGGGTTGGCAAAGTTTTAGGGAGATAAGTAAAAAATAATATTTATTTTATATAAATTTAATAGTGAATTGATGATAATATAAGTGTTTTAATTTTGCCGTTTATCAATCGTTTACTTCAATTTTTTTAGGTCAACGCAACTAAATTTAAATCTTTTGCGTCTTTAAATATACCAGTCTTTTCGCTTGTGCACATTTTGGTTAAATTGGCCAATTTTATAGATGTTGCAGTACATAAACACATTAAAAATTTTTAATATTTTTTATTAAAAGAGTAATTTAAAAATCTTGGTGTGTAGTACCTTTTAATTTCAGTTGCTAGTGCTTTTTTATAAAACGTGTTTTAAATTATAAACAAAAACTATTTATGCAAAAATTTACAAAAAATTTATTGTTGATCCTCATTTTTTTTTATGCATCAGATGCATTTTCACAACCAATTGTTGAAAAGTGTGGGGCTTCTATTTACTTAGAAAAAATGCTTTTGAATGAAGAATTTAAGCAAGATTTTACTAAAAAAAGGTCAGATTTTAGGCTTAATGTAGTTCAACAAAGGCAACCAATTTGCAACGAACCTTTAGTAATTCCTGTTGCCATTCATTACAATAACCCAATTACTATTGCTGATTCTGACTGTTTAATAGGCGCAGCACAAGCACAAATAGCTCAACTTAATAAAGATTTTAGCAGTTGTAACAGCAACGCTAGGCTTTTATGTAGATGGCTTGGTGAAGAATGTTTACAATTTGGTGGAACAGCAGGTTTTGAGGCACAACCTATTGATGGAACCTGTATTCAATTTTGCCTTGCAGATCAAAATTTACCCCAAGGTGAAGACAACATTAATGGTTTGGCCATTACCGTCGGAGATTACTCTTGGTCTCCAGGGGCAGGCGCAACTTGGGCCGGTTTCCTAAATATTTTTGTAAGTGACAATGTAACAGCTGGCCACGGATTTGATACAGACAATAACGGCGTAATTGACGATCTTTTAGGTATTGCTGATTTAAACGGCGGAGCGACCCCAAACGGGAATGGTGTTTTTGTGGTACACGGTGCATTTGGATCGCAACTTTTCCCGGGCTGTAACTCTGGTGGCCCAATTGATTCCTACGCTCCATTTGATGGTGGATCATCTCTAACGCACGAAATAGGGCATTTTTTTGGTTTAGATCATACTTTTGATGAAGAACGTTTTGGTAATGATCTTGGCGATACCCCAGCACAAACTACCCCAAATTATGGTTGTCCAACAGTTAATGTTAATACCTGTACTTCAAATGGCTGTGGCAGTAATGGCTTAACACCTTGTGTTGGCTATGCAGGTAATTTTATGGATTATGTGGATGATGATTGCATGTTTACTTTTACTGAGGATCAGGTAATGTTAATGCAAACTATTGTTGCCTCACAAGATGTTTGGGCTACAAATAGTATGTCCTGTTATGATAATGGCTTAGTTAGCACATATCCGCCTTGTGGAGAAAGACAGCAAGGCGCCTGTATTAGAAATGAACCTTGCCCATCAAACGCAATTGTAAATTGTGCCGATGAAATTGAGTCTGGGCCAACTCCAATTAGTCCTTGCTCTGATACTGTGGTAACGCTTGTCGGACCTGAAATTGTTGGTATACCAAATTGTCCGGGTACCACTCATACTTTTACATTCGACTTTGTGTGTAAGGCCCCCTGTATACAAATTTTCACTATTGGTGACAACGCTGCCCCAACTATAACTTGCGCAGCAGATGAAACGGTAACTTGCTTAGCCGACATAACAGAAACTGCGCCCACAACAACAACTTCTTGTGGTTTAACAGGCACAGTAACAACTGTAGGCCCAACTTTAGTTACAGGTTTAAATAATTG
>ENA-ORXT01002307-ORXT01002307.1-marine-metagenome-genome-assembly--contig:-NODE-2307-length-23168-cov-3.506518_pt1 | contig 23168 bp, 16 predicted proteins | sample MGYA00237868_ERZ511482 | MGnify/ENA metagenome assembly ERZ511482
TTTCGACCTAGGCGGAGGTACCTTCGACGTCTCTATTATGGAGATTGGAAATAGCGTCTTTGAAGTCGTGTCGACTGCTGGTGATACATTCTTAGGTGGAGAAGATTTTGACCGGCGAATCATCGATTGGCTCATATTGGATTTTCAAAACGAGCACGGCATTGACCTTCGCAAAGATAAAATGGCGCTTCAACGACTCAAAGACGTCGCAGAGAAAGCGAAGTGTGAGCTTTCCGCGGTGAAGGAGACAGAAATCAATCTTCCCTTTATTACCGCTGACGAAAATGGCCCGAAGCATATTGAAATAAAGCTCAATCGAGCCAAATTTGAAGAGCTATGTGGCGATCTTGTTAGCCGTCTTCGTCGTCCCCTCAAACGAGCAATTTCTGATGCGGGATTAGGTCCAATGGATATTGATGAAGTAGTACTAGTTGGTGGTTCGACTCGCATTCCGATGGTACAGGAGTTGGTTCGTAGCTATATCGATCTAGAACCCAACCAAAATGTTAACCCTGACGAAGTTGTTGCTATTGGCGCAGCTATTCAATCAGGTATCATGACCAACGAAGTCAAAGATATTCTTCTATTGGATGTAACTCCTTTATCTTTAGGTTTAGAAACCATTGGTGGAGTAATGAAAAAGTTATTACCCCGCAACACTACCATTCCTGTACGTCGATCTGATGTTTTCTCTACAGGGGAAAACAATCAAACCGTAGTTGAAATTCATGCTCTCCAAGGAGAACGAGATATGTCAACAGGTAACAAATCCCTGGGTAGATTCAAACTAACGGGTATACCTCCTGCACCTAGAGGAGTACCTCAAGTTCAAGTATCTTTTGATATTGATGCCAACGGTATTTTACAGGTTACTGCCAGAGATAAAACTACGGGGAGAGAACAAGGTATTACAGTGTCGGGTGCTTCTACCCTGAGTGATTCTGAGATCAATCGTATGATTGGTGAGGCAGAAAAATTTGCCGAAGAAGACCGTGCCAGAAGAGAAAGAGTCGAAAAACGTAATCGAGCCAAAGCATTAACCGACCAGGCACAGCGCAAACTCAAAGAAGTTACCTTGGACTTTGGTAGTCAATTCGCCAGTTACTATCGCCGTCGCATTGACGTACTGTGTGAAGAAATTCTCAAAAGTCTCGAACAGGATGATGAACGTACTTTAGATCGAGCAGAAGCAGATTTAAAAGACACTCTATATGAACTAAATAGAGAAATTAGACTGCAATACGATGATGATGATGATGATGACTTTTTAGGAGCAATTCGTAAGACTTTCTTAGGAGATGACGACGACTATGTGACTGACGACTATTCTTACGATCCTCGTCAAAATGATTACTATGGTGGAAACAATCGCGACCCCTATAGTAACCCACCTGGAAGGGGTAGCAATCGTTCTACAGGGTACAACAACTATAATAATGATTATGGAACTGACCCCTATCGTAATGAGCCAAATCGTCCCGTCTACAATGATGATGGCTATGGAAGTCAATCTCGTCAGAGTCGCCCTGCTGCTGGGTATGATGGCTATAGCGATCGCAACGGTGGATATAATGATTCATCCCGTCGTCCAGTCAATAATGACTCTTACGCACCTAGAAGAGAGCCTCCCAGAAATCCACCGCGAGATTCCCGCGATAATCCCCGCGAGAATTATCCTCCCCAAGACCGCTACAATAGTCGCAACGCACCCCGTAATGACTCATATGCTAATGATTGGGATGATGAAGATGATGAATGGTTCTAAAGCACATTCAATAACCAACGACTAACAACTACCAATTGAGATATGCAACAAGTGCGTAACTACTATGAAATGCTGGGTGTTGATAAGAATGCCCCAAGTAATGAAATAAAAAAAGCTTACCGCACATTAGCCATCAGGTATCATCCCGATCGCAATTTGGGAAATAAAGCTGCCGAAGAGAAGTTTAAAGATATTAATGAAGCCTACGAAATATTATCAGATCAAACTAGACGGGTACAGTATGACCAGTCTATTAGTCGTAATAACTTTGTTAATAAGGCTGCTTCTTTTAGTAATTTTGGGCGAAAAAATCCTGCTGGGACAAAAAATACAGTCCAACGTCCTCGTCGTGGCGGGGTAAGTACCGATGATTATCGCCCTGGTACGACTAAAACATCTAGGGTGGTTAATTCTCGCCCTCAACGTCGGGATATTGAAGCAAAGCTAACTCTTGGTTTGGATGAAGCTTATCGGGGAGGCAAACGCAAAATTCGCCTAGAAGATGGTAGATCTTTAGAGGTGGATATGCCGCCAGGAATGTTTAATGGGCAGCGTATTCGTCTTAAAGGGCAGGGTATAGCAGAAGGCGATTTATATCTTAAGATTACCGTTGCCCGCCATCCCTTTTTTGAAATTCAGGGAGGAAATATATACTGTCAGATTCCAGTAACTCCGACTGAAGCAATTTTAGGTAGTGCGATCGAAGTTCCTACTATTGACGGTCTAGTTAAAGTCACTGTACCTAACGGAGTGCGATCGGGTCAAAGATTGCGATTGGCTAACAAAGGCTATTTTGATAAATCTCGCACTAGAGGCGATCAGCTAGTGGAAATTCAAATTGTTACGCCCAAAGAAATAACCCCCGAAGAGAAAGAGCTATACCAAAAGTTGAGAGAATTAGAACAGTTTAATCCCAGACAGAATATTATCAAAAATTTGTAGCTTATGTTTCATGAGTTGAGTAACTAAGCTTCTCTATCTTTAGTCAGATTAAATCGGTAAAGCGATCGCAATATAGTTAAGCTTAACTATGATTTTGTATTGTGCCTATTTATGTCCGAATCCCAAAAGCTTACTCAAGAAGAAATCAGATTAAAAGAAGATCGAGAAAGAGAAGCATATTGGCGCAGATGGGGTTGCTACTTAAGCAACCGTCAATGGGGAACGGTAAGGGAAGACTATAGTGCAGATGGTTCGGCTTGGGATGATTTTAGCTTTGAACAGTCTCACTATCGGGCATATCGTTGGGGTGAAGACGGCATTGCAGGTATTTCTGATAACCATCAAAGATTATGTTTTTCTTTGGCAATGTGGAACGAGAACGATCCCTTTCTTAAAGAAAGACTGTATGGTTTAACCAATACCCAGGGCAATCATGGAGAAGATGCCAAGGAATATTATTTTCATGTGGATAATACTCCCACTCATTCTTACATGAAATTTCTCTACAAGTATCCTCAAAAGGCTTTCCCCTACTGGCAGTTAGAACATGAAAACAAGAAGCGGGGTCTAAGGGATCGAGAATTTGAATTAATTGAAACAGGAATTTTTGATGAGGACAAATATTTTGATGTCACGGTGGAATATGCCAAAGAAACTGATGAAGATATCCTGATTTATATTCAGGTAACTAATCGTAGTAGTGATAGCGCAACTATACATTTACTTCCTACTATGTGGTTTCGTAATATATGGTCGTGGGGATATGAAGTAGAAAAACCGACGTTAAATATCTATGAACAGACAGAAAGCCATAGCGTAATTGAAGCACAACATCCTAATTTAGATAAGAGATGGCTGTATTGTGCCAATAATGCAGGGGCAAATGGTGTACCCCTTCTGTTCACGGAAAACGACACTAATCATCAACGTTTATCTTGTGGAAAAAATGATTCTCCCTACGTTAAAGATGCTTTTCACAAATACGTAGTCGAAGGAAAAAAAGGCGCGGTTAACCCAGATCATACAGGTACAAAATTTGCAGCTTACTACACTTTAGAATTAGAAGGAGGTCAAACCGGTGCAATACAGTTAAGACTCTGTAATCAACCAGACTTGAAAACGCCTTTTGGTCAAGCCTTCAACGATATATTTCAGACCAGAAAGCAGGAAGCCGATGAGTTTTATCAGCGAATCTCTCCCCATCCAAAAAGCTCAGAATTGCAAAACGTCGAACGTCAGGCTTTTGCAGGAATGCTGTGGAACAAACAGTATTATCATTATGTAGTTGATACGTGGCTCGAAGGAGATCCCGCACAGCCTAAACCACCAGAATCACGTAAAGATGGGGCAAATAGTAATTGGATACATCTCCATACTGACGATGTAATTTCTATGCCCGATAAATGGGAGTATCCTTATTTTGCTGCCTGGGATCTAGCTTTTCATATGATTCCCTTAGCAGCAATTGACCCTGACTTTGCCAAGAAACAATTAGAGCGTCTTACCCGTGAATGGTACATGCACCCTAATGGACAAATGCCAGCATATGAATGGGACTTTGATGGAGTCAATCCTCCTGTTCATGCTTGGGCTGTATGGCGCGTTTATACAATCGAACAGGAAATGTATGGACGTTCGGACAAAAAGTTTCTCGAACGAGTTTTCCAAAAACTACTGCTCAACTTTACCTGGTGGGTAAACCAACACGACGATGAAAACAACAATGTTTTTCAAGGCGGTTTTCTTGGTTTAGATAACATTGGCGTATTTAATCGTGGGGGAGATCTTCCAACGGGAGGAAAACTGTCTCAATCTGATGGTACAAGCTGGATGGCAATGTATTGTCTGGATTTACTGACCATTGCCTTAGAATTGGCAGCGGATAATGATATTTACGAAGATGTCGCCAGTAAATTCTTTGAACATTTCCTGTATATAGTCGATGCGATGAATCACATGGGTTCAAAAGGTACAGACTTGTGGAATGAAGAAGATGGCTTTTATTATGATGTTCTGCGTTTACCAAATGGTAAGAATATAGATCTCAAAGTACGATCGCTTGTTGGCTTAATTCCTCTATTTGCTGTCACTACTATCGAGCAAAAAACTTTAGACAAGTTAAAAGGATTTAATAGCAGAGTTGAATGGTTTGTTAACGAACGTCCTCAGCTTAGTCGCAATCTTGCCTGTATGGAAGGTTGTGGTGATAACTCTCGCCGTCTTTTGGCAGTGGTGAATGAAGATCGTTTACGTTTATTGCTTGAAAAAATGTTAGACGAAACAGAATTTTTAAGTGACTATGGTATTCGGTCAGTTTCTAAATATCACCAAGAAAATCCTTACATTTTTGAAACTGATGATGAAACCTTCGACGTAACTTATGAACCAGCAGAATCTCCTACTACGATGTTTGGTGGTAATTCTAATTGGCGTGGTCCAATTTGGTTTCCCGTAAACTATCTGCTCATTGAATCCTTGCAGAGATTTGACTACTATTACGATGGAAATTTCAAAATTGAATGTCCTACTGGTTCGGGTAATATGATGAGCCTTTGGGAAGTTGCAGCAGAATTAGAACAGCGTTTAATTAACATCTTTTTACCAAAAGATAACGGAGAAAGACCTCTATACGGAGACTTTGTCAAATTTCAAACTGATGCCAACTGGAAAGATTTATTGCTGTTTAATGAGTATTTCCATGGTGATGAGGGTGCAGGCTTAGGTGCATCCCATCAGACAGGCTGGACAGGTTTAGTGGCAAAGTTGATTATGCAAAGAAGTAAATATAGTAAATAGCACAGACAAAGCATGCTTTGTTTCTACAGTAGTCACGACTGTATGAGTGGGTCATGACATTGTTTGGAGCTACAGACTGTAAATCATAATCTTGCTATTGCTTGATATATCTTTATTCGGCTGGATTTTTAACTAAATCAGAGGGAGAGCAATTACTCATTTTTATCGAAGGTATTTAAAGTGCTTATATCTGTTTTGTTTTACCTGTTACACAATTCTCCAGAATTAAGAGTTATCAATGGTATTAAAGAACGTAAAGACACATGACAAAAATCTTTTGTACCTTAATTCGAATTAGTATTGGTTAATCAAAGTTAATATTAGTATATAATTGCTGACAAATTAATTTTACGCCCCTAGAAATTTTCAATATCTCAAAAATTATATTCAGAGCAATATTTATTACTTAATCTCCAAACTTAATCTCCAAAATATTTAAGATGAACAACACTCAAACTAAGCAGACATCATCTCTCCCCCACATAGTTATTGTTGGAGGTGGATTTGGCGGACTTTATGCAGCTAAATCTCTGAAAGATGCTCCAGTAAAAGTTACCTTAGTTGATAAGCGTAACTTTCACCTATTTCAGCCCCTTCTATATCAAGTAGCAACTGGTACGTTGTCCCCTGCCGATATTGCTTCCCCTCTACGAGTAATTCTAAGTAAGCACAAAAATACGCAAGTGTTATTGGATAAAGTAGTAGATATTGACCCTGATGAGAAAAAAGTCTTTCTAGAAGACAGGGAAGCACTTTCATACGATGCTCTGGTCGTTGCTACTGGAGTTAGTCATCACTATTTTGGTAACGATCAATGGCAAAATGATGCTCCAGGGTTAAAAACAGTTGAGGATGCTCTAGAAATGCGCCGTCGTATATTTATGGCGTTTGAAGCAGCAGAAAAAGAACCAAATCTAGAAAAACGTCAAGCCTTACTCACTTTTGTCGTTGTCGGTGGTGGCCCAACTGGAGTAGAATTAGCTGGTGCGATCGCCGAGATTGCTCATCAGTCAGTTAAAGAAGATTTTCGCGATATTGATACTACCCAAGCGAGAGTGATGTTATTTGAAGGCATGGGACGTATCTTGCCTCCTTATCCTGAAGAATGTTCCGCAGATGCTCAAAAAGCTTTAGAAGATTTGGGTGTAGATGTCCAGACGCAAACATTAGTAACTAATATTGCTGATAACTCTGTTACCTATCGCCAGGGTGATGATACTCATACCGTTGATGCTCATACTATACTTTGGGCTGCGGGAGTCAGAGCTTCCTTTATGGGCAAAGTTTTAGCCGATCGCACTGGAGCAGAATTAGATCGTGCTGGTAGAGTAGTGGTAGAGTCCAACCTCAGCATCAAAAACTACGGTGATATTTTTGTAATCGGAGATTTGGCTAACTTTCTTCATCAAGGAGAACGTCCTTTACCTGGAGTTGCTCCTGTAGCCATGAAGGAAGGGGAATATGTGGCTGACCTACTCATTAAACGCACTCAAGGAAAGACTGTTGGTCAATTTAGCTATACAGATTTTGGCAGCATGGCAGTAATTGGACAGAATAAAGCCGTTGCCGACCTTAATTTTGCCAGCTTCTCTGGTAAGTTTTCAGGTTTCGTAGCCTGGATTATCTGGATCTTTGCTCACATCTACTATTTAATTGAGTTTGATAATAAGTTAGTGGTAATGATTCAATGGGCATGGAACTACATTACCCTGGGTAGAGGCGCGCGTCTCATTACAGAAAAGCCAGTTTTGCAGTTAGAAATAGAACCGCCTAAAAAGGGAGAAGGAGCTAAATCTAAGTCCAAAGAAACTATATCTGTTTAAATAAGCTCTAGGCTCTAGGCTATAAACGGATTCAAATTTTAAAAAGCGATCGCAAGACCATCATAGCGATCGCTTTTTTTATTTACAGCTTCAGTAGCAAGCTATACATTTTTTAGGGAAATAACCAGATACGTTAAAAGTATAAGAATTTATGAAGGCTTCTAGGGTTCCGATTTACAGCAATGCTAATAAATGCTGGTCCAAGAGAAGCAGGCTACCGAAAAAAGCGATCGATTAAGCGATCAATTAGAGGTAGTTCCACGGCGGGATAAAAGCCCGGGAGAATTTGATACTTGAAACATAGTATCGAACTTCCTGGGTTTTTTGCATTTTAATTGCGGAGCAATATTTTAATGAGCGAACAATCATCATTTCAACCACCAACTAACAATGAAAATGAATACAAAAGCGAAGCCCAAAAGGCATTAGAAAAAGAACGCCAACTTCCTCTAACAGGCTGGCAACAGGAGGTAGATCAAGGCTTAGAATACGGTTTAGAAGCAGCCGAAAGTATCAAAGACCGAACTATTTCGACCTTTTCGCGGGGAGAATTGCCCCATTATGCAGGGATTAATACCTTCTTGAAAGCTCCCTACCTAGAAGATGTAAATCAAGTAGGCAATTATGACGTAGCAATTGTTGGCGTTCCCCACGATTCTGGTACTACCTATCGCCCTGGTACTCGTTTTGGGCCTCAAGGTATTCGCAGAATCTCTGCCTTATATACACCCTACAATTTTGAATTGGGAGTAGATTTACGCGAACAAATTACCCTTTGTGATGTAGGGGATGTGTTTACTATTCCCGCAAATAACGAAAAGTCATTTGACCAAATTTCTAAAGGTGTGGCTCACGTCTTTAGTTCAGGGGCATTTCCTATTATTTTAGGTGGCGATCATTCCATTGGTTTTCCTACAGTCAGAGCAGTATGTCGTCATTTAGGCGATAAGAAAGTTGGGATTATTCACTTTGACCGTCATGTGGATACTCAAGAGACAGACTTAGACGAGAGGATGCACACCTGCCCTTGGTTTCACGCGACCAACATGGCAAATGCTCCTGCCGAAAACTTAGTTCAATTGGGGATTGGCGGCTGGCAAGTACCCCGCCCAGGAGTCAAAGTATGTCGGGAGAGAGCGACCAACATCTTGACCGTTACCGATATTTGCGAAATGGGTTTGGATGCTGCTGCTGATTTTGCTATAGCCAAAGCAACAGACGGTACTGACTGTGTTTGGATTAGCTTTGATATTGACTGTATCGATGCAGGTTTTGTCCCTGGTACTGGCTGGCCCGAACCTGGTGGCTTATTACCTCGCGAAGCTTTATATTTGCTCAAAAGAATCGTGCAAAATACCACCGTATGCGGAATGGAAGTAGTTGAAGTTTCTCCTCCCTATGACGTTAGTGATATGACTTCACTAATGGCAACCCGCGTTATTTGCGACACGATGGCGCATCTGGTTGTGTCGGGACAGCTACCCCGTACCCAAAAGCCTGACTACATTCACGAAGAAGCTCAAATAGTGGATGAACCCTGGAGTTAGTAATTACTGATTACTGATTACTGATTACTGATTACTGATGTGCCTTTATCAAAGAGAAATTATTAATTACTGAAATCATGCACGAAACTGATATGACCAAAGCTTTGATTATGACGGTCAAAGACTGGTACAGCTCTCAATCTGAGGGACTCAAAATAGACAAAATCCATCTTGTTGTGGGCAAGTTTACCTGTGTCGAACCTGTTAGTTTGCAGTTTGCTTTTGAGGTTCAGACTCGTAATACGTTTTTAGAGGGAGTAGAACTAGCTATTCGCGATATTCCCTTGATTGCTTTTTGTCATAGCTGCCAACAAGAATATCAGCCAGAAATCGGCTTGCAATATAGCTGTCCTGACTGTAAGTCACCAATGGATGATATCCGTTCTGGTCGAGAACTAAAAATAGATCGCATTGAGTATAGTGCGATCGCAAATTCTGTTACTTAACTACAAATCTGTACAGACAAGGCATGCCTTGTCTTTAAAATCATGCACCAAACATTTGACGCTGCCATTGAACTAAATTTACTCCACGCCAACCAAGAAGGCGCAGACCATAACCGCGAACGCTTCGATCTCTGGGGGATTACTTGTCTCAATATTATGAGTAGCCCTGGGGCTGGCAAAACTGTTCTTCTTGAACAAACCTTGGCTGGGTTAAAGGATAAATTCAAAATGGTAGTTATAGAAGGAGACATGACCACTGAATTAGATGCGGATCGCCTGCGCAAGTATAACGTTCCTGTGATTCCGATCAACACAGGACGTTCTTGCCATTTAGATTCTAAGATGGTCGCTGGAGGTATTCATACTCTTCAACATCAATACAATCCAAATGATTTTGATTTAATGTTTGTCGAAAACGTCGGTAACCTAGTTTGTCCTGCTGAATTTGAGGTAGGGGAACATGCCAAGGTTGCTTTACTTAGCGTCACCGAAGGAGAGGATAAGCCATTAAAGTATCCCGTAATGTTCCAAGAGGCAGATTGTTTATTAATTACTAAAACCGATTTAGCACCTTATTTAGATGTCGACCTCGATCGCATTGCCGATAATGTACGGCAAATGAATAAGGATGTAACTATTATTTACCTTTCAGGCAAAACAGGTGAGGGTTTGCAAGAGTGGTTTAATTGGGTTAGCGATCGCATTTCTTTTACCCAAATTAATCAGCTAGCAATTCAAGTTTAAAATTCAAGTTTAAAAAAGTAGAGACGAACTTGCACTTCGCCTCTACAAACATTAAATGTTATACGGTCACTACGTGACCAGGAGTATCTTACCATGACAGAAAAGCTCCTTTTCTGGGGAATTATTGTATTTTTAGTTGCTACTTTGGCAATTGGAATGTGGGCAGCCAAACAGGTCAAAGGAGATAGTGAGAACTATCTGGTTGCAGGAAGAGGACTGGTATTACCCCTAGCAGCAGCAACTTTGATGGCGCAGTCCGTAGACTCTAACGCTACTTTAGGTAATACAGACCTAGTTGCCGAGTTTGGTTTCTGGGCTGGGGCATCTCTACCTATTGGATTAGCACTGTGTTTATTTTTAGCAGGACTATTTTTCGCTAAACCGATGAATCGTATGGGTTTAATAACTATCCCAGACTTTTATCGAATCAAATATAATCACTTAACCGAAGTAGTAGCATCTCTATTAATGGTGTTGAGCTTCTCCTTTTTGCTAGCTGGTAACTTAGTGGCAGGAGGATATATGTTCGAAACTTTTCTCGGTACAACTTACACAGCAGGAGTAATACTGCTAGCGATTGTGGTTTTTATCTACACTGCTAGCGGTGGATTATTTGCTGTAGCGTATACCGATGCCATTCAAGTTGGCATTGCTTTGGTTGGTTCTTTGGGTTTGTTGGCTTTTGTTGTGAGCAATTTTGGGATCGATATTGCTATTGATACTGGACCACTAGCTTTATCACAGTTAAGCGATCCTAGTGCTGGGGCTGTAATTAACTGGGCAACTTTATTAGCTTTAGGTTTAGGCAACCTGGTGGCGATCGATTTTATGGCACGTATCTTCGCAGCCAAAAGTCCTGAAACCGCTCAGAGAGCTTGTTTTATTGGTTGTGCTGGAACTTTGATTATTGGCGTTCCTTTTTCTTTGATCGCTCTTTCTGCCCCTCAAATCCTAGCTGATGCGGGAATTACCCCAGAAGGACCAGTTCTTTTTGCTCTACTAAGTGATGTTGCGCCACCCTTATTGGGATTGTTAGTTATAGTGGCAATTCTTTCTGCCTCTCTTTCTACTGCTGATGGGGCAATTCTGGGGACTTCTTCGGTTATTGCTCATAATCTTATTGGTATTCGTGCCGACGACCATAATGCAGCAGGAGACAGATTGCTATTGATCACCCGTGTGATGGCATTTATCATTACGATTACGGGAGTCTTTTTTGCCTTAAAAGTTCCTGCAACAGGTGTTTTACTATTACTCGCCTTCGATCTTAGTTTTGCGGGGTTAGTTGTACCAATGGCTGGAGGTCTTTATTGGCGTAAAGCGACTTGGCAAGGCGCACTATCTTGCATTGTTTTAGGTTCTTTAACGCGATTGATTTTCTTTGTGCTAATGCCTACTGCTTTTGGCATTGATAATACTTTGCTATATATTCCTAACAATGTTCTTACGGCGGATTTTGATGGCTTTCCTACTCTGATTAGTCCTTTAGTGGGGTTAGCAGCATTTGTTATTATTTCCCTACTGACAGGAGGAAACAAGACTGACAAAAGAAGCGTACATTCTAATTCTAGGAACAGAGAAAGAGAAACACAAATATATCGCAATTAAACAATGAGCGATCGCGCTTTTTCTAATTCAGTCAAATTCAAATTTAGCCAAAAAGCGATCGCCATTACTTATTTATAGTAGGTAACACCACGATATTTCAGTTTAGTTCTGCGCTTTGGTCTTAACTTAGCTCTTTCTATGCGAATAGTTAAATTCCAAGCTAGAGCTATCTTTTCCCTATTGTCCAAATGCCAACAATCTTTAACAAATTCTCGTTTGTGGTTATACCAAAATGTAATCGGGTCAAAAATTGGTTCTGACTCTGATTTATGGAATAGCTGTCTGACATATTGCAGCCAGGGAAAATTGGGCTTAATTCTCCCCAGACGAGAATTACCTCGATAAACTATCTCTTCGTTGCTTGCTTCAACAATTGAAGCAGCAAAATCCTGATTTTCTTCGCCGTACTGTATTCCTCTATAGGTTAATTTCATGGTCTTCACCTCTGTTGCTGTTTCGTTATGAGGTGCGTTCCTTCAGGATGTTAAATTTGTTCCTTACTTCCGTCTTTTCTTAACTTCCGTCTTTTATGAAGAGCGATCGCTAAAAAGATGAACGACTTAATAATTATATTTTCATCATAATCAATAAGTCTCCTTTATCGAAATAGTTTTTTAAAATTTTTGAATCTAAGAAATAAAGAAGTTAAAGTTGATTAGTGTTATTAAAAGCTAACTACTAACAACCAGATTTAATGAACCTTCTACCATTTTTACTGGGTGCAACGATAATATTTTGGGGTTGGCAGACTGGTTTATGGATTGTAGCCATTCCTCTGGCTATTGCTTATGAAACAGCTCGTTACATTAACTGGCGATGGAATCTCACTACAGCAGATTTTCGTGCTTCTTCCCATGTCTGCACTGCTTTACTAATGGGAGTATTGATTTATCTGTTTGCCAGCGATCTCTCTTTGGGCTTTATCTTTAGCTTTTTTCAGTGGCTGCCTGTTATTTGCGCGCCATTATTAATTGCCCAGGCATATTCTACCAGCGATCGTGTAGACCTTAGTGCCTTATTATTTTTTAAAGATAACCCTAACCAAAAACAGCTTTTTCCCTTAGATTTAACCTATCCTTATTTCGCCATCTGTATTTTAGCCGCTAGTGCAGCCAACACTAGAGATTCTTTATTTTATGTTGGTGTGGTTGCCCTAGTTAGTACGGCTCTAATTTCTTTTAAATCAAAAAGGTTTTCTAACTTTACATTCTTTGCTTTATTACTTGTAGCAACTGCACTAGGCACAGTAGGACATATTGGCATACATCAGTTTCAATTGTCTTTAGCAAGAAATACCGCTAAGTTTTTCTACGGTTTTTATCGCCCCCATACCGATCCCAATCAGGTTAGTACGGCAATTGGGGATATAGGCTCGGTCAAACGGTCTAATAAGATTGTCTTGCGAGTCAAGTCAGTACCTCAACAATCAGCTCCCAAACTACTGCAAACAGCTGTGTACAACAAATATTCTTCTGGGTTTTGGGTTGCGGCAAAACCCAATTTTGTTCCAACTAAGCCAGGAAAAGACAAAACTACCTGGACTCTTAATAATTCTTCTGCAAAGTCAAGCGAAATAACCGTTTCAGAAAGTATGGATGAGGGTTCTACTTTGCTCAAGCTTCCCTATGGCAGCTTAAATGTAGCAAGATTACCTGTGGAGAAAATTCAGCAAAACCAATACGGTACAGTTCAAATATATAGTGACGAGAGTTTTCTTGCTTATCAGATTAAATACGATCCCGATTTACTAACAGGTAGTATTCCCACCGAAGAAGATCTAAAAGTCTTGGATATTGAAAAACCAGCTATTAACCAAATTGTTACTCAACTAGATCTGATTAACAAAAAACCACCAGAGATTTTGACAACGGTAAGTCAATTCTTTAATACAGAATTTGATTATTCTTTGGACTTAGCTCGCCAAGGCAATAATAGAACACCCCTATCAGCTTTTTTATTGAAGCATCGCTCTGGACACTGCGAGTATTTTGCTACTGCTACCGCCTTACTATTGCGTACTGTAGGCATCCCTGCTCGTTATGCGGTAGGTTACTCAGTTCATGAGTTTAGTAGCCTAGAAAAGCAATATATAGTGCGATCGCGTAACGCTCATGCTTGGACGCAAGTATATATCGAGGGAAAATGGCAGACTTTTGATACTACCCCTGCTTCCTGGATTGCTTTTGAAGATCGCCGTAGCTCTAATTGGCAAGATATCAAAGATATTTTTTCCTGGATCTCTTTTCAATTTGATCGAGTCATAGCAATTTTCAAAACTTTAGGCAAGGCTAAATATCTTTGGCTGCTGGCTATACCTTTGGGAATAATTTTGGTTAGGCAATTTACTACTAAAGAAAGAAGAAATTTAACGGCACAAAGAATCAATCAAAAAAACATTGCCAAATTAGACAAGAGTGCAGATTCAGAGATTTATTTGATCGAGCAAGAATTAAACAAGCTAGGATTAATTCGCGATCGCTCACAAACTTGGCAAGACTGGCTGATGAGACTAAATAATACTCCTGAAACTTCAGGTATGATTAGAGGACTAGAATCTATTATTGAAATACATTATCGCTATCGCTTCGATCCTCAAGGTATTGACCCCGAAGAAAGAGCAAAACTACGCTCTGACTGCCTTGCTTGGTTGGAACAACACCGTAATTCAGCTGATAGCAGTTTATGATCGCTGACCATAATTAATTGTTCAGTTATACTTATGAGTTGACAAAAAAAATGAAAGTTATAATATCTTAATATTAAGGTTAGTGTGTTTTTCCTTTTGTAATCGACCGTAATAATTGAGATTGAAGCAGAAGCTAGCCACTAAAAACCAGCAAAAATGTCTAAAAATATAATCACAAGAGGAAAAATTAAATGCTCGCCCTTTCACTAGTCACTTTATCTATCGCAGCGATCGCACTATTTATCAGTTCTAAAATAGATGATGATGTTTTTAAAGCTGCTATCAGGTTTACTTCCCTTGCTTTTTCAGTGGTAACGCTATTTTGCGCTCCTTGGGTTTTAAAATTATCTTTAGTTGCAGTTTCAATTGCGATCGCTTCGTTAAGCTCTTGGTCAACTGAAAATTTTTAATTATTCCGCTGATATAACTTAAATCTATTTTCTATAGAAAACATAAATCAAAACATTAGGCAGCAATATCTGATAATATTACGAAACATTAACAATAAGATTACTTGCTTATTTAAATATGAATTTATTATTTGCCGTAGCAGGAGAATTTCCGACTTACTTTGTAGCAGTTTATGTAGTCGGCTTCATCGCTGCCGTATCCATCGGTTCGATTGCCTGGTATAACTCTAAGCGTCCTGCGGGTTGGGAAAATGCAGAACGTCCAGACATTGTACCTAAAGTGAATGAAGAAGAAACTGAAAATAACAACTAGATTTTAAATTTTCGGTATTTAATAGCTGAGTTATATTTCATGTTTATGTTCTCAGAGTTTGAAACACCTTTGATAGGTTTATTAGAGGTGTTTTTTTTAGTTTTGTTTTAATTAAGAATGTTAGATTATATATCTAAGATTACGTATTATCATTTAGCATCATAGTAAAAATTACTTTTTAATCTAGAAAATTGCTTTTCTTTAATTAAATACTAAAAAAAGTAACGATTTCTTACTAAAAAGCCGTTACTTAAATTATATTATCTAGTACTAATTTGATGCTTAATATTAAATCAAGCTGTATTCTATATGGGTATCGCTAGAATCAACGATTTCCACGGTTCCCCAAGACTCTAGGTCTTTTAGATAGTTCCAATTCTGCTTGGTGTTTCTTATTTTACCTAACAGTTTGCTGCTAGTTTTTCTGGCGTTGTTTCTAAGGACGTAGATATTCATAGACAATTATTTCCTAGACTGTACAAATCATATTTACCAATATTCTTCTCAGTATAAATACTAATAGTTAAGTACTAGAAAATACTTAATTACTAACGTAAGTATGTACTAGTTTATGTAGAATACCTGAGTTCTGTTTTTAGATGACATTATTTGTGCAAAATGTATTGGAAAACGCAAAGTATTTACCTCAAAGTTAACCAGAACAAGTATTTGAGTGATGCTGCTTAATTATTCTTGCTCCTATTAAATTAAAAGAGATTCCTGTACCAAAGCTGTAGGCTTGTTTTACTGGAACATTACCATAAATGACAATGAGAAACTATCTCTTTCCACCAAGAATAATTGCCAAATTAGTTACTTACTCCCATCCCACTCGATAATTACCTAACTAAAATGTAGATTATTACTGATTTGTCGTTGTTTCATTTAGGTATTCTTATGGCGGGATGGGAGTACTATACTCGACAAAGGTAGTATATATAATGTCTTTTACTAATCTGAGGAAGAAAATCGCCGTTGAGTAAGTCATTACAAGACTCGCAATATCGGTATCGATTTGGGATTTTCAGGTTTTATATAATTAAGACTGCAATTGGCTGAAAGCTTTCTGAAATGGGCGAAGAGAGACTCGAACTCTCACGATTTCTCGCTACATTTTGAGTGTAGTGCGTCTACCGATTCCGCCACTCGCCCATGAATATACTAAAGTGAGTATAGCACGTCAAAGTGTTTGTTTCATCAAGATATTTGCAGAATCGTCCTATTTTATCGATCGCAATTGCGTCATGGTTGAAATCGGTCTATAGTAGAGCGCACTCAAGCTTTATTCTTCTCCAAAAAAAAAGGTTAGCTCAATTGCTAACCCTAATTATACTGTTACGAAATCTAAAATTTTGCTGCTTTAGCCTCCTGCTACGGCAGGAACAATGCTTACTTCATCGCCATCTGTTAAGGCTGTATCCGTACCCTCAAGAAAGCGGATATCTTCACTATTTACATAAAGGTTAAGGAAACGACGGGGTTTGCCTGTTTCGTCACAAATACGAGCTTTAATGCCAGGGCAATTATTTTCCAAAGCATCTATCAGTTCATCAATGTTGCTACCGCCACATTCGATAGTAGCTTGGTTATTGGTGAACTTTTGCAGAGGTGTAGGAACTAATACTTTTACGGTCATGATCGATGAAAAAATGGTAAATGACTACGTCCTCAAAAGAGGATAAATGTTAAGTGATCAAACGTTAGTTTGCTGCCAGTCCAAACGCTCTAATGTGCGAGAGCGTTCTAAAGCGCGCTCAAAGCTTTCCAACTTGGGTTCAATAATGAAAGGCTCGCCGATATATCCTTGGACTGCTTCCTGGGTTTTTAATCCGTTACCAGTGATATAAACAACGGTTTTCTCATCAGGATTTATTTTACCTGCTTCTACTAGTTTTTTGAGAACAGCAATTGTAGTTCCACCAGCGGTTTCAGTGAAGATACCTTCTGTTTCAGCTAAAAGTTTCATTCCTTCAACGATTTCAGCATCATTTACAGATTCGATGTTGCCGTTGGTTTTGCGAGCCACGTCTAAAGCATAACAACCATCAGCAGGATTACCGATCGCAATGGATTTGGCGATAGTATTAGGTTTAACAGGAGTAACAAAGTCTCTACCTTCCTTGAAGGCTTGGGCTATGGGAGAACAACCTTCAGCTTGTGCGCCACTAAAGCGAACATCTTTGTCTTCTACTAAACCGACTTTAACGAATTCATTAAAACCTTTATAGATTTTAGTGAACAATGAGCCAGAAGCTAAAGGCGCAACAATATGATCGGGTAGTTCCCAACCCAGTTGTTCTGCAACTTCATAACCTAGAGTTTTAGAACCTTCGGAATAGTATGGGCGAAGATTAATGTTGACGAAACCCCAGCCATAGCTATTGCCGACTTCAGAGCAAAGGCGATTTACCTGATCGTAGTTGCCTTTAACTGCCATTAATGTAGGGTTATAGATTAAAGTCCCTAATACTTTTCCTGATTCTAGATCAGAAGGAATAAATACACAGCAGTCCATTCCAGCATGAGCAGCGATCGCCGCAGTGGAGTTAGCTAAGTTACCAGTACTAGCACAGGATACTGTAGAAAATCCTAGTTCTCTAGCGCGAGTTAAGGCTACTGACACTACCCTGTCTTTGAAACTAAGGGTAGGCATATTGACCGCATCGTTTTTGATATAAAGATTTTTTAGACCCAGCTGACGAGCTAAACGATTGGACTTCACTAAAGGAGTCATTCCTGTACCCACATCAATGGGATTTTCGCTTTCTACAGGCAAAAATGCTTTGTAACGCCAAATCGAATGAGGCCCTGCTGCAATACTTTCACGACTTACCTGACGACGAATTTCATCATAGTCATATGCCACTTCTAAAGGAGAAAAAGTTTCTTCACATACGTTAAGAGCTTTTAGAGGATATTTAACGCCACCTTCTTTGGAAACTAGATGAGTAAATGTCTTGCCCTTAGCGACTTTAATAGGTGTCTGAGTCATTATTTTTTCTTTGATTCCGTCAACAGTGATTTGATAGTATCACGGGCAAAAAGATTGAGTCAAACATACCCGACAATTTTAGTCGGGATTAAAATAATAAAGAAAAAACCAGGAGTAAGGAAATGAAATATTGTATGAGCATAAAAAAACGGGACATTAATCCCGTCAATTTAATAATTGCTGTTTAAATTAAACTTCTGCCAAAATACTATGACCTAATTCTTTAAGATATTCTTCTCTGGCTGCCATAGCCGAACTGGGTTCTAGATCCAAAGCAGCTAGCATATCTCGCCAGCGATAAGCCCAATCATGCTTGAGTAAAGAATTTGCTACGTTCATTTTACTGATGCGTTCGAGTCGTTCGGGTTGGGCATCTAATTCAGCGATCGCTTCGACTACATCTTTTCCGATTAGATCGACTTTGATAATAGGATCTGACCAATCAAAATAACGTGGGAAAGCATCTCCACCAGGAGGCATTCCCACCATTACTGTCCCTGCTGCTGCCCCCTCAAAGAAGCGATAGCCAATTTCTTGAGTACCTCCAGTTTCTTTGGCTTCGTTGAATTTGGCGTAATTAGTAATGTTGTAACGACTTCTTTGAAATATATCTGCTAGCAATATGCGATGTTCTCTGGGATTACCAATTTCCAGCTTGCCCTTAACGGTGTCGTAGTAGTAGAAAAAATTATCTTTGGTTGCCCGCTCAATTAGAGCATCATGAATAATAGGCGATCGCCTTCCCACATAGGAAACATCAATCGAACGTTGAGGCGGATTGGGATAAGGAGCAAAACGAAGAGTATCAACCGCTGGAGGAACATAAGTTACAGGAGGTTTAATCAGCTTACGCAAGCCTTCTACACACCTAGTTACTCCCAAGTATATATGGTCAAAATCATCCCAAGGCTCTTTAGCCAAACGCCAATTATTCAAATCTGGCATCCACATCTCAGCAATAAAGCAGGCTGTTTTAGAGCATTTATCTCGCCATCCTTTAATTGATTCTAATAGGTGCATTTGCCAAGGATTATCTAATACGGCAAACAATAGGTCGTACTCTCGATCTAAAACCAACTCTTGCGGAAAAGGAGCAATAGTTGCAGCAGTGCGATCGCTTAAACCTGCATATTTTGCGGTGCGATAAACCTTTCTGGCAGAATTGAAGGGAAAAGCAAATTCATCTCTAGGACAATGTAACTGAGCAGATTCTAGATCCTTGAGCAAATCTTCAAACTCATAGATACAGCAGTTAGCTGCTTGAAAGCGATATCCACGAACTGAAACAACTAAAATGCGAGGTGTTTTATCTGTATCTACGGAGGAAGAATTGTTTGGCATATTCGCTAAATTTCCAAGTTTTTATTCATAATTTAATAAAGCAACATTCGATGATGTTACGCAATTTCTAACCTATTTAATGATTTTTGGCTAAACATAATAAGTCAGATTTAACGAATTAAAATAGCGATCGCTCAACTATTTATTGTGCAGATAAGCACATACAACAATAGCTATTCTATTTTTGTCAGGTTAGCGTTTTGATAGTAATGAGCCAAAATACGATGATAGTCAACTCCTTGCTGGGCTAAATAATAAGCACCCCATTGGCTTAAACCCAATCCATGACCAAAACCACGACCTTTAACTCGAACATTTTTGCCATCTGTAGACATTCTAAACAGAGTGCTACGGAGATCAAGAGTTGCCCGTAAATCTTTGCCACTTATCATTGCCGAGCCGAGATCGCCTGTCACCTTCATCGTAATTACTCGACCACGAGGAGTCATTTGGGCTGGCTGCAAACCCCTAATGTTACCAATTCCCGCAACCAAGGTTTTGATCCGACTGACAGGAAATATCTGTTGCCATTCAAACACTGGTGACTTTTGATCGTAGTCTACTACTGACCTGAGATAGGGCAACGGAGAAGTCCAAATGTCTTCTACGTTTTCTGTGTATCCACCAGATGACGAATGAAAAGCAGCTAATATTACCTCGTTGTTATAGGTCATAATTTGACCCAAAGTACTATTCACTGCTTCGTGGGTAGTTGTATATTCAGTATCTAAACCTTTATATACTTGAGTACCAACAGTGGTATCCACATCATAAATATCGTTGGGTTCACTATTACGCTTATACAGAGCATAGGAACGGGCTGCTACTGCCTGAGCTTTGAGAGCCTCAATTGGCCAAGTCGAAACTGCCTCCGCCCCAACAACGCTATATAAATAGTCTTCTAGCTCAACATGATTAATGGCTGTAACCGTATTTCCTTCACGAATTAAACGAGTTTTGCCCCGATACCAGCGATCGCCAATCCAGACATAGCCATTTTCTGTTGGTTCAATAATTAATTCTGTTTTTCCTGCAAGATTAGCGATCTCCAGACTATTGCTTTTGGCTTTTACCGCTAAGGAAGACATCGGAGCAAGTTGTCCAATTTGCTGGCCCAGATCGTCTTTGACTATAGCTTCTGTTGAACTACCTACCTTGAGCTTGGAGACATCTTTTTTAATTGCTACTCTCAATTCAAGTGCTTGAGCAGGCAAGATAATTAGAAACCAAATAAGACTAGAAAGCAACCAGCCAGATCTCTTGAAAAATAGTGATTTAACTACCAAATTAATAGATTTTAAGTTCTGAGATGCCATCAAAATTAATAGTTGTATTTTTATAAAATATTGATATCAATATATTGCTGTATTTTTTAAGCTATGACAATGGTAATCTACACAACAATAATAATTATGGCTCAAAGCTTTTCCAATATCATTGAACCTGACTGTAATTGCATGAAGACAATATTGCTTATACTCTACCGTAGCGGGCAGTGTGTGCAGTACCTTCTTGGGAATCGTTTTTATTGGACAGCCATGCCCACATTTGATCGCCTAAAGAGAAATGCCACCATTCTCCAGGATGTCTACAAAAGCCCGCATTAGTCATGACTCGATTTAATAATTGGCGATTAAACTGATACTGTTGATTATCTCCATCTCGATCGCTTACATAATAGTCTGGATGCGATCGCTCATGCAGTTCGTCAATTTTCCCCCCCATATCTAAAGCCGTGCCGCGATCGTTAACAATAGTCACGTCTACTGCTGCTCCTGTACTATGAGGTGGTGGCATTTTGCGGTCTAAACTTGGTGCTGCCCACAGTTGGTAAACTTGACCCCATAATTCTTGGCGTTGTTGAGCTGATAGCTGTTTTTCTTGAAAATTACGGCTTTTTAATAAAGAGTCATAGGTATGGTTGACCATAAACTGCTGTACCCCTACAGGGCGATAAGCATCATAGATTTTGATTTTCCATTGAGGATAACGTTTCTCCAGCAAAAACTGTGCTTCTAGCAAAGCTTTTACAACGCCCTGTCGCAAACAATAGGGTGAAATATTGTCATACTCTGCTCCCAATTTTACGTAAGGATGGGGCAATTCTACTGAAAAGTTGTCTAGAGGTATTGCTATTAGAGGTTCGCCACAGTCTTCGATTTTAACTTGGTGATATGGTTTCACAATTTATACTCTCTAAAAATCCTTTGATACAGGTGAAAATATTTTCCTGTTATCCAGATTCTTACTCATATCTACCTTAAACGACTACCCTCAATTAAAAATTAGTAAAATTTTACTAGAATATTGGTATAGATTAACTTTTGCATATAGCGTGTTTTTACATAGATTTTCAAAAAACACGCTATATATGGTGGTATGATACTGATTCTTCCAGAGCAAGGAATTAGTAACGATGGATCATTTACGGGAATGGAAAGCAAGTGGAGTAAACGAGGAGTTGACTCATTTAAACGTGGTTTCTCTAGAAGGTAATTCCCCGACGGAATACTTACTTTACTCTAATTCTATTCCCAGAAGAAATGATGGCAGAATTAGTGAAGGATTTCTTCAACGTTATGCTCATACTGACGCTGGTGGTTGGTGGTGTTCGGGAATAGATATTTTGAGTGGGGAAGAAGATATTTGGGGCTGTTTTAAACCAGATCGCCCCCGTAACAGTTGCGATAAGCTCATCAAGTACGAACATCCCCCCAAAGCTGCCACAGGTTTATTCGCTCTGAAAGTACCTTTAGATTTATGGCAAAATATAGCTGATTCGGCAAAAGCGACGATCGCTCTTGAGGATATTAAATCAGAATGTGCTGACATGGGTTTTTGGCAGTGGTTGATCGATCGCCCTGAAATACCACTTTGTATTACGGAAGGAGCAAAGAAGGCTGGTGCTTTATTATCTGCTGGTTACGCTACAGTTGCTTTGCCTGGAATTAATAATGGTTATCGTGCTCCCAAAGATAGCAGTGGCAACAGAATTGGCAAGTCTCACTTAATTCCCCAGTTAGCGAAATTGGCTACGCCAGGAAGGACAGTATATTTAGTTTTTGACCAAGACTCTAAACCCAAGACAGTCAAAGCAGTTAATGCCGCGATTAAAAAGACTGGTTATTTGCTACAAAAAGCTGGTTGCCAGGTAAAGGTTGTGACCTGGAAATCTAGTTTAGGTAAAGGGGTAGACGATCTAATTGCCAATCATGGTCAAGGGTGCTTTTCCCAAGCTTATGAAGATGGATTGGATTTGGAGACTTGGAAAGCAAAATCCTGGACAAACTTAACCTATCCCATAAATATCGAAGTTAATAGCCGTTATTTACCAGAGTTGGATCTTGCGCCTGGGACTAGATTAATCGGCATTAAATCTCCCAAGGGTACAGGAAAAACCCAGGCTTTAGCTAACATTGTCACTAAAGCGATCGCGCAAAAACAAAAGGTTCTGGTAATTGGGCATCGGGTACAGCTAGTCAAGGAACTATGCCAAAGATTTGGTCTGAGCTACATTACCGAAACAGATCGGTCTGATAATGTTTTAGGTTATGGTCTTTGTGTGGACTCACTCCATGGCTTGTCTCAGGCTCAATTTAATCCAAAAGACTGGTTAAATAGCCTGGTAATTATTGATGAAGTCGAGCAGGTGTTATGGCACACCCTCAACTCTAGTACCTGTAAAGAGCGTCGAGTAGAAATATTAAAGTGCTTTAAAACTTTGATGCAGAATGTTTTGGCACATCAAGGACAGG
>ENA-ORXT01002308-ORXT01002308.1-marine-metagenome-genome-assembly--contig:-NODE-2308-length-23160-cov-5.726942_pt1 | contig 23160 bp, 15 predicted proteins | sample MGYA00237868_ERZ511482 | MGnify/ENA metagenome assembly ERZ511482
TCCACTCGATCGGCCGCGCAAATCCGGCGGGTGGCGTTGCCGAACACTATGGCATCAATGCGAACGTTGGTGACTTTGCACTTTCGAGCAACACTTTTGCTGACTATGGCAACCACCAAACGCCGGTCGTAAAAAACGCGAACTCGACTCAAACGGCAGGCACTCCTGACACGAACTTCATCGATGGAACAGCGGGCGTTGACGACTTCGTCGGCACGGACTTTGCAGACACGATCGACGGCGAACAAGGTGACGACATCCTGCACGGGCGCGGCGGTGACGATGATATCACCGGCAACGACGGTAACGACACGCTGTTCGGTGCCAACGGCGGAGATACGCTCGGCGGCGGTCTCGGCGATGACACTCTATATGGTGGAAACCACGACGACACGCTGATCGGTGGCGATGGCGCGGACCAACTCTTTGGACAGGACGGAGACGATCACATTGAAGGCGGCTTAGGTGACGACACCATTCAAAGTGGAGCCGGAAACGACGTTCTCGTCGGCGACGACGGCGAAGATAGTATCTACGGTGGCGCGGGAAACAACACGGTTTATGGTGGCGACGACAATGACCTCGTGTTTGGCCGAGCAGGTAACGATACCATCTCGGGCGACGCTGGCAATGACCAACTCAGTGGCGAGGCTGGGGACGACACGATTCACGGTGGCGTGGGCGACGATACGATCTTCGGTGGAACTGGCATCGACATCCTTAACGGTGACGCCGGCAATGATCAACTTAATGGCGAAGGCGGCAACGACACACTCAGTGGCGGAGTTGGTCTAGATTTACTTTTTGGTGGCAGCGGTCATGACACGCTCATGGGTGACGCCGCCGCCGATACGCTGCGCGGCGAGGACGGCAATGATATACTCGATGGAGGGACCGGTAATGATACGCTCGATGGCGGTAACGGCGATGATCAACTTATCGGTGGCGACGGTAACGATCGGTTGATCGGTGGATTGGGAAGCGATGCATTGGATGGCGGCGATGGCACCGACTACGCGGACTATCGCGATGCAACCGAAGGTGCGACCATCGATTTGGCTGACTCAGCCAACAACAGCGGTGCGAGTGCATTGGGTGACACGCACGTTGGTGTTGAGGATGTCTATGGTACAGATTTTGTCGACGCGATCTACGGAGACGTGGGAGCCAATGCGCTTTGGGGTGAGGACGGAAACGATCTTCTTAAGGGCCAAGGCGGAGATGATTCCCTCAGCGGTGGAGACGGTGACGACGTTCTTATTGGCGGAACGGGAGCCGATTGGATCAACGGTGGCTCTGGTAGTGATGTCGCCAGCTACGAAAACGCGCTGACGGGAGTCGGCGTCAATCTTGTGGACTTGGCTGCCAACACTGGCGATGCTGCGGGGGATACCTTCTTGGGTATCGAGCAATTTCTGGGCAGCTCCTTTGCCGATTCCTTCTTTGGCAGCGGAGGCGTCAATGACTTTGTTGGTGGAGCGGGCGACGATTTCTTGGTTGGTGAAGGTGGAGCCGATACGCTTAATGGGGGTACCGGTGACGACGTATTGCAGGGCGGAAGAGCAGGCGATGTACTAATTGGCGGTGCTGGTAATGACACCGCCACCTACGCCGACGCACCTGGCGCCGTTCATGCGCGGTTGGCCGATTCAGCATCCAACGCCGGTATCGCAATCGGCGATACTTACAACAGCATCGAAAATCTGATTGGATCAGAGTTCGGGGATACTTTGGTCGGTGAAGCTGGGAACAATTCGATCACCGGTGGAGACGGAAACGACAAAATCGAAGGTGGCGACGGCGACGATACGCTGATCGGTGACAATGGATTTGACTTTCTCACCGGTGGAGCCGGGGATGACACGCTTACCGGTGGCGCGACGAACGACCGTTTTGTCTTTGCCTCGAATTGGGGTCACGACGTCATCACCGATTTCGCCAACGACAATCTCGAAAAGATGGACTTCCGAGGCATCGCAGGGCTGCACGAAGTTGAAGACTTTGTAGTTTCGGATACCGCAAACGGTGTCTTGTTATCGTTTGCCGGCAATTCTGCTCATTTGAACGGGCTGACGTCATCGGACGTCGACCGATTGGACTTCTTGTTTGATCCGGCGACAAACAATGATCCCACGACAACAACCGAAACGATCAATGTTGCGACTGCGAAAAACGGCACTGTGGTGGGCAATGGCGCTTTCGCGTTCGAGGATCTCGATTCAACCGACACGCACACGGCTACCGTGGCACTTGTTTCAACGACTCATTCCAGCCAACTGGGCCAGTTAGCGGCGACTGCTGATTCGACCAATCAGCAAGTGACTTGGAATTACTCGGTCGACAATTCATTCATTCAGTTTCTCGGGAGTGGTGAAAGCGTAACCGAAACATTCTTGCTGACGATCACTGACAACCACTCGGCAAGCGTGACGGTCGACGTCGTCGTCAAGATTGATGGAGACGCCGTCAACAATTTCGTCATCGATACCATTGGTGACAAAGCAGACAGCGATCTGTCTGATGGAGTCGCCAAAGACGTCGATGGCAATACTTCTCTACGCGCAGCAATCGAACAGGCCAATGCTTCTACTGTAGGCACGATGAACCACATCGACTTTAACATTTCCGATGGCAGCGGTTGGTCCTACGCGATTCAGTTGGGCACGGCGCTGCCTTGGGTGACTTCACTGGTCCAAATCGACGGAGCAACGCAAGCGGGTGTTGACCTGGTCGTTGACGGGTCCGCGATCGCCGGTAGCGGCGTCGACGGATTGCGAGTTTTTACCGATGGCGTGCAGGTTAAGGACCTAGAGTTCACAAACTTTTCCAGCGATGGCATTGAGATTTTCAAAGCGGACAGTGTGATCATCGATTCGGTAGTCAGTACTGACAACTCGGGCGCTGGCGTTCGGCTGAACGATTCAACGCAAAGCCAAGTAATCGACTCGGTGTTGGTCGGCAACGGTTCGGCCGGTGTCCAACTGGTCGGGAGCACACCGTCTCAGGGCAATTTAGTTTCCAAAAATCGAGTTGGGCTTGGGCTAGATGAAGTTGCCGATGGCAATCAAAAATTTGGAGTACAAATTCTATCCAGCGGCAACGACATCATTGACAACGTGATTTCCGGCAATGGTAGATCGGGCCTGGTGATCAGCGGCGCCCAAGCAACCGACAACGCCGTCTATGGAAACCGAATTGGCACCGACTCGACCGGCACGGTTTCGGTCGGTAACAACTTGGGAGTGCTTGTCACCCGCGCCGACAACAACGTCATCGGTGGTACCGGGGTAGGGCAACGCAATTACATCTCGGGGAATAACGGGGCTGGCATTTTCGTTGCCGGAGCCAGTAGCGGAACCGTTTTTGAAAACAACTACGTCGGCTTGAATGTTGCAGGCACCGCAGCAATCGCCAACGGCGGCACCGGCGTTTTCCTTCGCGCTGGAGCAAATCAAACGTTTGTCACCGGCAACTACGTTGCAGGAAACACATTGAGCCAGATTTCGGTGGTCGCGCTGGGAACCACCGGCAATACGATTTCAGCCAACCATATTGGTTTTGGGTCAGACATGTCGCGTATTGATGGCGGTGTGGCCGGGATCCTATTAAGTGCCAATGGGAATACCATTGGCGGAGCGACGGAGCTAGAGGGCAACTTCATTACTGGCGGCTTCGCGGGCATCAGCTTCAATGGTACGTCCAGCCGCGATAACATAATCCAACACAACCGTATTGGAACTGACGCGGCGGGCAACGATTTCGGTATGGTAAGCGGACTTCAATTTCTACAGGGAGCGCGAGACAATTCTGTCGTTGAAAACGTGATCGCATTCAGTAGTGGAGATGCGATCCGTACGCCAACCGGTGGCGAAGGAAATACGTTCTCTGCCAACCAGCTATCTGCCAATGGTTTTGGTATCGACTTGGGGGCAAATGGTTTGACCGCCAACGATAGCGGTGATGGGGATACCGGTCCCAATCGACTGCAGAATTCGCCTTCGGTCAATCCTGATGTTGCGGTACTTGTCTATTCAGCAACAACCACGGCGGACGTAACGATTGGTTACAGCGTCGATTCCAATCCGCTCAACAGCGACTACCCGCTGGCGATTGAATTCTTTCTGAGCGACACCACCGGCTTCGATGCATTTTTTGTTGGCAGCGACACCTACACCTCGGCTGACTTTACGACCGGAACCAAATCCGTAACCTTCCTTGGCGTTTACATTGTCGGCTTTCCACTCGATTCATTGGTAGCCACTGCCACCGACACTGATGGAAACACGTCGGAGTTGTCAGTTCAAAGCAATTTGGTTGTTACCGTAATGTGATGTGCAACATGTCCAGACATTTTGCGATCCGGCGGAGAACGTCTTGTAAATTTTTCAAACTCCTGATTTTCAACTTTCTTACCGTAAGTTTCACCGTCTGAAAAACATCTTGCGAATGCGGTTGCAACATAGGGTTGGAAACTGCTACTGTCCCCGCGGATGTGGACACTTGGTTCAAGGATTGAACCAAAAGAATGAGTCGCATAATCAAGGATGATCGGATGCAGAACGCCCAAACTAAGCAGCTGAAAAAGCTGGTAAACGTACCCGTGTTGGCTTTGCTTGTTTCAGCCACGTTCAGTTCGACGTTGTTGGCTCAATCTGACAACGTCAATACCAGCCAGCAATCTTTCGCGCGTCCCAAGTTTGGCAAACCTGCCAACCAAGTTGCGGCAGCGCAACCTTGGAAGTTTGAAGGCCGCTTGCATCTGCAAGAGGGCAGCACCGAAGGTTACATCGTGTTGCAAGTTGACCTGGCGCCTGGGCACTATATCTATTCGGTTTCGCCCGAAGGATCCCCCGCTCCCACGAAAATTGAAATCGTTCCTTCTGCCAGCGTAAAAACGTCCAACGCATTTTCACCCGACCAGCCACCTTCAGTGACTGAGAACGATCCTATATTTCAACGGCGCATTGAGAAGCACACCGAACGCGTGCAATTTTTCGTTCGGTGTAAACTCGACCCCAACGCGGACTACAAGCTAACGGGGATGCCAGTGATCGAATTTAACGGTCAAGTCTGTTCTAAAGACGGCGTCTGTATTCCAATTCGCGAAAAGAGAATCCAAGTCAATTTTGCAGGATACTTTCAACAAGAGGCAAACAGCCAATCCTCGGCCGAAACTCAGCCTCACCCCGGTGTTCCCGCTCAAGCCAGCGCGATCGAGATTCCGTTGAATCCCACTAGATAAGTAAACCGCGTAAGACGTCGCGATTACAGGTTGTCAAATCTTAAGACAGCAAGAATCCAGATGGGCCTTCTTACCGAAAGCCTGATTATCCTGTCGCCGTTGTTATTACAGGTTAGACTTGTCCGGCGACAAGAGTTGTTGCCTGAAGCTCAATAGCCCGGTATCTTCGAGCGATCCTGCAGGGCAAAGTCGACAAATTATTGACTCTACTCAATTTTCATAGTGACTTTGGTCGATTTTTAGAACAACCATCGCTTATAATTCGAGCCAGTCTTAGCCCCACTTGCTGGCAGTTTCGGATCGGTAGTCTTACTGCTGGAGTGAACTTCCCAAATTTGTCACCACTGGTTATCGTCGAATCTCGAAGCCTGAAAATTGTCAATTTCCGCTGTAAATTTACTCCTCTAGTTCGCTCATCCAAACGAATTTCAAATGCGTTCTAAATCGTTCATGAAAATTTTCTACCCGCCTTTGCTAACGATTATCACGTTGATGGTCACCGGGCTGTTGGCATTTGATTGTCAGGCTCAACCTCCGAAATTTAAAAAACCGAATTTTGGAAAGGCTCCCGTTTTTGGTAAGAAGTCGCCTTCCACCACCGCCACCTCAACTTCCTTTTCGGCCACCGCTGGTTTCAAGACCAATGCGGATAACAAGACTGGCATTTTAGAAGTCCGCTGCGACATTCCCGCGGGTTCTCACATGTTCTCGGTCACGCAAAAAAAAGCTGTGCCCGGCCCTCTGAAGACGCGTATCCGGCTCGACGATTCCGAAGACTTTGAGCTGACGGGTAAGTTCCAGCCCGATAAAGACCCACATTTAAAATCGATCCCCAATCAAAAAGTCAAATCGGAAGAACACGAAGGCAAGCTCGTGTTTTCTGCACCTCTAAAATTTGCCGAAGGTGTTTCTCCCGCGTCATTGACGATCAACGTACAGGTCAATGGGCAAGTTTGTACCGATGCTGGTAGTTGCATTCAGATCCAAGAGAAGTTGGTCGCCGGTTATGAAGGCGCGTTGGACGTTATCCCTGCGGGCGCCAAATTCGCGCCCGACTCGCAACACTTGCTGCTTTCGGGCGTGGTGGTGAAAGTCGTAGACGATGCGATCTCCGATACGCCAGTAAAGCCCGGCGATAAGATCAGAATCCAGCTGACCGCGGAACCCCAAGACAATTATCACATCTACGCTCACAGCACAGATCTGAAGAAAACGGGATCGGCAACATTCCTTGCGATCACCAAAACCGGCGGTTGGAGTTTTTCAGGTCCAACCACAACGGAACTTCCCAAGGTCGACAGTTCGACGGGATCCATCTTAAAGTATTACGAAACTCCGGTCACTTGGAAATATGAAACCGTGATCCCCAGGGGCTTCGAAGGTCAATCCAACACCATTTCGGGAATCATGGGTGTGCAGACGTGTACCCACGAAAACTGTGACCGACCGACATCGATTGGATGGAAGGTCGAAATTTCAATCGGCAAAACGCTCAGCGGCGCGGCGGTCAATTTCAATGACGCGGGAAGTATAAAAGCCGCCAAAGATGCAGTTAAAACCGAAGAAAAACTACGCGGTAGCGCTCTCGAAACCAGCGACAGCTCTACCCAACCTAACGCAGGAGAATGGGAGGGTTCTTCTCTTGCGACCGTGTTACCGTTGGCATTCTTGGGTGGATTGATTCTGAACTTTATGCCATGCGTGCTTCCTGTGATCGGGTTGAAAGTCATGTCCTTCGTTCATCAAGCCGGTCAGAATCCGCGCCGAATCTTTATGCTTAATGCCATGTTTTGCTTAGGCATGATCTCCGTGTTTATGGTTTTAGCATTCTTTGCCGTGCAATCAGGTTTGGGTTGGGGGCAACAGTTTGAAGGGCTAACATTTAAAGTCATCATGATCGCCGTCGTGGTCGTCTTTGGATTGAGCTTTTTTGGCGTGTGGGAGATTCCGTTGCCCGGATTTGGTAGCGGTGGAGGCGGGTTGGAACAGAAAGAGGGTCTAACGGGAGCTTTTTTTAAAGGCATTCTCACAACGGTGTTGGCCACACCTTGCAGTGGTCCATTGTTGATTCCTGCCGTCGTGTGGGCCATTGCTCAGCCAGCGATGGTGACCTACCTCGTGTTCTTAGCGCTAGGGTTGGGAATGGGAGCGCCTTACTTAGTGATCGGTGTTTACCCAAAATTGGTCAGCCAACTTCCCAAGCCGGGGCCTTGGATGGAAACGTTCAAGAAGGTCATGGGCTTTATCATGTTGGGGACAGGCGTGTTCCTGATTGGAGCAATCGAACACAAGTACGTTGTTTCGGTGCTGACGATGCTTTTGATTCTGGCGTTTGCATGTTGGTGGATGGGCCGTACATCATTAGCGGCGCCGTTGCCAGAACGAATCAAATCTTGGGGAATCAGTGCAGCGATTGGAGCGTTTGCCGTTTGGTTTAGCTTCTTCTTCCTAATTTCGCAGCATGAGTTGGACTATCAACAGTTCAGTCGAGTCACACTAGAAGAACATCTGAAAGAAGGACGCACGGTGTTCATTGATTTCACCGCTGATTGGTGACCGTCTTGTAAAACCACAGAGCGGTTCGTTCTGAACACAAAATCAACGAAGCAATTCTTTGAATCTAACAACGTTGTTATCTTGAAGGCTGACAAAACTCACGAAGAAGCCAAAGAAACGGAAGAGACAAACGCTCTCCTCGCCGAACTTGGAAATACGCTGGGTGCGATCCCCTATTATGGTTTGTTCCAACCTGGCGAAGAACCGATCCATTTCGTGGGGCCTTTTTCCACATCAAAGTCTTTCCTCAAGCAACTCGGAGCCAAACAGCTGTCCGAGGCCTGGGGAAAATCGAAAGAAGTGCTGGTGGATCTCAAAGAGACGCGGCCACCGGAACGTGTGACGCAGCGGCCGGATACCGCAGCGAACTAGCTTTCGTCTCAACACGACAAATTGGCTCGCGATTCTGAACGTGGGCTTTTGATTGCGTGGGTAGAAGCCCGTTAGAACCGTTGCCGCTGGATGCGCATTTTGGTCCAGCGGACCGCTCAACGTTTCACCTCTGGAATTTGAAATCGTGCTTTTCACCGCAGAAATCTAACAAAAAAAGCCGTAAAAATTGTTGATTTAGAGAATCCACGAGGATGGCCGTAACGAACCCTTAAAGGAAACATGTACGACGCTAGCCACGATCTTCGATAGCACTACCGATGATATGCGAAAAACAGGCATAATACACAAGGAGAAATTCGGGGGAAATGCCCCTAAAGCCTACCCAGACAGTTGACACCTCCCATTTTGCCTAATAGATTTTCGAACCAACGCTTTTACAACTTCTATTTAGTTTTTTAGACACTTTGGAGATCCTGATGAATAAATTTCTTTTCCCATTGGCGATGATCGCTTGCTTGGTAATTTCAGCAAGTCAAGCAGAAGCCGGCCTTTTTGACAAATGCTGCAAGCGTAAATCTAAGTGCTGCCCACCAGCACCAGTTTGCTGCCCAGCTCCTGCACCAAAACCAGTTTGCTGCCCAACTCCTGCACCAAAACCAGTTTGCTGCCCAACGCCAGCACCAGCTCCTGCACCTGTTTGCTGCCCAGCTCCAGCACCTGCACCTGTTTGCTGCCCAACGCCAGCTCCAGCACCTGCACCTGTTTGCTGCCCAACGCCAGCTCCAGCACCTGCACCTGTTTGCTGCCCAGCTCCAGCTCCTGCACCTGTTTGCTGTCCCAAGCCTGCACCAGCGCCTGTTTGCTGCCCAAAGCCTGCACCAGCGCCTGTTTGCTGCCCAGCTCCAAAACCACGCTGTGCACGCAAGAAATTGTGTGGTGGTGGAATGCTTAAAGGGCTATTCGCATCTCGTGGAAACCGCTGCTGCCGTTAATTCTGTTCGCAGAATTAACGCAGTTGCGTTAACACGCTAGGATCAAAAGCCGCATCAGCAATGGTGCGGCTTTTTCCATGCGCTCATTGCGTTGCGACACCACTCGGCAATTTTGCACCGAATGTTTTTCTTGCCACAACCACGAAGATAAACCTAAACCGCTCACCCCGTCTCCTTCGAAAGGAATATGGTGAGCTTAAACAAAATCTTTACCGCCATTCTGAATTTCCAGTGCCTTTGCCGCTTCCACCTTCTTGGTCTCGACGTCAACCAGCAATGCGGCCGACTACGATCTGGATAACGTGCACACTTCGTTGATCTTCGGGGTAAGCCATTTTGGATACAGCTTCACCTACGGTCGATTCAATACACTGACCGGCGTTTTCAGTTTCGACAAAGAAAATCCCACCGCATCAAATTTCAAATTCGAGATTGATTCCAGTTCCGTCGACACCAACGACGGGCAACGGCCGTTCTGTTCGCCATGTCGTCAATTCTGGTGACGTCTTTTCGGCTACTTGCACATGAGAACAACCACCGCCGCTATTTGTTTTGAACCGCGTCAATAAGTGATTTGATTTCAGCCAGCAAATCTATTCGCAAGGATTCCCGAGGGCCCCAATTTTCATCACCATGCAAACTGATCAGCGACTGATACAAACGTACTGCATCCTCGGAGCTCTCCATTCGCTCTGCTCTTTGCACAATCGCATGAATGTTCTTGACACGTTGCTCTATGCGTTGGGGGTCATTAGATTTTTGTTTCAACCGGAAGCCCTTCGCCGCCCAAACGCAATCCCTGTCTCGTTGTTCTAAATCTTCATTTCCCTCATGCACGATGATAAATGCGGCCATTTTCGCATCGGCAGCTTTCATATCATCATCGGCCAGACGGATAATGTCGTGAAACTGATCCTCGATCTCTGTCATTCGAGTTTCGCCGGGAATCCGCGCTTGCACGGACAACCTATTTACGAGATCGTGATAGAAATCGACAGAACGGCCAACCACGTTCATGTTTTTGACTTCCTCAAAACGTTCATCGTCGGGATACAAAGAAACGAATTTGTCCGTTTGCTCAACCACGCGATGTGGTTGCTCACGGAACGATTGAATCTGCGAATACAGTTCATCTGCCGACGGATTTCGCAGCGCATACCAACTACCTACCGCCGCTAGCCCGATCACTGCCAGCAACCCCAACAATAACGGCACCGCACCTTTTGATTTGTGAAGATCAACGTCTTCGACATTGATTTGACGTTCTTCTTCGGTCACCGTATTGAAGTAATCGAGTTCGACCGGTTCTTCTTCACCGGCAATTCCCTCAAGACCAATTCCAATGCCCGTGGGTTTATCCACTTCACTGCCAGACGCGATGCACGAAGGATCAATCGGTTTACTTAGCTGTGTTTTATCGGCCGCTAGGGGACTTTCTTGCGTAGGCCCTCCGGCAGAGGTTTTCGGCTGACGGCTCATTCCATTCTTTAATTTGCGACTGGCGTGATCCCCATTCTGTTCATCCCTAAGAGGTTTCGAAATTCCCCTCTTGCGTCCAACCACAGAAGTCTCTTGCCCCGTCGATTCAATGGGTGCATTCTGAGCCGTTTTGGCTTCGCTGTAATTCTTCAACAATCGCTCTGCTTCATTGATTTGATGCAAGGTTGCTTGAGCCGTTGCCAGACGTTTCTCTGCCTTCTTTTCCATCATGCGGCGGATCAAGATATCAACCTCGTGCGGCACATCAGGCACAACCGAACTGACGTAAGGGGGGGGAATGCGCGTGAGATTTCGGAAGGATTCTTCGATCGAATTTGCGGTAAAGGGTGGCTTACCCGATAGCAGTGTGAACAACACTGTGCCCAAACTATAGATATCACTCTTGACAGTTACCAGCTCGCCCTTGGCCTGTTCGGGGCTCATGTAGTCCATCGTGCCGAGAATATTATTGCCCGTGTTTTGAGATGTACCGTAGCTTTTGGCAATTCCGAAGTCCGCTATTTTTACGACTCGATCCTTCGTCATCATCAAGTTGCCAGGCTTGAGGTCGCGATGAATAATGCCGCGATCATGCGCGTGCTTGAGACCACTGCACACGTCCTTGGCGATAGCTAAGCATTGGGGCGGCGTAAATTTATGACCGCTACGTTGGATCTCAAACAAGCTCTTTCCATCGACCAACTCCATCCCAAAGAACATATTCCCGTCTTCTTGACCAAAGTTAATCAATCTAACGATGTTAGGATGATCTAGCTTGATCAGCGCTTTAATTTCGGATTCAAACCGTGCTCGGAAGTGAGGTTCCTGTGAATAATTTGGCGCCAGAACTTTTACTGCGTGAAGTTCACCGGTGTCTTCGTGTTTGCCTTTGAAAACAGTTCCCATTCCACCACGGCCAAGCACATCCAGAAATTCATAAGGGCCGATTTTTTCGAGCATGGCGTTTAAGCTGGGGTTGGGGCACGTGAGTTTTAATTCAGACCCATCGGGCCGGGATATACAATGACTTATTGTACTCTTCAATTATTGTAAACTTCCCTAAACACCAATGGAAACCCTCAACACCAATGGAATCCCTCAGCCAAAGGTCACATTTGCTACCCTAAGGGGCGCTGTGGATCGTCGCAAAAGATCATCTACGGATGATTTTTAACAAGCCGTTTCGAATGTTTCAGCCCTCCCCATTAGCCAGATCCTTCATGACTTCGCCGCCCACTCATCCACTGCAGCTCGACCATCAGCAGTTAAAAAATGCCTGTTCGATCACCCGCACACGGCGAGGCGGACCGGGAGGGCAGCACCGTAACAAAGTCGAAACAGCGATCGTGATTACGCACAATGATTCCGGTATTTCAGCCCAAGCCGGCGAGCAACGAAGCCAGCATGCGAACCTGACCGCCGCGATGGCGCGGCTTAAGATTAATCTTGCGATCGGCGTCCGCAATAATCCGCTGCCAACTGTGCCCGATGATCTTTGGAAGTCGCGCGTCAAAAATCGCCGTATCTCCGTCAGCCTCTGCCATGCGGACTATCCGTTAATATTGACAACGGCACTGGACGCCCTTGCCCTTCGCGAAAACGATATCGTCGCCACCGCAAAATTCTTGGAAATATCGACGTCCCAATTGATTAAATTCTTCAAAACCAGCCCACAAATCTTCGATCACGTCCAAAAAATGCGCAGGACTAACGGCTTCAAGCCTTTGAAGTGACCCGGCCAACCGGAACAATCGGCAAGGCTTCACCGACGCGATTCCTAACTTAACGTCGGGAATTTAACGTAATTCGTTGTCTCACGGCGAAAATGTTACGATAAAAGATTTACGCAACTATAATTCAGCATTCCGTTTTTCGGCTTCTCAAGCCGGCGGTTATTCTCGTCGGCCGGTCCAAAATTATGACTCTAATCACGTCTCTTACTATCAAAGACACCCGCAAAATTTTTGTTCAGTCGCTTACTTTGCCAGCGATTGTGATTCTTATGATCACCGCCGCAAACGCGCAAACCGATCCCGGGTACGGCGGACGCCGCTTGGCTCCAGGTGTTTTGAAAGTCATTCCACCGGCGCTCAACGCGCGTGACACCGTATCACTACCGGGCCCCATGCCAGGTATAACGGCAACCCAATACACGCCAAAATTACGTTCGCCAAAGGACACCCTATACGGCCTGTCTCAGCGGGTCGTTTTCTTTCGCGATGTTTGGGCGTACGAATTTGCCTTTACGGGTCTCCGCCAAGCAACTCTAGATATCCCAACCACTGGCGGCAAAGCTAAGCAAACCGTTTGGTACATGGTCTATCGGGTTCGTAACTTGGGAACCAGCCTTAGCTTCGAAGAAGTAAAGAAGGATCCCGACTTCGCTTACCTCACAAAAGACCTCCGCCGCAACGCAACAATTGCGGAGAGAAATTTCCTGCCACGGCTAACACTTGAAGGCTGGGTCTTTGATGACCTCACAAAAAAATACGCGCCCGTTAAATATCGCGATGAGATCGACCCTACCGCAGCCGCGGTAATTCAAAACATCGAAGATCCAAACGTGCCTTTGATGGATGCCGTCCACCTTTCCTCCGCCGCCCTCCGACCTATTGCTGCCAAGGACAACACCGGCGCATGGGGCGTCGCGATTTGGAGCAACGTGAATCCCAAAATCGACTTTGTTAGCGTCTTCGTCTCTGGCTTCACCAACGCCTACCGAATTAATCGCAATGGCGATTCGATCAGCACAGTTCACAAGACGCTGCAGCTGAACTTCTGGCGACCTGGGGACGCCGTAGATGAAACCCACGACGACATCGAATTCGGTATTCCACTGGTAGACGACCCTCAGCGACAGGTCCTGATCACACGCCGATACAATTTGCCGGGGCCGCTGCTCCGCGTCTACCAGCAGAATCGCGAGATAAACCGGAACGTCCTAATCACCGAATTCGACGCCAAGTTCAACCTGAAGGACTTTACGTCGCCCCTGATTCCGATCCTAGACAAGGGCCGTTTGCCCTCTATCGGAGTCGAAAAGATCAGCCAATCGGGTGTTGAAGTTGACGAAAAAACGGCAATTGAGTCGCTAATCGCAGGGCGTAAGTGGACCTTTCAAAAAGACGGGAAAACGTTCCTCTTAGACCTCGAATACCAGTTTTGGGAGCCCACCGAAGAGGGTATTCGCTTCATAAAAAGCCTTGATTCATTTTGGATCTATCGCTAAAATCTCCAACTTCAAATAAACAGCAATTTTGTGCTGATCTCAGTCAGCAGAACATACAGAGGTGAAAAATGGCCCATAAAAAAGGTCAAGGCTCCAGCCGTAACGGTCGCGACTCAAACGCTCAACGTCGTGGCGTCAAGAAATTCGGCGGCGAAGCCGTTATCGCAGGCAATATTTTGATCCGCCAAGTCGGCAACCGTTGGCACGCTGGTAAAGGCGTCGGCCAAGGCAAAGACTACACGCTGTTCGCGCTTGTCGACGGCAAAGTCTTGTTTGATCGCGATGGACGTCGCATTAATATTGTCCCTGCTGCTTAGCAATGACCGGCGTTAGTCGCCTTTGAACCGACCTTTGCTCAAATAGTGGCACCGGCAGGTCAACCGCCTGCCAAATATGTCGTTAAGATACACAACCGCCATGTATTATCTGCATGGCGGTTTTTTTCGTAGCCGCGTGCGAACGCTGTACAATGGACGCACGTCAGTTTCCCGTCTGGCATCGTTCAACCATCTTTTTGGCAGGTTGGTATCCCGCACCACGATTAATTATCGTTTAACTTCAGCAACCCAAGTCACTTATTATGTTCGTCGACCGAGTAAAAATTGAAGCGATCGCCGGTCGCGGCGGCCACGGTTGCATGAGCTTCCGGCGAGAAAAATACGTGCCGCGCGGCGGCCCCAACGGCGGCGATGGTGGCCACGGTGGCAGCATCATCATCATCGCCGAAAACGGCGTCAACAGCCTGGTCGAGTACGCTCATCAACATCACATTCGGGGCGACAACGGAAAAAATGGTCAAGGCTACGGCTGCCACGGTGCTGCTGCTGAAGACAAAATCATCAAGGTCCCTGCCGGCACGATCGTGATCGATGCGGCCAACGATTTCATCCTCAAAGATCTCGCTCAACCGGGAGACTCGCTCGTCGCGGCACGCGGTGGACGAGGCGGGAGAGGTAATACCCGATTTAAATCGTCCACCAATCAGGCTCCCCGCCAAGCCGAACAAGGCGGCGTTGGCGAAAAACGGGAACTGATTTTCGAACTCAAGGTCATTGCCGACGTCGGTTTGATTGGGATGCCCAATGCGGGTAAGAGCACTCTCCTAAGCCGTCTGTCAGCCGCCCGACCAGAAATTGCCAACTACCCTTTTACCACCAAATTTCCCAACCTTGGCCAAGTCCGACTCGATCTTGACCGGTCGTTCATTATGGCCGACATCCCCGGATTGATCGAAGGTGCCGCTGTTGGGGTAGGGCTGGGCCATGATTTCCTCAAACACATCGAACGGGCTGGGGTGCTTGTGCATCTGGTGGAACCGATGCCGATGGATCAGACCGATCCGGTGGCAAACTACCACGCAATCCGCAATGAACTTGTCGAGTACAATCCGGCCTTGGGACAGCGCCCTGAAATGATCGTGGTTTCCAAATCTGAACTGCCCGGCGCCGAAGAACTCGCCGCTCAGCTTAAATCTAATACCGGTCAGGAAGTTCATTTGATTTCCGCCGCGACTGGAAAAGGACTCCCTCCGCTGCTAAATGCGATCGACAAAATGCTGACCGCGCACCGCGCTGAAGCCACGGCGAAGGCAGCCGCCGGCGCTGAGGAAACTGACACGCCTGCAACCTCATGAACACCATTACCATCGACATCGGCAACAGCACAACCAAAGTCTCACTTGCCCCCCAATCGCCGTTGATACAAGTCGACCTTGGCGACTTGAAATCGTTGCAAGTTCCTTCCGAGCCCCACCACTGGGTGATCGTCAGCGTGGCTCCGGCGAAAACAGAAACACTGACTTCTTGGTTGACCAAAGAACGTCCCAATGACAAAGCAACCGTCATCACCAATGACGACATCCCCACCAAATCAAGCGTAAAGAATCGCGCGGGCGTCGGCACCGACCGCTTGCTGGCTGCTTACGCGGCAAATCAACTCAACCAAGACCAAGCCTCCGTCATCGTAGACGCTGGCACCGCGGTAACGATTGACTATGTGAACGAACAAGGCACATTTTGCGGTGGCATGATCTTCCCCGGCATCTCGAGCAACTTGAAATCACTCGCGGTAAACACTGCCATGTTGCCCGATCTGGCCGACATCAGAATCCAGCCGGTCACCCACGACATCCGCATCGGCGACGACACTCCGTCTGCCATCCTTTATGGCGTGAGCCAATCGCAAGCATGGGCGATCATCGGCATTACCGAGAAAATGGCCAAACAAAATAACGCACAAGTGTTTGTCACAGGCGGCGACGCCCGCCTATTTAAAAACATCATGCCTGTGAGTTGGCAAAACGTCCCCAACCTTATCCTCGACGGCTGCCGATCGCTGACCAGCGAATCGAAGTGACCGTTGTCGCGAAGCACCAAATCATGCCGCATTTTCAACAACTAACGCCGCAAGGTCGAGGCGCGATCGCAGTCATCGCGGTCAGTGGAAACGATGCGATTGACGTCATTGACGCGTGCTTTACTCCGATCGGTAAACGGCGTTTTCGCGATCTGCAAAAACAATTGACCTACGGCCATTGGAATTCGACCGGCGAAGACCTCCTCGTCGTCAGTAATAGTACATTGAACTACGAGATTCAAAGTCACGGTTCCGAGGCAGCCCTTTCCGCCATCAAAGCCGATCTATCACGGCTGGGCGCAAAAGAGCAAATCCCAGCAAAGCACGCTCCCCTTTCAGCGGCCCGTTTCAAATCCGACGTCCAGCGTCTGCTGTGCCAAGCCACTACTGAACGCACCGCCGAACTTCTCCTTCAGCAATGGCACATTCTGCCAGCGGCGATTGAACGAATAAGGCACGACCAAGCTCAGCTTCAATCGTTTCTGCGATGGAGCGAATTTGGCACACGATTCCATCGCCGCCAGTCGATCGTATTCTGCGGACGCCCCAACGCTGGCAAAAGCAGCCTAACCAACGTGATACTTGGATTTGAACGCGCTATCGTCACGCCCATCGCCGGCACGACGCGCGACGTGCTTACCCATCACACCGCCATCGACGGTTGGCCAGTAGAACTCAGCGACACCGCTGGCTTACGAGATTCAAAGAATCAAATCGAACAGATGGGCATCACCAAGGCGCGTCAACAGATCGAAAACGCGGACCTTATCATCAGCGTGATCGACGCCACCGACCCTCAGCCTTGGGAACAAAATGACATCAAACCCGACATTGTCGTCGTCAACAAATCGGACCTGGTCGACCAACGATCGAAGTTCGAAGCTGAAGCACCTGTCGTTTTCGTCTCAGCCACTCAATCGACCGGCATCGACGATCTTTTAAAAGTAATCTCACAAACACTTTACCCAGACCTCCCCCCCCCCAACCAACCTCTTCCACTAACGGATGCCCAAGTCGCAGACTTGAATTTAAGTGGGGCAGTATTTCAACCTGCCAAGTGACGCAGGCAGGTAGAAAACATGCCCCACGGACCTACCGCTAAAACTTTCGCAACTTAGTTTTCACAATCCCCTGCGGCTGGTCCAAAATCTCCATCGACGTTAACTTCCAATCGCCGTCGACGATTTGGACGTCGAATTGAGCGTCGTACTGATTGGTGCGTTGGTGGATGTGGCCCCAATGCTCGATCGTCCCCACGATGTTCCACTTGCTGCGGTAACGAAAACCATTTTTGACAAAGGGTTCCTGCACGCGAACACCGGACAACCGCTGCACCTGTTCAATGTTTGCTATTGCGCCACCTTCCTCTTCAATTCGCAGGCTGTTGTTGATCTGCAAATACAACTTTCGCAACAGCGGTCCGTGCACGCTGACGGCCAAAGCATCGTAAATATCTTCTTCTTGTGAATAGTCAAATGCGCGAAACAGATTCGTATGCAGCTGTTCAAACACGCGGTTGGCGGTGTCACCGTTGATGCGAATCGTTCCCGCAGGTTCAAAGGGAGACGGCAATGCAATGACTGCAAGTTGCGTCGTCAAAAACCCCATCCCCACCAAAATACAGGCGGCTGCAAAGATCTTCGGTGACGCGAATGCAAACGGGATCAAGACGAGCCCCGTTAATAAACAGGCCAACGTCAGCACCGGCAAACCAAACGTCGCAGGTGGCGCGAAATAACGCGGATCCTGTAAGTCCACATCGGTAATCTCTGGCAACGGCGGCGCGTCTGTCGCCTCCCAACGATAAACGTTGTTCTCAAGGAACTTGGAAAACTTGGCGGCTAGAACTTCTTTGTGCGCAAATACGACCGCGTCAATCGAACGGATCATATCGCTGAACTTGTCCCATTCCACAGTCACCGCTTGCGGAGGCGTCTTGGCAGGATACTCCATAATCACCCCAACGCGGCCACTGGCCATGCTGACCTTTCGCGCTTCGGGTTGCTGAGCGAAATCCCGAAAATCCAAACCGTAGAAATCAACGCGATCAAAAATTGTTTTCACCGTCACGCCGTCGATCGTGACGGGATTTCCCACGCTGAAAAATGCCTTGATCTGCTGTGCTGCACTGGCCTGTTCTTCCACCGTCAAAAAGGCAAGATCGGCACGTTCAAAATCCATCATCGTTGCCAATGTCGCCAGCGGGATCAAAACCTCGTGTCGTACTTCGCGATCGGTGATGTAAATGAACGAGTAAACGCTTGAGTAGCTGACGATGCCCAACACCTGTTCTTCCTGTTCATCAAACCAAGTATCCCACTCCTGTTGGGATGCTTTGGGTGACAACGGCGGATTGTCCCAATCAAAGCGAAACGTTTCTGGCGACCCCGGTTTCAACATTTTTACATAAGAGTTCTCTGCGCCCGATTGTTTTACCACTGCCTTTAACTCCGATGGCAACAGTGACCCTTCGGCCACCATCTGTTGCTCGAGTGTGAGAAATTCCGGCTGCGGTTGGTGCTTTATCTCCAGCTCGAAAACCATCGTGTATTCCATCAACGTTCCAGCTTTGATTCCGCCATCGGGAATCTCTACACCGGTAACATTGGTTACCGAAGCAGGTAACTGTTCGCCGTTTATATCGCGGAGTATTATTTTCTCCGCCAAATATTCAGCGTGATCTGCCGTTGCCTCGCCGATCTCAGCGCTGTCATACAGCCCGTCGTCACCGGGTTCGATGCCTTGCAGAAGTTCCAGGTCTTCTGCAAAACAGGTCAAACGGATCGCTGTTCGGCCCTGATTGACGTAAACGTTGGCTTCCACAATCGAAACGGGATGAACGGCCGAATCGGCATCCGAAATCGCGGCTACTGCCGACAACCAGACGCAGAACAGCAGGCATAAACCTCTGGGAGCGCGAACCATAATCTTGATAATTTCTCTGTTCATGATTAAAACTTGCATTCCTACATTTGACCCGATTGAACGCAATTAATGAACGCGCTGCACGAACTCAAAGAACAATTTCGCCCAATCATCTCCGACCTCGTCAATTCTGACGCGGCAGCAACGGACGCGATGCTGGCGATGATCCGTCCTGCCTCAGACGCCAAGCATGGTGATTTCCAAGCTAACTTCGCGATGCCGCTGGGCAAGAAAGCCGGCCAACCTCCGCGTGAAGTTGCCGAAGCCATCGTCGCCAAGGCCGATCTAGCCAAGATATGTCAAAATGTCGACATCGCCGGACCGGGTTTCATCAATCTTAAACTTGATAACGATTGGATTAAACAAGGCCTCAAACAAGCTTTGGCCGATGAGAAATTAGCGGTCACCCCGGTCGCTTCGCCTCGAAACTATATCGTTGATTATTCGTCGCCCAACGTCGCCAAACCGATGCACGTTGGACATATCCGTTCAACGGTGATCGGAGACGCGCTGACGCGCATCTTGAACTTCGTGGGGCATCAAGCAAAATCCGACAATCACCTGGGCGATTGGGGCACCCAGTTCGGCATGATCTTGTATGGTTACAAACATTTTCGAGACCAAGCCACCTTCGAAGTAGACACCATCGGCGAACTGTCGCGCCTCTACCGATTGGTGAGAAAGCTGATCGACTATCACGGGTCCAAGGCAAAACTACCCGAGTTAAAATCAGCGCTGGCGGAACTTGAAACCCAACTGGTCGATCTCAAACAACAGCAATCAACCACTGAAGGAAAAGCGGCCGTCAAAAAGATCAAAAAAGAGATCAGCCAAGTCGGCAAACGGGTTGCCGATGCCAAAGAAAAACTTGAGAAGGCCACCACTTCGATTTCATTAGTCGAAGGCGGGGAACTGGCGGCAGTGGCCAACGAACATCCTGAAATTGGCACCGCCGTTTTGCTGGAGACGTCGAAGCTTCACGCCGGCGATACTGAGAACAAGGACCTTTGGACGGAGTTCCTGCCGATATGCAAACAGGACATGCAGACGATCTACGATCGGTTGAGTGTTGAATTCGATATGGAGTTGGGCGAAAGCTACTACAATGACATGTTGGGCGAAATCGTCGATGAACTCGAAGCCAAAGGATACGCACGAGAAAGCGACGGAGCGATGTGCGTGTTCCTTGACGACTTCGAAACGCCGATGATCGTCCGAAAAAAGGACGGAGCATTTCTCTATTCGACGACAGATCTCGCGACGATCAAATACCGCATGAAGAATTTCGATGCGGACGCTTGCCTTTACGTCGTTGACCATCGCCAGCACGAGCACTTTGAGAAACTGTTCGCCGTCGCCAAACTGTGGGGCTATGACGAAGCTGAATTAAAACACGTCAGCTTCGGCACGGTGATGGGCAAAGATGGAAAACCTTTCCAAACGCGTTCAGGCGACACTGTTGGACTGGCCGGTTTGTTGGACGAAGCCGAAAAACGTGCCGGCGAAATCGCAAAGGAACTCAACGAAGGTATTCCGGCCGATCAGTTGGCTGAAAACGCGCGCGTTGTTGGTATTGGATCGCTGAAATACGCCGACCTATCGCAAAATCGGTCTTCGGACTACACGTTCGATTACGAAAAAATGTTAGCCCTCAAAGGAAACACGGCGGCTTACTTGCAATACGGTTACGCACGTGTGCAAGGCATCTTGCGTAAAGTAGAGATTGATCCCCAACCCCTGCGGTCTCAACCGGTCGGTTTTGAGTTTGCTACCCACGTTGAACGGGCGCTTGCAGTGCAGTTATTACGTTTTGAAGAAGCGCTGTCGGACGTATTGATCGACTACAAACCAAACCTGCTGTGCAACTATTTGTTTGACTTGGGCCAGACGTTTTTCAAGTTCTACGACCAGTGTTCTTTAAAGGACACGGAATCCGAGACACTGTTATCGAGCCGCGTGCAACTTTGCGATCTCACGGCACGGACGATTAAAACAGGCTTGTCGCTGTTGAATATTGGTGTACTGGACAAAATGTAGGGCGATAGAATGCGTATCGTGAGGCCAACCGGACGGCTTGCGCCAGTACCGCTAATCCCAAAGGTAGCGGCCGGGCGTAAGCCCTCCGGTTTCGTCGCGACTCAAACCGTCTTTCGTTTGCCATTAAAATTTAAGGAAAGAAGTAAGGATACAATGGCGGCATCTAACCAAACGACAACCAAACATCGTGCGTCCCAAGAAGCTTGGCTGAATCAGTTTCACTGCGGTGATGCGGTCGAGGTCGCAAGAAAGATGCAGACAGGATTGGTCGACACCATCGTCACCAGCCCACCCTACTTCAAACAGCGGGACTATGGCAGCGATCTACAGATCGGCCGCGAATCCACCGTCGGTGATTACGTCGATCGGATGGTGGAACTATTTACCGAACTCAAACGTGTTGTCAAACCTAGCGGCAGCATGTGGATGGTGATCGGCGACAAGTATCTCAAAGGCGAACTGCAAGGCGTGCCGTGGCGAGTCGCTCTAGCGCTAAAAGATGCCGACTGGATTCTGCGCAGCGATTGCATCTGGCACAAACCCAACGCTATGCCATCAGCGGTCAAAACACGTCCCACGACCGACCACGAGTACATTTTCTTTTTCAGTAATTCAAAAGACTACTTCTACGATGCCGACAAGATTCGTGAGCCGCACGTCACCTTTTCGGAAAAATCAAAGATGAAGGGCGGTCGTGGTCATTTTGGCAAACGTGGCGGCACTCCCGAGGCGGGAAAAAACGGCGGCGACAATAATTTGCACGACGGTCGGTGGGACCAAGCCTTCCATCCCAAAGGACGCAATAAGCGGACGGTCTGGTCGATCAGCCTTTCGAAATTTCGCGAGGCTCATTTTGCAGTCTTCCCAGAACAGTTGGTAAAGACATGCATCGACGCATCATGCCCGGAGGGGGGCGTGGTGCTTGATCCTTTCTCAGGTGCAGGCACAACAGCCCTGACCGCCAAGAACACCGGCCGCGATTTCATCGGCATCGACCTTGATTCCATGGGCCATCTGCGAAGACCAGCCGACAAGCTCGTCGCAGAGCACCAGCATTTCGAGCGAGCCTGTGCGCCCCCCGGACAGAAAGCCCAGATTATGCACGAACGGCGTTCCGGCCAGTGCGGCAATCGCCATGTTCGACCCGGCCTCGGCGGCGGCCTGAGCGTCGAAATCATGCGAGTCCGAGCACCCCGCCCCGACCCATGACGGCACGCCGATGAAGGCGAAATAATCCGCCGCGCCAAGCCCCGTCAGCATGTATTCCGGCGACCCATAGGCGAGGTCCGCTTGCCGCATGTCCATCGGCAACACCGCCGACCCGCTCAGTACCGGCGCGCCCGGTTCGGTAATCTGGTGGATGACGATCCCGGCGATGGCCTCCGCCGATGACTGGGCAATGGCCCCCGCCGGGCTGATCGGGCAGGACATGCCGGGGAATGTGGCCGGGTAGCAAACGCAGGGGATGCGCCAGCGGGCGCAGTTTATCATCCGCTCGCAGAACTCCTCCGGCAGTTTCAGGGGCGAGATCGGCCCCATGAGTTCGAGGATGACCGGCTTGTCGGCAAGCTTGCCCATGCCCCCCACCATATCCGCCGCCAGCGTGACGATGCGCGCTTGGATATGCTCGTCATGGGCAAGGATGGCCGCCGGTTTGGTGCTGTGTTCCAGCATGGCGCGCGTGGCCTCGACCGCTTCGTCCTCCGCTGGCACATCGCCCGGATACCCAAGCGTGCAAACCATGTCGATATTCGGCAGCTTCTCGCATATCCGGGCCGTGGTCCGGATATCCTCCAGCGTGCAAGGCCGCAGCGCGCCGGTTTCATAGTCCAGAATCCGCACACAATTATGCCCCGGACAATAGGACGAGGTCTTCGCCTTGGTATCGACCCTGAGGGTGCCGTTGAGGTCATAGAGCGTGATCCGGTCCGGCACGGTCGAGAGCGCCTCGTCGATCAGATCGGGTGGCATCCGCACATAGTCCTGATCAGACAGACGACAGCCGTGGTCTT
>ENA-ORXT01002309-ORXT01002309.1-marine-metagenome-genome-assembly--contig:-NODE-2309-length-23153-cov-29.490683_pt1 | contig 23153 bp, 21 predicted proteins | sample MGYA00237868_ERZ511482 | MGnify/ENA metagenome assembly ERZ511482
CATGGCCCGGTCGTGCTCGGCCCCGAGCGGGCTATACCTGTTTGTCGGCTCGCGCTCACGCATCCGGAGATCCATCATGTGCTCGACCGTCAACTAGGAGCACCAACCGGGTTGACCTCGCACGGCCGGTTTCTCGTCTCGGTGGCGCCAGCCGATGCGACGGTCACCGACGACCGAGAAGCCGCCGTGCTTGTCCGGTTGCGCAACGGGCCTGTCCCCGAAGCCGAGGCAACCACCACCGGTCTCGAGCAGCGGGCCGCGACGCGTTTGCAGGCTCGGGGCATGATTCGAGTTGCAACGATGACGCCGACCGACGCCAGCGCACTCCTGTCAGAGGTGCCCGACACCGATGCGGCTGCAGCCAGCAAGGTTGCCGCAATTCTCGCTCGCCAGACTGGCACGACGGGCGGGTCGCTCGCCGCCAACGGCGAGGCCCTGGCAGCTCGTGTGATTGCGCTTCTGATCAGGCGGTCGGCAGACTTTGCGCTGCGGGTTGCGCTGAGTTCTGACGGTATCGAGCCAGCTGGCACCGATGCGCTTATCGGGGCGTCGCTCGCCAGGCATCGAGGTGCGGCCGAGGTACAGGTAGCGTTGTCGGCGCCGCTCACAGCGATCGGTGCCGCTGCGCAGGCCTACTATCCCCACGTCGCGGAGCTCGCCGGTTCCACCGTTGTGGTTCCCGACCATGCCGACGTTGCGAACGCAGTTGGAGCGGTGGTGGGTCGGGTGCGGGTCAGGCGCAGCGCAACAATCACCCAACCAACCCGTGGCCAGTTTCGGGTTCATCTCGATGACCAACCCACATTTGGTTCGGTCAAGAACGCTCGAGCCAAAGCGACCGAACTACTCGAAGCCGCCGCGCTCACCGATGCCGAAGCAGCAGGAGCAGCCACGCCTGAACTCACCGAATCGTGGGAGCAGCGCGTCGCCGTCGTCGGCGAAAAGGAAGTCTTCGTCGAAGGCACCCTCACGGTAGAAGCCGCGGGCCGCCCCAAGTTCTAGTGTGATCTCCCCGGGTTGTGTTCAGGGGGACGACTGTTGTCCTTCGAGTGCGCCGAAGCCTGTCTGCCTTGGAGTTCTACCCAGGGGCGTCTTGGGGATTGAGTTCTTCGAGGGCTTTTTGGGCGGTTTCTGGATAGCGGGAGACGACCGCAACGGCCAGCAGGGGGATGATGGCGAGCCAGGCGAAGGTGCGTCCGAAGCTCCAGCCGGAGCCGTCGATGTCGGTCATCTGGCCGACAAATACCAACCCGACCACGCTACCGACGACGCTCACGCAGGTCAGCAGCCCGTTAGCGAGTCCGCGTCGCGAGGTCGGGAACAGCTCGGGTCCATAAACCCCCAAGGCTGGGATCGTGGCCGCGCCGATGATGGTGGCGAGGCTTCCCGCAACCCACATGAGCGGGCCCCCGAGGCCGTACCGGACGACGGTGAAAGACACGCCGCCAAGGATGCCGATGATGCCGACCAGGCGACGACCACGTCGATCGGCCTGTGGACCTGCGATTGCCACGCCGATACCGACCGGTGTGCTCACGATGGCCGAGTACAGGCTGATCCGGGTCGCCGAGAATCCGCGTGTTTCGCGCAGGTACTCGTTTTGGAAGTTGGATGCGGGCGCCGAGAACATTGCCAACGACATCCCGACTGCGGCGAGCATGATGAACCGTCGTTTCATGGTCGAACTGATGGCCGCCGGCGTCTGGTTTCGAGTCGTCATCGTTTCGAATCGACGGGACTCTTCGAGATGGCGAGCGAGCCCCCACAACACCGGAAAGATCAAAGCCGAGGCAACAAAGATCAACCGCCAGGCTCGGGGTCCAGTACCGGCAATAGGCAACAGCCACAGGACCATGCCGGAACCCAGCCCGGCGAAGAGGGTGAGCACCGATGCGATCCAGGCCCGTGAACCAGCGGGTGATTCCTCGGCTGCCAAGACGCCAATCAGTAGTCCAAAACCGGTTGCGAAACCACGAGATAGCGTCTGTGAGGCCCCGAAGAACCAGATCGAAGGCGACACGGCGGCAACAACCGCGAACGCAGTCGAGAGGGCTCCTGCGATCAGCAACATGCGTCGTCGTCCGAGTCGGTCAGCCTGGCTGACGACAACCAGGGCCAACAGCGCTCCGCCTCGCGTCATGCTGGTGACCCAACCCTGGGTCGAGGTTCCCTTGTCGAACTCGTCGGCGACAAACGTGATTGTCTGCGACAGCAGCGTGCCCAGGTAAGCGGCTGCGAGCGAGGCAAAGATGAGCATCGCAAATGTCTGTGCGCCGAGTCGATCGAAGCGCTGCGGCGGTGCCCAGAACGGGGCGTCGACCCGGTTCGGCCGTCGGAGTTGCCATTTCATGATCGGCGTGGCGCCGATTCGCCAGAACGGAAGTGCCAACACGAACTCGATGGTCTCGGTGACATGCACGCCGGCGCCAGCGGATTCGCCTTCATGTACCTCGACGGTGCGTTTCCACTCGTCGAACGGTCCTTCGACAAGCCCGAACTCTGCCCGGTCCTCTGTGGCGGTGCCCAGGGGATTCTCGGCCAGCAGCCAGTTGTCTCGCGCTGTAAGCAGCTTATGCAAGGCGGCCTGATCGACCACGTGCTGATTGACCACCCGTGCCATACGTCGCCGAGAGCCTACTGCCGAGTCGAGTCGGCCCTCCGGTCAGACAGCACTGGAGCGATCCAGGTTGGGGTATGCGTGGCCACGCCGCCGCCGCGCGCGCCGATCGTCCTATGCTTGTGCGGTGGATCAACCCGAACAAAGGCAGCTTCTGCGATGAGTGAAAGCTTGCTGGTCCGAGGTGGCAAGGCGCTGTCGGGCAGCATCATCCCGTCGGGTAACAAAAACGCTGTGCTGCCGATGTTGTGCGCCACGTTGCTCACCGATGAGACGATGATGTTGCGCAACGTGCCCGATATCACCGACGTCGAGAAGCTCGTCGATTTCTTTATCGGGCTCGGCAGCCACGTCGTGTGGGATCGCGACGCCAAGACCATCGAGATCAGCCACGGTCAGGCCGACCTGAACACCCGCTCGGCGATCGAGTCGTTGCCGCCGGGTATGCGCAGCTCGGTCATGTTGTTCGGGCCGCTTCTCGCCCGAGTCGGACAGCTCAATGTGACCAATGATGCGACTGGCTGTTCCCTTGGCGCCCGCGAAGTCGACCCGCATCTGGACATCCTCGAGGGCTTCGGCGCCTCGATCGAGTGGGGCGAACGTCGAGAGCTCGGTCTTTCACGAGGGTTCGAGGCAAACGCTCACTGGCTTGATTACGCATCGGTCACCACGACCGAACACTTCGTGATGTGTGCTGCGTTGGCCCACGGCACATCGACGCTGGTGAACGCTGCGAGCGAGCCGCACGTGCAAGACCTGTGCGCAGTGCTCGTGCAGATGGGTGCAAAGGTCACCGGCATCGGCACATCGGTGGTCAAGGTCGAAGGTGTCGACGCGCTGCACGGCGCCGATGTGCGGGTCAGCGATGACCATCACGAGATCTTCACCTTCCTCGCAATCGGTGCCATGACCGGTGGCGACGTCAGCGTGGAACACAGCGTGCAGCATCACTTCCCGCTCATGGACCGCACGCTCGAAAAGTTCGGCGTCGAAGTCGAACGCACGGCGACCGGATCTCGAGTGTCGACGGCTGACCGGCTTCGGATCGAGCAACCACGGACGTCGCATCTATTGCAAAAGGTCGAGGGTGCCCCGTGGCCGTATTTTCCGGTCGATCTGATTCCCCCCGTTGTCGCTCTGGCCACTGTGGCCGATGGCGACATGTTGTTTTGGAACAAGGTTTACGAGGGTGCCTTTGGTTGGGTTCCCGAGCTGGCAAAGTTCGGCGCGCAGGTCACGGTGTGTGATCCGCACCGCATCATCGTGTTCGGCCGCGACGATCTTCGGGCGGCGACGGTCGACGCGCCGTACATCATCCGAGTGATCATCTCGCTGTTCATGGTCGGCGCGACGATCGACGGCGAATCGATGATTCGCAACGCTTCGCCAGTCCGGCGCGCCCATCCCGACTTCGTCGAGAATCTGCGTTCGCTAGGCGCCGACGTCGAATGGGCAACCGAGTAGCCGGACCGATCGCTGGGGTTCGCAATCCTGTATTCAGGCCTGCAAATCTGAGGTCCCGGACCGCTGCGCTCCCCGAACGTGCACCTTTGGGGTCAGACCCGGGTGTGCACGCGTGCACCGTGGGGTCAGACCCGGGTGTGCACGCGTGCACCGTGGGGTCTGACCCGGGGGGTGCACGCGGGAGATGCGCTATTCGTCGTCTCTCGCGACTTCGGCCAGTTTGTCGTTGGCTCGCCTATTTGCCAGGTACAGCACTCCGGCAAAGACCAGCAGCGGTCCGGCGACCATCAGGATTTCGTCCCATCCGCCTTGGTGCGCAATCAGGCTCATTGCATGCCCCAGTTGCGGTGGCGTTGCTTGGCGTAGCTGTCTTCAATGCGGGCCTTGAGCCGACGCAGGTTGCCCTTCCAGATTGCCTTCAGCACCGGGCGGGCGAACCACGCACCGACCGGCCCTGCGAAGTACCACGGAAACTTCAGTCGTTCGACCCAGGAGAAGACGGTGGTGGATCCACTGGCCCGCAGGGTGAAGTCGCCGGTGCCGCCAACCAAACCTTGGTGGCGAACACCCATGGAACGGGCATGCTGCCAGTCGGTGATTTCCATCACGTCGGTGAGCTTGAGCGGACCTACCACGGTGTCGCATTCGAAGCGAGTTCCGATGCCACGAGTGCGTTCGGTCAGGAACCTGATCTCGGCGGCGTCTTGCATCCAGTCGACGTGGGTTGCGATGTCCTCGACGTCGGCCCACACGAAGGACACGGGCGCATCGATGACGACCTCTACTGCAATACCGGGCACGCCCGTAATCGTAGGACGAATCAGATCCGTTTGTACCAACTCACGTGACGTTGGCCATCCTCGTCGAATACCGACCCGGCCCAGTCGGCGTGTCGATGTGCGAGTTCGAAGCCAGAGGCGGCGGCCAACACATCGAGTTCGGCCGGCGATTGGTACACGAGTTGCCACGGCCGACACGTTGTTGTGCGCCCCAGTTCGACATGGCTGCCGTCGATCACGTCGCTGTCGGTAGCCGACGGACCGGTGACAATGGCGAGTCGCCGAGACTTGTCGGTCGGGTGCGATTTGATGGTGATGCCGTACTCGGCGTGCGAGGCCGGGCTGATGAAGGCTTCGACCACAAACAGTGCACCGGGTCGCAGGATCCGGGCGGCTTCGGCAAAGCATCGCTGCTGTGAGCCTCGGCTGGTCAGATTGAAGAGTGTGTTGTACGCCACGATCACAAGCTCGACCGAGGTCGAGTGCAGCGGCAACTCGGTCATGTCGGCACCAATTCGCTCTGGGCCGCCCGGGGCGAGTTCGAGCATCGATGGTGCGACGTCGATGGCAATCACGTGGAACCCTGACCGATGCAGAGGTGTCGCCAGGCGCCCGGTGCCGCTGCCGAGTTCCACGATCATCGCGCCGGGGCGACAACGAGATGACACCGCGGCGACCAGATGCGCCGGGTCATCGAGTGAGCTGTACCACATGTCGTACACATCGGCGAACGATCGTGCATAGAGCCCAGCGTCGTGCATATCAGTGCGAGCCTAGGGCCGCTTTCGATGAGCAGCAGAGTCCGTTGCGCAGCGCAGCGACGGTGGTGCTTTGGGTACGAATCGTGGTGCAAGAAGATGCAACCGGTGATCGGCCGGTACGAGTCGCGGGCCAGGATCGAGAGCGCCCGGTAGCCTTGCCTGGTCATGTCCACCCGCACCGAAGCCATCGAGACGTATCTGGATTGGGCTGCCAGCACGCCGATGCGCGTCGAAGCGCTCGATGCAATGGTCGAGGCCGCCAAAGTCGGCTACGGAAACCCGACCGGTGCGCATCACCGAGCGCGAGTCGGGCGCAGAATCGTCGACGACGCGAGAGATCTCGTTGCCGATGCCGTGGCAGTGGAGCCCGCCGAGATCATTTTTTGTGGCAGCGGCACCGAGGCCGACAACCTTGCTATTTTCGGCGCTCAGGCAGCGACCGGCGGGACGGTGGCTTGCTCGGCCGTGGAGCATCACGCGGTACTCCATCCGGTTCAACATCTTGGCGGCACAGTCATCGGCGTCGATGGAGCTGGCCAACTCGACCTTGCACAACTGGCAGCAGTTGCCAACGAAGACTTGGCGGTTGTGTCGGTCATGTTGGCGAACAACGAAACCGGTGTGGTGCAGCCTTTGCACGAAATCCGGGCCTTGCTCGACGAACATGCGCCCAATGCGCTGCTTCACACCGACGCGGTCCAAGCGTTTCCGTGGCTCGATGTCGCCACGCTCGCAGCGCCCGCTGATCTGATCAGTTTGAGCGGCCACAAGTTCGGCGGCCCCAAGGGCGTCGGCGTGCTGGCCGTGCGATCGCATGCGACCATAAAGGCCCAAACGCTGGGTGGTGGCCAAGAGTTCGAGCTGCGCAGCGGCACGCACAACGTTGCCGGCATCGCGGCCTTTGGCGCAGCAGCACAGGCGATGGCGGCCGAGCGGGCCCAGGTTGTCGAGCGAGTTGGCGCCCTGCGTGACCGGCTGGTCGGTAGCATCAAGAGCGCACTACCCGACACGATCGAGTCCGCCGTTGACCCACTTCCCGGTCAGCCTGCACCGTCGGCTTCGGTCGCAAAGGTGGCCGGTAGCGCGCACGTGTGCTTCCCCGGCATCGAAAGCGAAGCGCTGTTGTTCAAGCTCGAGCGGCAAGGCCTGTACGCGTCGGCCGCATCGTCGTGCGCCAGCGGCGCCCAAGATCCAAGCCACGTGCTGGCAGCCATGGGCTACCCCCGAGAACTCGCTGCCGGGTCGCTGCGCATGTCGCTAGGTTTTGGAACCACCGACGACGACATCGATCGAGCGTTGGCAATCATCCCCGATGCAGTGCAGGTCCTTCGATCTGCAGCTGCCTGAGGAGCCCGATGCAAGTAATGGTTGCCATGTCCGGCGGCGTCGACTCGTCGGTCGCTGCGGCAATGATGCTCGACGCAGGACACGAAGTCGTCGGCGTGACGATGAAGCTGTGGGGCGGCCCCAGCGACAAGGGCTGCTGTTCAGTCAGCGACGTGCTCGATGCCCGTCGCGCCGCCGATGCGATCGGTGTTGATCACCATGTGTTCAACTTCGGCGATGACTTCGAACGCCACGTGATCGCGCCCTACGTTGCCGAACACGACGCAGGCCGCACCCCCAATCCATGTATCGAGTGCAACCGTTCGATCAAGTTCGCCCGGCTGCTCGAACGAGCCGACGCCCTTGGATTCGACGCCGTGGTCACCGGCCACCACGCCCAGATTGCCACGCTCGCCGACGGCACCCGCCGCATCGCTCGCGCGATGGACATCGCCAAAGACCAAAGCTACGTGTTGCACATGATCTCACCCGAGGACCTCGAGCGGGTCGAGTTTCCCGTGGGAGGACTGGAGAAGTCGGTTGTTCGCCAGATGGCGGCCGATCTCGGCATGCGGGTCGCAAACAAGCCCGACAGCCAAGACGTCTGCTTCATCAGCAGTACCACCAGCCGCGATGAGTTCTTGGGCGACCGGCTTCGCCACACCCCGGCGACCGTTGTCGACGCCGATGGCAATCAAGTCGGCCAGGTCGACTCGATCCAGCTGGTCACGATCGGCCAGCGCAAAGGTCTCGGGCTTGCGGGCGGTTCGCCTGCTCGATACGTGAGCGACGTGGACATCGAGAATCAGACGGTCACGATTGGCAGCCGCCAGGATTTGCTGCGCGACTATGTCGACCTCGACAAGATGGTGTGGGCGGGTGATCCCATCGACCAAGGGCTGGTGTCGCAAACCAGCGCCCACGGCCAAACCCGCCGTGCCCGGGTCGAAGGCGACCGTGTGTGGTGGGAGTCAGCCCAGCAACGAGTCGCGCCGGGCCAAACAGTTGTGCTCTACGACGGCGACATCGTCGTAGGCGGCGGTATCGCCCGCTAAACATTCTCCTGCGAAGCCTTCGCCGCGCTACGGGTGGTTTGGCTTCGCTGGCCTAGTCGACGGCTATGTTTCGGCCGTCAGCTTCGGTGAGTAGGGCTCCGGGGCGGGTGGGAGCGATGAGGAAGCGGCGCACGTCGGTGAGTTCGGCCGCTCCGTCGCCATCGCGCAGGCCGAGCGGCGCAGGGTCGGTGAGTTCACATTCGACAAGCAAGCCTGCGGCTTTGTTCGACAGGTCTCGCGCCGGGCTGCCAGCTATTGCGGCACCGAGGCGTTCGATGGCGGTGCGTCGGAAGAGCACGGGTTCGGTCACGATCATCATGTCGTGCAACACCATGCCGCTGGGCACGAACACGATCCAGCGCTGGGTCAACTGATGAAGCGCTCGTGCCCCGACCGCCAGCACTGCGAGGCCGATGACCTGCGCAACAAGCCCCAAGAACCAGGACTTGTTTGCGAGTAGAAGAGGACCAGCCGCGACGCTTGCCATCATCAGCGCAGCGATGAGCGGTACGACGACGTAGCCGATCGTTGCGGGAGGGCGCAGCAACATGCGGCGCTCGTCGCCGTAACTCCCGCCGTCGACATAGCGATCGCCCACGAGCTGGTTGCAGGCAGCAACGGTGACCAGCGCCGCGTGCGCAAGAGCCAACACACCGAGCGCGGACGTGCCGGTATCGATGAACGCCCAGGCTGCAAGGGGCAAGGTGCCAGCGCTGAACAACCTAATCACCGTAAGCGATATCGGTACCGGCACCATGGCCGCCACCATTCCGGCTGCCCAGAGCACCCACAGGCCAACCGTCATGACTTGAGGAACGGCGTGACCCGCAGATGAGATCGCATCGCTGGCAGCTTGGCCGATCGATAACGGCAGCAGAAACCAGACAGCTCGAAGGACCCATGCCGCACCCGTACGCATCGCTCCAGCTTGCCAAGGTTGAGCACTGACCACACCCGGTCGCTCTCTTTGCGTTGCACCGAAGTGCTACTGACGCAAATAAGTCAGTGAACAAGACCGTTGCGAGTCATGTGGCAGCGGTGGTGGGACGGCAGAATCGGCCTATGAATCTACACCTCCAACCAGCAGTGTCAAATGAAGATCTTCACGTAGCCACGCGATGGGCGCAGATCCTGACGATTGCCGCCGTTCTGATTTCGGTAGCAATCGCAGTGCTGGTAGCCGTTTTTGACCCAAGTTGGAACAACGGTGCAATGACCGCATCGGGCGTCTGGGCGGCCATTGCCCTCTGGGGCGCAATCGCACTCGCAGTCGTGCGTCTCGTGCAGCGCCGCCGAGGCCTGCAAGCCAACTAACACCAGCCCGCCTAACCGCATAACCCGAAAGTCACAGGTGCGCAGATTGAGCGGCGCAGCATGTGGTTGGCCATGGCGTACCGAATCAGCCAGCGCGACCCGGTCAAATCCCGTAAACTAGCGGTCTGGCGTCGGACACTGGGTGAATCCTTTAGTTATTCGCCATAGATTTCGTTTAAGACTGTCGTTGCTGCAGAAACAACATCGTCATCGGACATGGCTTCGACAACTCGGGCAGCGGAACCTGCGTTGAATGCCGAAATGATCGGCTTGCCGGTAACCGAGGCTAGATTCTGCCATTCGATGAACCATCCGGGATCCTCGGCGACGTACCCAATCAGCACCGCTTCCTTATCCCAGAACACCTCATCGTACGCCAGCACCACTCGATCAAGCACACCAACACCGAGACGTTGGATCGCCGCTAACTTGGCGTCGGGGAGCTCTGGCTCGAACTCGATCGAGCCGGCCTTTAGCACGCCTAAGGGGACTGTCACTAAGACGACATCGGGCTCGATGATGGTGCCGTCGCTGTACTCAATCTCAACTGACACGTCGTCGTAGCCAATGTATGCGACTGTCGTCCCAAGCAGTATGTCGACGCCGTCTGCAAGGGGCGCAAGAAGGTCGAGATATCCGCTGGGCATAACGACCTCGTCGCCGCCGAACTCCTCGCCAGTCTCGAACGTTTCGGTAGAGAGGGTGTTGTAGTCGGTTGCCTCCTCGTGTTCGATTACGGCCGCAACGACGTAACGTGCGAGCTGCATCTCATCCTCATCAGCATCGACGAGCGCCTCATCGATGAGCTCGCCCAGATCGGCGGTGTCGCTAGCCTCACCGGCCAGATCGCTCAGTGCTTCTTGGACTGCTTCGAGCGCATCTTCGTCGACGGGTTCACCATCTGCACCATAGATCTCGATGTTTTCGATATCAGTGATCACCCGATCGACGCCGAAGCGTTCGGCCAGGTCGGACAGGGGGTTCCCATCGTCTCCGTGGATCCACCCTGCGCCTAACTCAACCGGAACGCCGAGGCTCGAATCGGTGTGAACTCGGCCGCCCAGGCGGTTGCGCCCCTCGACTATCAACACGTCGACCCCTGCCTTTTTCAATCGTTCTGCGGCTCCCAGACCAGCTGCTCCAGCGCCAACCACGACCACCGTGGCGCCGGTGCCGTGCGTCGAGACTATTTCGTCGGCTGCATCGCGTCCAGAAAGAAGTGCGCCGTGCACAGTTGCCGGGTAGTCGACTGAAACGGCTTCGCCGGCGAAATACACCCGATCATCCACGGATCGGCCCAGCGCGTCGCGGTCGGCGGGCGACGACCCGACCGCCAGGTAGCTGTAGCTTCCCAGCGAGAACGGATCTGTGCCCCAGCGTGTGACGAGCGCCCCCGTTGGAGCAGAAATCGCGCCTGGCCCAACCGATTCTTCGTCAGTGTCGGCGTCGCCGAATCTCGTCTGGTCTGCGTCGCCAGCTCCACAGCTGGCAAGCAACATCGCTGCGAGCCCGCCTTCCAAGAAGTTTCTTCTATCCACTGCGGCTTACCTTCGTTCAGCCTTCGACGGTGGTCCCGCCCAAAGAGGCTGAAATCATAACCTGGTGTCTTCGCTGAACTTGCTGATGAATGGCGCAACGGTTGCAACAACACCCGGTGCTCCATCGGCAAACATCGCACGACTGGTGCTCGGGTCTAGGCTCACAGCCGTACTTAAGGCAGACCTCAGCACGGTCACGACAGTCGGCAACCAAGGACACGCTCTGACGTTGTCGGCTACTCGGCGAGTGGTCAGCCACAGTTCCTGGCCAGCCCACAGAACCGTTGGGAACGCGCTACCTGCGGACCGCAGCGGGATATCGGATCTTTCCCTAGTACGGAAGCAGCCAACTTCGCGCGAACGGCAAGGGTCTCCGGATTTGACACATCGTGGCGAGTTCGCGTTCGAGCGCTGACTTGCCAGTGGCCCCGAAACGGGGTTCACTTGTTTAGGCGACACCCCGACTGAAGGAACGACTTAGATGAGCAACGCATGGGAGTACAGCGACCAGGCAGGTTTCGACAACGCAAGCGTGCTTGGGTACACAGTCGAAGCCACCGACGGTGAAATCGGCGATGTCGCCGACGAATCGACCGAGGTGCACTCGTACCACATCGTGGTCGACACCGGAGCCTGGATTTTCGAGAAGAAGCGTCTAGTCCCGGCTGGCGCTGTCGAGCGGATCGACCACGGGCGCGAGAAAGTGTTCGTCGCACTGACGAAGGCCGAGATCAAAGACGCCCCGGATTTCGTTGCCGAGAGCGTGGTCGACCACACGCACCGCACCGACGTCGAGAACTACTACGCCCCGTGGATCGGCATCCGCTGAGCCGCACCGTTTGCAGCACGGGGTGGTGGTAGGGACTATCTGTTCGTGGTGGCCCCGAGGGTGTGGTGAGAAAGCCCGGGGTGCCCAGACCGCCGTTGTGCGGTGTGTTGTTTCTCCGATGTGTCGGCGTCGGCTGGGTGTGTCGGCGCTGTCTTTGGAAGCCACCTGAGCGAGCTCAAGAGATTGCTTCTGCGTGCCCAGAGTGGCCTGGCGGGCGGTTTGAGTACGCAGACACCGGTGGGAAGCGACGGTCGGCAATGGTTGCGGTGTCGAAGACTTGCACCGGGTTCGCCTGCATACTGGGGGCATGAATGATTTCTACCGTGACACGCTTGTTGCGATGGATATCCGAAAGGTGCTAGCCGAGGAGCTGGGTGCAGAGTTCTCGAGTCTGGTCATCGGTGGGGAAGTAGCTCTCGATGCGTAGTTCCGCGAGCGTGACATTCTGCGGGGCGTTGAACTCGGTGATTGTCGTCAGGAAGTTCATGGAGATGTCACCGGCGCGCAACTCGATGCCTAGCATGGGTTCGTCTCGCACGGTCGGGTCGGGCTGGCGCCAGTCGGCGGGCACACCGGGTGCATTGATCAAATCGTCGAGCAGTTCGGCCAGGGCCGCGTCGTGGGGTCGATGGAAGGCCTCGCGCTGCAATCGTCGCAACATGGTGCTGGCCGCCTGGGGCCAATCGCCGATCATGTCGCGCCGGGCTGGGTCGAAGAGCAATCGAAGCACGTTCACGGGCCCGATAGCTCCTGCCTCGCTGGCGATGGTGCCGCTGGCCCCGAGATCAACGCCGGCGATGGTGAACAGCCGCAGTCCACCTTGGTTCGTTCGCACCACGTTGTACAGCCGGTCGACCACCATCATCGGAAACGGCTCATGGTGATCGAACATGGTGGTCACTGCCATGCCGAGCGGACCCGACAAAAGCTCGTCAAGACTTGGTTCGGCGTAGCGACTTGCGAAGCCAGCAGCTCGCAAGAGTTCGTTTGTGTCGCGCATCGGAATATCGAGCGCCTCGGCCAACACCACGACCATCTCAGGACTCGGGTTCGAACGGCCGGTTTCGAGGAAACTGATATGTCGGGCAGACACTTCGGCGGCAAGCGACAGGTCGAGCTGGCTCATACCGCGGTGGCCCCGCCAGTACTTCAACAACGCAGCGAAGACACGCTCGCGGGCAGCAGAGTTCATGCGTCGATCGTAGGGAACCACGACCCATGACTCACCTACCTGACCAGGTAAGCGAGCGCTACCGCACTTACGTCGTCAGGTAATCGCCCTCGGCGGCGGTGTTGTCTACGTTCACTTCACGAGCTTTCGAGAACACCGAGGAGAACGTCATGGAGTCATCACAGGCCGAGTCCGCAGCCACGGATCGCGACGTGGTCGACGTGGGCCATACCCGCGTGAGCTACACCAAGACGGGCACGGGGCCGGCCCTGTTGTTCGTGCACGGCTGGCCGCTCAACGGCCACACTTGGCGCAACGTAGCCAGTCAACTCGACGGGTTCACGCGCTATGTGATCGATCTGCCCGGTGCCGGACACTCGCCGCTGACGCCCCAGACACCCTTCCATCTACACGGCCTGATCGACACTGTGGTATCGGTCATCGACACGCTCGGGCTCGACGATGTCACCCTGGTAGGCCAGGACAGTGGCGCAATGATTTGTCGCTTCGTTGCCGAGAAACGGCCCCACGCAGTTTCTGCGCTCGTCTTGTCTGGCACCGAGATTCCAGGCGTGCATCCACCGCTGGTCACCATGTTCAAGATGCTGGCCAAGTTGCCTGGGGCTCGGGCCATGTTCAGACTGTCGATGGGCAACAAGATGTTTGCCAGAAGCCCACTGGTCCTGGGTGGGGCAATGCATGACAAGTCGCTCCTCAACGGCGAGTTCCGCACCGAGATGCTCGATCCGGTTCTAGCCGACGACGCGGCTATAGACGCCGCCGTCCGCCTGATCAAAGACTGGTCAAACGACGATGTTGACGCGCTCGCAGAAACCCATCGCAACCTGACGATGCCAACGCTGTTGGTGTGGGGCGAAGGCGACCCGTTCTTCCCTGTTGGTAAGGCGCGAGCGATGGTCGATCAGTTCGGCGGCCCGGTGGAGTTTGAAACGCTCGCTGATTGCAAGCTGTTGGTGCACGAGGAACATCCGGCGCGCTTGGCTGGGCTGATTCGAGACTTCGTGGGGCGTCATCGGAACTTCGACTAAGGGGGCTAGCGGATAGGTCTCGACATCTGTTGGCAGCCCCACGAGTTGCGCCGATGTGGAGCTTCGCACTGTGCCTATCCGCGCAACCTCTAAGTACAAATTAGAGTGATGTCGTGGATGGACCGCAACGACGAGTCGAGGAACTGCGGGCGCTCATCGCTCATCACAACGAGCGCTACTTCGCTGCTGGCGAGCCCGAGATAGCCGACGCCGAGTTCGATCTACTCGTGCAAGAGCTGGCGGAACTCGAGCAGGCGCATCCTGAGCTCGCAATAGCCGACTCGCCAACCCAGACGGTGGGGGCGGCCGCCACGTTCGCGCCGGTCACCCACGATGTGCCGATGATGTCGCTAGACAAGGCATTCAGCCTCGATGAGTTCGATCAGTGGCACACCCGCATCAACCGAGTCATCGGGCCCGACGCCGACCTCGGCGGGTTCGTCTGCGAGCTCAAATTCGACGGACTCGCCATCTCCGCCCGGTACGAAAACGGCGTATTGGTGCAGGCGGCTACTCGGGGCAACGGAACCGTTGGCGAAGATGTCACTGCGAACGTCGTGACGATCGGCGATGTGCCCACGAAGCTTGGACCCGGTGCGCCAGAAATTCTCGAAGTGCGAGGCGAAGTGTTCATGGCGGTCAGCGACTTCGAGCAGCTCAACCTGGATCGAGCCGCGGCGGGCGAGGCGCTCTATGCCAATCCTCGAAACACCGCAGCAGGATCGCTACGCCAGAAAGATCCGCTGGTGACAGCCTCGCGCAACTTGAAGTGGTTTGCCTATCAGCTGGGCCAAGTCCAAGGCGGCCCCGACTTTGCTCGTCATAGCGAGACTTTCGACTACCTCGATCAACTCGGGTTCCCGGTCAACGATCAGGTACAAGTCGTCGACTCGGCGCAAGACGTCAGGAACTATTTCGTCGACGCCGAAGAGCGGCGCCACGAGTTCGACTACGAGACCGATGGCGCAGTGGTCAAGATAGACAGCCTGGCTCGCCAGCGTGACCTCGGCGCGACCAGTCACCATCCCCGGTGGGCGATTGCGTTCAAGTTCGCGCCCGAAGAGAAGTCGACGAAGCTGCTCGACATTGCAGTGTCGATCGGCGGCAAAGGCAAAGCGACCCCATTCGCAGTGCTCGACCCAGTCTTTGTCGGTGGCTCGACGGTGCAGATGGCCACGCTGCACAACCAAGACCAAGTCGCAGTCAAAGACGTACGCCCCGGCGACACGGTATGGGTCCGTAAGGCTGGCGATGTCATACCCGAAGTCGTTGGCCCGGTGCTTTCGAAGCGGCCGAGGAATCTTGCACCGTGGGTCTTTCCAACCCATTGCGACTGCCCACATCGCTTTGCGCTGACCCGGGCCGAGGGCGATGCTGCGCACTACTGCTTGCATCCGGCGTGCCCGCGTCAGCGCGACGGCTGGATCGAACACTTCGCTGGTCGGTCGGCCATGGACATCGAAGGCTTCGGCGAACGAACCGTGCGTCTGTTCACCGAGCACGAGCTACTCACCGACATCGCCGGAATCTACGAGCTCGACTTCGAGCAGGTGCGGCAGATCGAGGGGTTCGGCGACATCTCTGTGCGCAACATGCAGGCATCGATCGAAGCGTCGAAGAGCCGAGGTCTTGGTCCATTGCTGATCGGGCTCAACATCCGCCACCTTGGTGACAACGGCTCCAAAGTGCTGGCGGCCGCATTTGGTCACCTTGACCCGATCATGGCTGCAGATGCCGAAACGTTGGCCGAGGTCGACGGTGTTGGTCCAACTATCGCAGCCAGCGTGGCGGCCTATTTCGCAAGCGAGTCCAATCGCTCGATCATCGAGCGCTTGCGCTCCAGCGGAGTCGACTTCAATGGTCCCGAGGTCGTCGCCGTCGAGCAGACACTCGCAGGCAAGACCGTGGTGGTGTCGGGATCGCTGGCTGACTTCAGCCGCGATGGGGCCAAAGAAGCCATAACCGCTCGCGGGGGAAAGTCTCCGGGCAGTGTCTCGAAGAAGACGATGGCGCTGGTCGTTGGCGAGTCGCCGGGCGCTTCGAAGATCACCAAGGCCGAATCGCTCGACGTGCCGATGCTCGACGAAGCCGGATTCGTACACCTGCTCGAAACGGGCGAGCTACCTGTCGCCTGAGCGGGCCAGCGAACTCAGCTGGCGTCGAAGCACCATGTGTATTCTTGGTTGTCTTCGGGGCCTTGGGCGATGAGCCAATAAATGGCGGTCACACAGTTTTGGTCCGGGCGAAGACCGTCGATGGTCTTGCCGATGCCGGGTTCAAACGTCAGCTGGTTGAGGGCCTCGACTCGAAACAGTTCTGTCTCGGGGATGGGGAAGCCGTTGATCTCGATCTCGGCGGTGTAGCCGACGGCTAGGTCGACCGACACGTTGGTCTGGCTCAGAACATTGGAACCCGGTTGCGGATCGACGGCTTGGATGGCAACCGGTAGATCGGTGCTGGTTGGGTTGCCCTGATACACGATTACGGCAATGGCGAACACCGCTGCCGCAACGGCCAACATCGAAACAATGATGAGCCGACGGGTTCTCGCTGGGGGGACATCCACACCACCGAGGGTACGCCAGAATTATTGTCGTACCCCGTTTGACGAGGGCCCGTTTGTCACAACCGCACGCACAATTGGCCACCTTCTTGGCGGTTGCCGATCACATGCAGTGCTGGGGATATACGATCAGTGCCCCATGAACCCCACTGCGCTGACCTCGATGGTCGACCGCGTCTTCGGCGATCGTTATCGCATCGAGGAACTGATTGGTGTCGGTGCGATCTCGGCGGTCTACTCGGCCTTCGATGACCACGAAGACCGTTGGGTGGCAATCAAACTGTTCGACGAGACACTCGGCGAAGATCCACGCTTTGTCGAACGGCTGCTCGATGCGGTCGAGCATGCCGCAGTGCTCGGGCATCGCAATATCGCCGAGATTTTCGACTGGGGCATCGACGGCGGACCCTACATCGTCTCGGAACTATGCGAGGGAGGCAGCCTCGCCGCAGCACTCGCTGCGGGCCACACTCTGGCCCCGAGCCAAGCGCTGGTGATGGCGCTCGAGTGTTCACGAGCGCTCGATCATGGCCACCAGAGCGGTGTCATCCATCGCAACATCACGCCGTCCAACGTGCTGTTCTCGGCTGACGAGAGCGTGCGGCTGACCGATTACGGCCTGTCACAAATCCTGTCCGAGGCACCACTCTCCCGCTCCGACCGTGCGCTTGAGAACGTGCGCTATGCCTCGCCAGAGCAGGCCCGAGGACGCCCGGTCAACGAGGCAACAGACCTGTACTCGCTTGCCCTGGTCGTTAACGAGGCTGTATCGGGAAGCCAGCCCGAGGTTGCAGACACCGTTGTCGGCACCTTGATGGCTCGGGCCGAGTCTGTCGCACTGCTCGATGCATCGCTCGAAGGTTTGCTGCCACCTCTGGAGCGATGTGGGCGTGTAGATCCAAGCGATCGTCCCGAAGCCGAAGAGCTTTCTATTGCACTGCTGGCTGCCGCCGAGACAATGGCGCGCCCCGAAGCGTTACCGCTGGTCGGTATCGATCTTGATGACTCGACCGCCGCTGCTTCCGATGTGCGAGTGAGCGGCGGAACAAACGCCCAGGCAGATGCGCCGCCGCTCGACGGAGACGGCTCGACGGCGGCTCTGGCCGCAGGTGCCCCGACGAGCGATGTGGCGGCGGTAGATGGCGTCGACGACCGTCGGGGCGAAGGTCGTGATCACGACGGCGACGACTTCGATATTTCTCGGCTTGGGCCGCTCGGCGAGACCGATGCATTCGGCGATTCCGGGCTCCCCCGTGTCGAGGTCGGCGAGACCGATGCATTCGGCGATTCCGGGCTGCCGCTTGTCGAGGTCGGCGAGACCGGCGCATTCGGCGATTCCGGGCTGCCGCGTGTCGAGGTCGGCGAGACCGATGCATTCGGCGATTCCGGGCTGCCGCGTGTCGAGGTCGGCGAGACCGATGCATTCGGCGATTCCGGGCTCCCCCGTGTCGAGATCAGCGACGAAGATGCAGCTCCGGCTGGCGGTAGCGGGCTTGACAGCCTCGAAAGCGTTGCGCCGGTGTTCGCGTCGGTTCCAGGGCTGGCCGACGAAACGTCCCTCGACGTTCCCGAACAAGGTCCGGGCCGACGATCGGCGCGCCGAGCCTATGAAGAAGTCGCCGACGATGCCGACGATCGATTGCCATGGTGGCCGCTGGCCCTACTTGGAGTGCTCGTCGGATTGGTCGGTGCAGGCGTGTACTTCTTTACGCTGCAATCTGCAAACGACACCGCGCAAGTCCCCGACCTGGTCGGGTTGCAGTTCGACGAAGCCCAGGGCCGTATCGCCAGCATCGGATGGCAGGTCGAGCGACTCGAGAACCGCCAAGATGGATCCATCGAAGGATCCATCATCGCCCAAGAGCCGGTTCCGGGTGCCGACCTCGGCGAGGGCGAGACCGTGCGAGTGACTGTCTCGCTGGGCAACCAGATGGTGGAGATACCTCGCGAGGTCGTCGGTCTCGATGTTGAGCAAGCGGCGTCTCGCCTCGGCGCTGCGGGACTGACCGTGGGCACCATCTCGGAGGAGAACAGCGAGGCGTTCGCAGCGGGGCTCGTGATCGGACTCGACGAACCCACCACCCAGAAGCCTCTTGGCGACGGCGTGTCGCTGCGCGTGTCGCTCGGCCCCGAAGACCGGGCCGTGCCACCAAACCTGGTCGGCATGACCATCGGTGATGCCACGAGCGCACTGGCTGGGCTACGCCTGCAAGCAGTTGCGGAGCTGGCCTTCAGCCCCGGTATCGAGGCAGGCGTCGTACTCGACTCGATCCCAGGGGCCGGCCAGATCGTGGCCGCAGACTCTGCGGTCACCTTGATCGTCAGCGACGGCCCAGAGCCGGTCGTGATGCCCGACATCGTGGGACTGACCCTCGAAGAAGCCATCGAAGAACTCGAGGCCCTGGGCCTGGTCTTCACCTTCGACATCGAAGGCACTGCTGGCGAGGAAGTCATTGGCTCGCTGCCGCCAATCGGAGCAACCACCGACGTTGGTACCGAGGTGACCATCATCCTCGCCGACCCCGAAGAGGACGAAGACGACGAGTAGCCCGGATCGCTCGCCGGGGGCCGCAATCCTGCTTTTTAGCTACTCAGTGATTTCGTTCAGGCGGGTTACTACTTCTTCGGCCAGGGCTTGTTGTTCTGGGGTTGCTTCGACATCTTGAAGTGACATCATCAAAGTGATGTCGCCCTGTACCTCGATATCGCCGCTCATGAACGCGATCATGACGGTGTCCGGCTGCGGGTCGATCAACATCTGACGAGCAATCTCATACGGCACCGTGACCGACACGTCGGGGCTGTCGAGGTGGCCGTCGTCGGGAACGAGCGAACCGGCCGAGGTGTCGATGTGGCCCAAGACCTGCGTGTCGCTGAACGGAGCATCGGTCACGGTGACATTCATCCGAAGCGACTCGGTCGGGGCGTCGACGCGGCCGACATATTCGTCGTGGATCTTCCGAGCCGCTTCGATCCAGTCAGCTGAGAGAAACGGGTAGGTAGACACAGGGTCACGTTAGTGTCCACCGCCGTTGTTGCCTCGACTCTGGCACCGCCAGCGAATGCAGACCCGGAGGCCGAGCGGACAGGAGCTGGATCGGCGCCGGGCGGTAACTCGGCGGGTGCAAGGCCGTGGCCTCGCAACCCGTGCGCGCCGCGAACAAGGGCGAAAAACCGGCGGACCAACAACCGGGAGACTTGCCCTGAAATGCCAGCCCCGCAGCACCCGAAGCGGCGAGATACCATCACCAGTTGTGCATGACTGCAGGATGACCCCATGAGCGGCGAGATTTCGCCCGACGAAGTAGCGCACGTGGCCTCGCTGGCCCGGCTGCGCATAGCCGACGACGAACTCGAAACATTTACCGAGCAACTGTGCGCGGTGCTCGAAACTGCAGATGCGCTGAACTCGCTCGATCTGAGCGACGTGCCGCCGATGGCCCAGCCGTATCCATTGGCCAACGTCGTGCGCCCCGACGTGATCGTGCCGAGCCTCGACCGCGAAGAAGTGCTCGCTCAGGCACCCGATGCCCAAGACGGCCGTTTTCGGGTCCCACCTGCGCTTGGCGAAGCACCATGAGCAGCGCAACCGAAATCGCCGCTGCGATTCGTGCCGGGCAACAGACAGCGGTCGAGACCCTCGAAAAGTCATACAGCTCGATCGCAGCTCGCGACGAGGAAATCAATTCATTTCTTCACCTGACCAAATCGCGAGCCCAGGCCCAGGCCGCGGTCATCGACGCCAAAGTTGCCGCGGGCGAAGACCCGGGTCCACTCGCTGGCGTTCCAGTCGCGATCAAAGACAACATGTGCACCCGTGGCGAACCCACCACGTGTAGCTCAAAGATCCTCGAAGGCTGGCGGCCGCCCTACGACGCCACCGTCATCGGCCGCCTCGAAGCAGCTGGCGCAGTCATCGTCGGCAAAACGAACCTTGATGAGTTCGCGATGGGCTCTTCGACCGAGAACTCCGCATTCGGTCCAACCCGTAATCCGCACGACACGACTCGGGTACCTGGCGGTTCGAGTGGCGGCTCCGCTGCCGCGGTTGCTGCCGAGTTCGTTCCGCTGTCGCTCGGTAGCGACACCGGTGGCTCCATCCGCCAACCGGCCGCGCTCTGCGGCGTGGTCGGTGTCAAGCCGACTTACGGCGCCGTGTCTCGATACGGCCTGATCGCCTTTGCCAGCTCGCTCGACCAAATTGGTCCGTTCGCAGCCAATGTCACCGACGCAGCGCTGTGCCTCGACGTCATCAGTGGTCACGACGCACAAGATGCAACGTCGATCCCCGAAGCGCTCGCCCCAACCCTGCCGAGCCTCAACGACGGCGTGGCAGGCATGCGCATCGCCGTCATCGAAGAACTTGTTGGCGAGGGAATCGACGACGACGTGTGCGCTCGTACCAACGAAGCTGCGGATGCACTCGCGGCGGCAGGCGCAACCGTCGAACGGGTGAGCATCCCGGCAACGATCTACGGCCTGGCTGCCTATTACCTGATTGCGCCAGCCGAAGCGTCGAGCAACCTGGCTCGCTTCGACGGTGTTCGCTACGGCCAGCGGGTTGATGGCGAAAATGTCGCCGCCATGAACGTGGCGACTCGAAGCGCCGGTTTCGGCGACGAAGTCAAACGCCGCATAATGCTCGGAACCTACGCACTGTCGTCGGGCTACTACGACGCTTACTACGGCAAGGCCCAGCGGGTTCGCACCCTGATCGCCAACGAGTTCGCTGCGGCCTACGAAAACTTTGACTTGCTGTTATCACCAACCTCGCCGTCGACGGCGTTCGAGATCGGGGCCAAGAGCGACCCGATGGCGCTGTACATGTGCGACGTGTGCACGATTCCGTCGAACCTGGCCGGTCACCCTGCGATCTCGGTGCCCTTTGGTTTCGGCGACGACGGTCTGCCGGTCGGCGTGCAGGTGCTTGCGCCGATGCTCGACGAAGCCAAGATGTTCCGAGCGGCCAAGGTGCTCGAAGGTGCTGCGCCGATCCCGAAAGCAGGTGCCTGATGAGCGATCCACTCGATGGATGGGAAATCGTGATCGGTCTCGAAGTTCACGTTGAGCTGGCCACCAAGACGAAACTCTTTTGTGGCTGCGCCAACATGTTCGGCGACGAACCGAACACGAACATCTGCCCAACATGTTTGGGCCTTCCGGGGTCGCTCCCGGTGCCAAATGCGCAGGCGATCGACTTTGCGATGAAGCTGGGGCGGGCGTTGAACTGCACGGTTTCGCCATCGATCTTCGCTCGCAAGAACTACTTCTATCCAGACATGCCCAAGGACTTTCAGACGACCCAATACGAAGAGCCGACGAACGAGAACGGCTATGTGCTGCTTCCCGATGGCATGTCTATCGGCGTCGAGCGGGCCCACATCGAAGAGGACACTGGCAAGTCGACACACTTGGGCGAGGGCGGCCGCATTCACGATGCCACCGCCACACTGGTCGACTACAACCGAGCTGGGGTTCCGCTAGTCGAGATCGTGAGCCGGCCCGAGATGCACTCGGCCGACGTGGCCCGGGCCTATGTCGCAGAACTGCGTGAGATCTTGTTGGCAACTGGCGTCAGCGATGCTCGCATGGAAGAAGGCTCGATGCGGGTAGACGCCAATGTGTCGGTTCGACCCGCTGGTAGCGACGAACTCCGAACCCGATGCGAGGTCAAGAACATCAACTCCTTGCGGTCGCTAGGGCGCGCCATCAACTACGAGGCCCGCCGCCACGTCGACCTCTGGACCAACGGCGAGGAGCCAAAACAAGAGACCCGTCATTGGGACGAAGACGGCGGCCGCAGCACCTCGGGGCGCTCCAAGGAAGATGCCGACGACTACCGCTATTTTGCGTGCCCTGATCTTCCGCCGCTACACCCAACCCAAGCCGATATCGACGCGATCGACGCGGCAATGCCTGCGCTTCCTGCGGGCCGCCGCACAGCGCTTGCTGCGGCTGCCGGTGTCGATGTTTGTGACACCACGCTCACCGTCGAACGAGGTCTCGATGATCTGGTCATTGCCGCAATCGAAGCTGGCGCCGATCCGGTCGAAGCCATGAAACACGCAGATCAGAATCTGTCTGATGGCCAGGGCCAGCTGAGTGTCGAGTCGTTCGTTGCGCTGCTGGCAATGGATGCCGACGGACAACTCAGCTCGACGCAGGTCAAGACCGTGCTCGGCGAGTTGGTAGCCACCGGCGGTGCGCCGGCTGATGTGGCCGCCACCATGGGCTTCGAGGCAATGAACACGAGCGAACTCGAAAACCTTCTCGATGGAATCATTGCCGAGAGCCCCGACGAGTGGACCCGTTTCGTCGAAGGTGACCGTAAAGTCCAAGGTTTCTTCGTGGGCAAGATCATGAAGGCGACCCAGGGCAATGCCGACGGCAAGGTCGTCAATCAGCTCATGACTCAAAAGGCGTCGGGCGAACATCTGTGACGATTTTTCCGCGCAGGGCGCGGCGAGATCGTCACAGATTTGGGTTTGTCCGATGGGCTCACTGGTCGGGTCGACTTCGATCCCAAGCGGCGACGCGTTCGGTGTCTTCGTAGTCTTCCCACGCAACCAAACGACCCCAGCGAGTTTCGAGCAGGGCGATCGCCCGGTTGTTGTAGTTGTCAGCGCCGTCGGTACCGGGCTGGTAGCTCGCCACTCGCAGCGCGATCCGGGTGTTCCACGGCGGGCC
>ENA-ORXT01002311-ORXT01002311.1-marine-metagenome-genome-assembly--contig:-NODE-2311-length-23128-cov-7.785519_pt1 | contig 23128 bp, 25 predicted proteins | sample MGYA00237868_ERZ511482 | MGnify/ENA metagenome assembly ERZ511482
GGGTAAAAGAAAAAGGAGAAATCAATTTGGCGGAATTTTTGACCAAAAATTGTGACAAATTATAATGTCTGATACCCACCCATCCCCTACTTAGGAGGAATCGGCGAACCATGCGGATCATTGGTAGGATACCCAAGGTCCTTGTTAATCTTTTCCAACATCTCTTTACTTAAATGATGTTCCATTCGTTCCGCGTATGGATGGATCTGTGAGGCATCTAACCCCATCGCCTCAACCTGATAAGTCTCCCATAACCTGTGGGCACGGATTAAATCCATCGCTTGTCTCTCACCTCTAGAACTCAGCAATAAAACAGAATTACCCTTTTGAATGAAACCATTTTTCGTGAGATTAGAAATAAGGGTTTTGGCCTTTGAAACATTGATGCCTAAATAATTTCCAACGGCTTCTGCAGTTGTTCCTTTATTCTTAAAAAGATATTTTATGATGTCTTCCTTTTCAATCCGCACCGTTTCATTTCGCTCTCGCAAATATTTGAAAATGATGCCATGCTCTTTGGAAAGCAACACGACGACAAGATAAATTAGAGCAGAAGTAATGGCCATGGCAGGACCAGGTACCGTATCAAAAATTATCGCACCGATCAAACCTAAAACTGCAGCCAAAAATCCAAGTATCGCACTAATCAATATCACTGTTTGCATCTTATTACTCAATAATAGTGCGGTAGATGCTGGTGTAATTAACATCGCAACCACTAGTATAACTCCAACCGCTTGAAGCGAGGCAACGACTACAAAAGATAATATCAAGAGTAAAAAGTAATGCAAAAATCGGGTGGGTACACCCATGGTCTGCGCAATGGTCTCCTGAAAAGTCGTAATAAAAAGATGTCTGTAAAATAGGATGACACTTAATAAAGTAAAGACCATAACACCTGCCGTCAGATAAATGTCTTCATTCGAAATCCCCAAAACATTTCCAAACAAAAAATCCTTCAAATCAATATGCACACCGCCGGAATGTTGAAGCCACGAAATACCGATCACACCCACGGAAAACATGGCTGTATATATTATGCCAATGGCTGCATCATTTTTGGTAGACATGTTCTGCTGGATCCAACTGATAGCTAAAGCTGCGACTAGCCCAGCCACACTAGAACCTATAAAAAAGGCCAGCGAACTGTAAGAGCCCACAATTACAAAGGCAAAAAATATTCCTGGAAGAATGGAATGAGATAAGGCATCGCCAATTAGTGACATATTCCTTAGAACCAAAAATGTTCCCAAGACCCCGCACATAACCCCCACCATCGAGGAAGTGATTAAGGCACGAATCGCCCATTCTGTTGATAATAGTTCTATTAATTCTGACATATTAAGTACATCAAATATAATAGATTTTCTGAAAATATTTTTAGATTAGTCTAAATTTTTAATTTGCGCTAACAAAAAATGCCATCCGAAGATGGCATTTTCAATCCTTATTTGGCTTATATTTAATATTAATGCGTCAGCTTCAAAGTCGCCCTAGTCATTGCCCATCCAAAAACCACATGTACATTTTTTGCATCAATCTCCTCAAATCTTATGGATAATGCATCCAAAACCTCTGTATCCTTACTTACAGGAATATCAACCGTGTAAACATCTTTCTCCTTATCTCTATTGGCTGAACCCCAAGCCGGTCTATCCGTATTAAAAATCAGGGTCCATTTATCAGCCATAGGAATGGCATACAAATTATATCTACCCGCCTTCAAATCTTGATTACCCGCTTTCACATCTTTGAATAGCGTGATTTCAGTTGATTCGTTGGCACCCAATCTCCATACTTCTCCATATTTCAACAGGTCTCCGAAAATAACTCTACCCTTCATCTGTGGTCTACCATAGGTGATTCTAACTACTGGCACTGCTGCTTCTAATTCCTCTGGCTTTAAATAATTTCTGAATCTTGAATTGTCTGGGTATTGCACTAGATCAGCTGGGCTCACATCATTGTCAGGAAAACTCACCACATTAAAAGCAATGGGTATGTTTACTGTGGTATCATCCCAAGCAATAACCAGGTGTGCCATGGTATCATCAATCTCTCTGAATCCTATCGCTAGATTTTCTCGAAGCGAATTGGATACAACGGTAGGGACTTCTATCCGAGCAATGTCTTTAGATTTATCTCTATTTTCAGAACCCCAAATCCCCGTTTGACTAGAAAAGCTTACGGTCCAACTTTTCTCATTTACTTCGGCAAACATGGTGTAGTTACCACGCGATACTTTTTTACCATTGATTTCTACATCTTGATAAAAAATGATTTCTGTGGCCTCATTCGCTCCGATCCTCCAGTCTTTTCCATAAGGAACCAGTTCCCCGAAAACTGTTCTGCCTGCTACCGCTGGCGAAGAATAGGACACCTTTACTTTAGGGCTCATGGTACGTTCATCTCCCGTCAAATAATTTCTCCAAGCTGCATTCGCTGGATAATAAGAAAATTGCATCGGGCTCTTGTCAAGCTCTGGCCATTTTGATTTTTCTTGCGCCGTTACATTTTGATTGACCAAAAGAAAAACGCATAATAAAAGAGGAATTATATATTTCATATTTGATTTTTATATACGCAAAGGTATTAAGTTTCCGATTCTGAGCACTGTTATCAAGAGCTATTACTGTCCGCCAATAGTTGGTCCTCATATTTACAACCATAAAAAATTGTTCGCATTAAAAGTCGATGAGGAAGCATATTACTTTTCCAAAGCGTTTTTCATGTAATGAAGAAATTGACCACTAAAAAAATTAAGACCGGTTTGAAACCTACAAATTTCTAGACCTGTCCCAAAAACAAGCATACCCAGAAATTGTGCATTGGACTAAATCTGTGATGATTGTATTCTTACCGCATTTACTTCTACAGCTGAGGTGATCTCAAAAGTGATTCCAGTAGAATTTGTGCCATCATCACACATAAAATCACCAGTCCATGTGCTGATGTGTATTTTTCTCGTATTTCTATTTCACAATTATCACCCTAATAATATTTACAAACACATACTCCCTCTTCACAATCTCCAAAAGAACCACAATCTTGATCACCACATGAGTCAGAATCACAGCCAACAAAAAGAAACAGCGAAAATCAAAGAGTTAGATGATAGCTTCATGGCAATAGTAATTTAAAATTAGGGTGCTTTATATTCTGCTTTAGGATATTCTGGTTAAACAACTAGTTCGTAAACTTATTTGGAGAATAATCTTTGATTAAATTTAAACTCTTCTAACTTAACTAATTCCACATTTGAAAATTGTTTGTGCTTAGGGTTAATTAAATAGTTGTACTCATCATGTATTACAGCTGAAGGTACTTTCAATAAGAGAAATTTATTCTCATCTACAAACCTATCTCCAATCCATTTGGTAGAAATTTCATGTGGAAAATTTCGCCAATTTTCGTCCAGCTCGTCAAGGGAGATTTCAATTACTTTCACCTTTGGAATTTTTATACTCTGTAGGTAATAATTTTTTGGGGTGATCCCTAAAGGAACATGCACAGCAATTTCAATTGTGCAGAGCGCTCTGCTTTCTCCTGTATATATAAGTTTATACCCTTTACTATTCCATCGACCACCATATAATTCGGCTCCTTTCCCACTCAATTCATTCTTATATGGTTTTTTAGTTAACCGATAAAGGATCATGCTAAAACTCCATGTTCGATGCGACCCAACTCATCCATGAGCATATCAATACCAAAACTATTATCCATTAATTCAATAGGTCTAATGTTTCCTAAGGCTATAATTTTAGAATTCATCCACTCATTAAAAAAGATTTCAGAATCAAAAACCTCCTTCCCTTTCTTCTGAAGTTTGGCTATTTCAATGATTCTTTCAGATTGGATTGATTCAAATTTCCGCTTTTCCTTTTTATATCGTTGAATGGTTCTTTCTGTCAGATGAAGAAATCTACTCCACTCTTTCATGGTATATGAGTAGGATTTCACAATCTCCTCAAAAAGGCTCATTGTAATTCCCTTCCTTGATAACTTGATCAATTCTACAGGATCTATGAGCTTCGAATTAAATTGTGTCATTGACATCTCTTGTCTATTTGTCGTAAATATAACGAAAATTGTCCGACATCTCAAGTCAGATTTATTTGCCTTTTGAGATAAGAATCTAGAAAAAACCTTAGGTATGGGCAAAAAAAATGCCATCCGAGGATGGCATAGATCTTATTTTAAAGTCTCAATCAAACGGCAAAACTTTCACCACAACCGCAAGTACGTTCTGCATTTGGGTTGTTAAAGTAGAAGCCTTTACCATCCAATCCTCCTGAAAACTCAAGAGTAGTGTTGCATAAATATAGGAAACTCTTAAGGTCTGTTACCACCTTTACGCCATTATCGTCAAAAATTTGATCATTTTCCTGAGGTTCATTGTCAAAATCCAACTTATACGTCAATCCTGAGCAACCACCACTGGTAACGCTTACTCGTATAAAGAAGTCTTCCCCAATGGAAGAATTCCCTTTGAGCTCATCAATTTTTTCCTTGGCGCTATCTGCAACGAAAAGCATGAAACTTAGGCGTTTTTACTTTTATAATCCGCTATAGCACCCTTGATTGCGTCTTCCGCAAGTACAGAGCAGTGAATTTTTACTGGAGGTAAAGCAAGCTCCTCAACAATTGTCATGTTGTCTATTTCTAAAGCTTGATCGATGCTCTTTCCTTTCAACCATTCAGTTGCTAGAGATGAGGAAGCAATCGCTGATCCACACCCAAAAGTTTTAAACTTTGCATCTTCTATGATACCTGAAGCTGAATCTACTTGAATTTGGAGGCGCATAACATCACCACACTCTGGTGCTCCTACAAGCCCAGTTCCTACTGTTTTTGAACTTTTATCTAAAGTTCCCACGTTTTTAGGATTTTTGAAGTGGTCTAATACCTTTTCTGAATATGCCATTTTGCAGTTTTTTCTATTTTTATAACAAACATTGACGGTTTAAAGTTCTCCGCCCTTAAATCTATACGATTAGTGTTCGGACCAAACGACCGCATCTAAATCTACACCTTCCTTGTACATTTCCCAAATCGGACTTAAATCTCTCATGTGATTTACACCCTTGGTTACCATTTCAATGGTATCATCGATGTCTGCATCTGTCGTAAATCTTCCCAGACTAAACCTAATGGAAGAATGTGCTAAATCATCTCCTAGTCCATAAGCAACCAACACATACGATGGTTCCAAAGAAGCAGAAGTGCAGGCAGATCCACTTGATACACCTATTTCCTGATTAAAAGTCATCATCAATCCTTCCCCTTCCACATGCTTGAATGACACATTGCATACATGCGGCATCCTATGTTCTTTTGATCCATTGGTATAGACTTCCTCCATAGCTCCATGAAGTGCCGTTTCCAATTTATCTCTAAGTTTACTTAATCGTGCTGCATCTGCATCCATTTCATTGCGTGCAATTTCTGCCGCAGCTCCAAAACCTACAATTCCAGGAACATTCAAAGTTCCAGAACGCATGCCTCGCTCATGTCCTCCACCATCTAACTGTGCCGTAACCTTTACTCTCGGATTTTTTCTATTGACAAATAAAGCTCCGACGCCTTTAGGTCCATACATTTTGTGTGCTGTAAAAGCCATTAAATGTATTCCTAATTCTTTTGGATGAGTCTTTATTTTTCCGACGGCTTGTGTCGCGTCACTCATAAAAAGAACCCCATGCTTAGCGCAAATTTCACCAATCTCCTTCATCGGCTGAATTACTCCAGTTTCATTGTTGGCCCACATGATAGAAATCAAGATGGTCTTATCAGTAATAGCTTTTTCAAGCTCGATTAAATTTACTAGTCCTTTATCATCGACATCAAGGTAAGTCACCTTGCCACCCATTTTTTCAATCTTGGCGCAAGAATCAAGAACAGCTTTATGTTCAGTTTTAAGGGTAATAATGTGATCGCCCTTTTTTTGATACATTTCATAGACTCCTTTAAGAGCCAAGTTATCGGATTCTGTAGCCCCAGAAGTAAATATGATTTCACGACTATCAGCATCTAGCAGTTTTGCAATCTGATCTCTGGCATAATCTACAGCCTCTTCTGCAGCCCACCCAAATGGATGATTTCTGCTGGCAGCATTTCCAGGAACGTTATGAAAAAAAGGTAACATCGCATCAACGACTCGTGGGTCTGTTGGCGTTGTCGCATTGTTGTCAAGGTATATTAAGCGTTTGTCGCTCATGTGGGTTTATTTGAGATAACAAAAATAAGGTTAAATCACAAGAAGCATCCTATAAAGATGCACAAATTAATAACCGCAAAAGCCTATATTAGTTGCCAACAAACAGTTTATTTTTATGGAATTCGGTGATTTTAGTAAGATTTCGGAAAAAATTTGGAATCAATCCATCTCCAAGGCCCTTAAATTGGACAATATTGCAGATTTTGAACGCAGAAAGTATCAGGACCTAGAACTGCCAAGCTTCAATTTTCCAGAACCAGTATCCTCCTTCAATGAACCCCTCATTTGCGGAAGCGATGGATGGCTCATAGGTTCAAAAGTTGAAACCGAGGACTCTGATAAAAATGCCAATATTCTTTCTTCCCTGAACCATGGGGCTTCTGCCATTCAGCTCAGTCTGAACTCAGATGATGCGCTGAAAGATTGCTTGAATGAAGTCTACCTTTCCATGATTTATATGGACCTCGATCCTTGCACTACCGATGATTCACTGGCTGAATACCTAGAGCTGAGTCAGGATTCTAAGAAATCGATTCTCAGAGGTGCCATAAATTTTCAAAAGTTGTCGACCGAAAAGCAAAATACAGTAAAAGAGCTAAATCAATTTCACCTCCTCACCATTGAGAGCAAGGCTGAAACAATAACGGAAGAATTGGCGGAACTGGCACGTAAAATTGTGGATGCCATAGATTTTGTCACAAAAAATAATCTATCTCTTTCTCAAGTGAGACTTGATACTAAGGTTGGTGTTTACCTTCCGGCAAATGTGGCTAAACTGAGAGCCATTCGACTCTTATGGGCCAACCTTTTGAAAGCATATGATCAAGATTTTCAAGCATTGTTTATCGTAGCTAATACCGAGATTTCTCCAAGTGCTAGCGCTGAAAACAAACTCATAGAAAATACCACTGCAACTATAAATGCAGCCATCGGAACAGCCAATCTCATCTATGGCGGAAATCTCGGAACAGAGGATGGAAGGCTTCATCAAAACATCCAACACATTTTAAAATTGGAATCCAATCTACATCAAATCGTTGATCCTATGGCTGGATCATATGCCATTGAAAACTTGAGTACCAGCCTTGCCGAAAAGGCCTGGAACAGTTTACCTTCATAGTCTTGAATTCAGAGCATAAAAACATAAACCCAAACTTTAAAAAGAAAAGCAAACAAGATTTTTCTGCGGCTGAATTATTGGAGAAAATCCGAGCAGGAAATAAAAAATCATTGAGCCTTGCCCTGTCCTTAGCTGAAAGCTCACGATCCGAGGACCGAGCGATTTTAAACGAGATTCTTAAAGGCTATTCCAAAACTTCTTCTAAACGTATTGCCATAACAGGACCCCCAGGCGCTGGAAAAAGCTCGCTGATAAATTCATGGGGCTCTTATGTAGCGGATCGAGGAATTAAACTCGCGGTACTCTCCATTGATCCATCCAGCCCTGAAAGTGGTGGTTCAATTTTAGGAGATAAAACGAGGATGGATACTTTATCCGTACATGAAAATGCGTTTGTAAGACCCACGGCATCTGGCATAGAATCAGGAGGTGTCGCCGCTTCAACCATGGAATCGATCCTACTGTGCGAACTTGCTGGATATAAATATATAATCATCGAAACCGTCGGCGTAGGACAATCCGAATTATCAGTGTCAGAAATGGTAGACCTTTATATTCTGGTGGTTCAGCCGGGAGCTGGTGATGATCTTCAAGGCATCAAAAGAGGCATCATGGAGCTGGCGGACTTGTTTGTCGTTAATAAGGCCGACGGAGATCAATTGAATCTTGCCAAACAAAGTTCCAAGCACCTGATGGCTAGCCGATCGCTAATCCATACCAAGGACCACGGAAGACAGACAAAGGTGCTCTTGTACTCCTCAGAGACATCGGAACATATTCCAACCTTAGATACTGAAATAAACGAGTACTTTTCTGAGTTAAATCAGAGTAATTACCTCTCAACAAATAGAGAAAAGCAAATGATCCGATGGCTAGAAAAGCAGGTGGACAAGGCTATTTTAGATGCCACCAGAAATCGAGCTACAATTGAAAAAGTTAGATCAGAAATGATTCGTAACTTTGTGGATCATGGACATTTGCCAATCATGGCTCAAAAGAAAATTAAGGAGGTGATGGATCAGATCATCGAATCCGAATGAAGGTAAAATTGTGAAGAATTGAAAAGAAGCGTTTACTTAGTTTTTGAATTTATTATTTTTCTATCGGTGTTCACACTGTACGCTGCACTTCCTACCCTTGATGCACAGGTACCACCCGATAGCACCTCTTTTATCCCTCCCATTGATTACGAATTAAAATTGGCCGGTAGCTTCGCTGAATTGCGAAGCAATCACTTTCACTCGGGTATAGATATTAAGTCAAAAAATGGTAAAGGAGGGGATGCCATTCTAGCCAGTGAAAAAGGTTATGTTTCTAGAATAAAAGTTCAGAGTGGATCGTATGGAAAAGCCATTTACATGGACCACCCCAACGGATACACAACCGTTTACGCCCATCTTGATAAATTTCATCCGAGCATAGAAACTTTCATTGAGAAGATTCAGAAACACGTGCAGCAATTTGAGATAGATGTTTATCTGCCGGATGGCAAATTTGATTTTGAGCAGGGGCAGCAAATTGGAGTGTTGGGAAATACTGGAAGATCATCGGCACCGCACCTACATTTTGAGATTAGGGACACTAAAAAAGAAACACCGATGCTACCGTCCAAGTTCAACATTAAAGTTGAAGATGATGTGGCCCCAATCGTGCAGAAATTATTTGTATATGCGCTCGATGAATCTGGACAAATTCTAGATAAAAAAGAAGCGAAAATTGAAGGGAAAAAAGGAAGATATAAATGCCTCCAGACCATCGAAGTTGCAAGTGACTTTATAGGATTTGGAGTAAAAACCTATGACCGTTCTAATGGAGTCTGGAACAAAAATGGGATATATGATCTGAAGTTAATTCAAGGAGACGCTGTGAAATTTTATGCTTCCTTTGATCAATTTAGTTTTTCAGAATCAAAAGCCATCAACGGAATTATCGATTACAAGCATTATGATTTATATCGAGAAAAAATCTTAAAGCTATTTTCTTCTGCTTGCAATCCACTGTCCAACTATCAATATGAAGGCGGTGGATGGGTCCCAATCGATGAAATGGAAAAAAGCTACAGCATTGAAGTTGGCGATGATTCAGGAAATATTAGTCAGATCGATGTGAGGGTCATGCAAGCCGGGAAGAAAGTTGAAAATAAACCATCGGGCGAATTGGTTACATGTGGTATGAAGGACACGCTAGGTCTTTCAGATGGTACGCGATTGATCTTCCAAGAAAATAGTCTTTATGTCAATCAGTACATTCAGTTTTACGACAGCAAAGTAGGCTCAGAAAGAAAAATTCACATCATCAATAACGAAGGTCCAGCACATCAGAATTTTATCCTTGAAATTCCCGAAGTGAGCGATCCCCAACTAACCCTAGTCAAGATTGAAAATGGCCAAATGGAGAACTTTGGTGGCAGCATAGTGGATGGCAATTTTGTAGCTTATCTCGATGAATTTGGGACCTATGCCTTAACCAAAGATGAAAAAGCACCGACCATCACCAGAAAAGCAACAAGCACCCAGGGTCAATCCAAAATTTATTACTTCGAAATAAGGGATGATCTAGACTACGATTCCTCACTAGGGGACTATAAGATGGGCGTTTCAGCCTGTAATCAATGGGTTCCCTATTTCTACGATCTTAAGAATGATCAACTAATTATTGATTCAAAGGATCTGCCCATCGACTGCAGAGACATACAAATAACTGCCATTGACCATAGCAAAAACAAGGCAGTAGTAAAGCTCAATATTTAATTTGTTTAACTATTACCTCTCAAAAAATGAACAAAATGGTTTTTCACTAGTTTATTAGGTATAATAAGACAATTTATGAAAATTGAAATCGGTAAAAAACTCCCAAATTTCTCTCTATTAAACCAAAAGGAAGAGGAAGTAAGTAATGATACTTTAAAGGGTCAGAAATATGTGTTATTCTTCTATCCCAAGGATGATTCCCCAGGTTGCACCAAAGAGGCTTGTTCTATCAGAGATAACTTTAGAAAAATAAGTAAGCAAGGTTATAAAGTTTTTGGAGTGAGTCCAGACACTACTAAAAAGCACCAAAAGTTTATAGATAAATATGAATTTCAATATGATCTTCTAGCTGATACTGAACGGAAAACATTGACAGACTTTGGCCTTTGGGGCCCTAAAAAATTCATGGGCAGAGAAATCATTGGTGTTTATCGAACCACCGTCTTAGTTGACGAAAATGGAATGGTAGAAAATATCATTGAAAAGGTTAAAACGAAAGAACATGGCAATCAGATTTTAGATGCCATTGCAGAGAATGTAGCCACCTCCTAAAAGTTATTTATACCCTTTCGGGTGTCATTGGTATAAAGCTTACTTTCTATCAATAACTACAGTTATAAGGACCATTATCTATAGGTAGAAGTTGCTCGATACATAGCCGTAAAAAAACAAGCTAGCTTCACATCAAAAGGTAATTCATCAATCGTGTCATCAAAGATCAACCAATCTCGAGGATCATCTTCGTACTCTGTATAGAACTGTAGCTCCCCGTATTTTTTGTCAAGCATGACCCAGAAATTGCCATCATCATAGGATTCGGATCGCCATTTTACCTTTATTTTTTGATCATATTCAATGATCCAAGAAGAATAATCATTGTAGTATTCTGTTCGGATTTTGGTAACTTTTCCATTGCATTTTAATTCCCACAGATCATCCCGCTTGTCCCATTTCTGCCAGATCGTACCAAAATATTCACCAATGGAGAAATCCCATTGGGTCCAGTCCTTAATATGTGACCAAGTTGCTTCTACCTCGCCAAAACCGGTATCTTTTGGAGTCTCATAATTGATGGTCCATTCATACAATACGTCGTCCCATTCTGCATTCCAGCTGGTCATCCATAGTGTATCAAAGTCTATTGAATCTATCTCAATAGCTATTGTGTCTAAAGCTATGGTATCCTCTTGAGCTGAGGAGGAATATAAATTTGTGAAAACGATGAAAAGAATGAACCTAAAATGGCAGGTCATCCAATTCTGGGTTGGCCGTAGGAACTGAATCTGTAGCTTTTGGAAAATCTCCACCGAAATCTGGGGGTTCGCCCATGGCTGGTGGAATACTTGCCGCTTCAGCACCTTGTTCGGCTGCCACTGGTTCAAGTTTCCAAGCATTTAGGTTTGTAAAAAATTTACCCTGCCATTCACGACCTCTAAGGTCAAAGTAAACCTTAATATCTTTTCCCTCTTCAAAATTCTGAATGAGTTCACAGCGATCCTGAGTCAACTGGAATTTTATAAATTGGGGATAATTTCCATCCGTAGTAACGACAAATTCTCTTGCTTGGAATCTATCACTTTTCGCTTCCACATCAAAAACCTTGTGTAGCTTCCCTACCATTTCAAATGACATACTTATTTCTATCTATGGGTTCCTATGGTGATAATTTCAATTGCCTCTGCAAGGCTGTCAGAAAAATCACCTAAATATTTAATGTTTTCGGTTGCTCCTTCCCTTTTTTGACTGGGATGAATCGCATATCCAGAATTTTTCATGGCCGTTTTTAAGATCATCACCTTATTGGTTACCTTTCTTAAAAGGAAAACCTCTTCTTCCAGGAGCTCCACTTCAAGGTAACCTTCCTGCCCTTCCATTTCTTCTTCGTATTGAGAGAAAACCAATCCATACTTTGCACTTTGAAAATCCGGATTGTTGTGAACGCCCACAGCAATGTTACTGATGTTGCTAAGCGTTGAAGGTAGGGTATGCGCAATTTTTACTAATGCAGATTTATTTTCTCCGACCACAAAATTGTCATCTTTTAAAAACGCAGCAGTAATATCGGCATTCACACGTACCAGCTCACTTGTCTTGGTGGTCATGTCAGTAAACATGGCTTCAGGCAAGTAAAATTTTATGAAATCTTCATTCGCTTGCGCAAATGAGTTCTGACAAGCAAGCAGCAGTATTACGATTGAAAAGGAAAATTTCATGTCGGTTTTTTTTATAAAAATAGGGAATTCTTAAGAATTGTCAAGCACCTTAAGCTCATTCATTAGCTGATCTGGCTTTTTATACCCTGGACTAGCCTTAATTTTCTGTAAATTTTCATCAAAGTACACTAAAGTAGGGTAACTTAACCTTCCTCCTAAGATCTCCAATGCTAGTTTATTCACCCCTTTTCTTCCAGCAGGCATCCATTCATAGGTCTGACCTTTGAAGTTTATTGGATCTTTTTGCTCTGCATTGAATTTTACGAGGTGGTAGTTTTCTTCAAGATAAGTTTTCAATCCTGGATCCGTAAAGGTATTCTTATCCATCACCTTGCACCATCCGCACCAGTCAGTATACACGTCAACTAAGAATTTCTTTCCGTCATTGTTCTTAATCTTGCCTGCTTCTTCCATGGTCAACCACTTCATACCACCTACATTCATGTGATCATAATCTTTGGCCGATTTTTTTCCGGAATTGCTAGTTGCCGCAGCAGGATGAGTTTTGGCTTGCGTCTGAGCTTGCTTTGTTTTAGATGGGGCATTCTTGGTATTCTCTGCTGTTGAATTTGCGGCAGCATTTTCAGAATTACACGCCACTGCGATTAAGCAGACTGATAGGAGGCCCATGATTGAGAAGATCAACGTTTTTTTCATGATTTATATATTTTTTATAAGACCCAACAAAATTAGACTATTATGTAACAATCGGGAGACCTTTAACCTTGTAATAACGTTTGAAATGACTAATTTTGATATTTAATATCTACCATAAAGTTTGATAAATCCAAATTTAGATCCCAGTAAGGTTGAATATACACCTGAAGAAAAGCAAATAGACAGAGCGCTTCGGCCGAAGGCTTTGGAAGAATTTTCTGGTCAGACTAAGCTGACAGATAACCTCTCCGTCTTCATTAAGGCGGCAAATATGAGGGATGAAGCCCTGGATCATGTGCTTTTGCATGGACCTCCGGGCTTAGGTAAAACCACTCTTTCCTATATTATCGCCAATGAACTCCAGGCCAATCTTAAGTTAACCTCCGGACCCGTATTGGAGAAACCAGGAGATCTAGCCGGACTTTTGACCAATCTTCAAGAAGGAGATGTTCTTTTCATTGATGAAATACACCGGTTGAATAATGTGGTTGAGGAGTATTTATATTCTGCCATGGAGGATTACCGGATAGATATTATGATTGACAGTGGGCCCAGTGCTCGATCGGTGCAATTAACCATCAATCCATTCACTCTAGTCGGAGCAACCACTAGAATGGGCTTATTGACAGCTCCGTTGAGGGCCAGATTCGGAATTACCTGCCACTTAGACTACTACGAAGCCAGTGTCATTCTGCAGATCATCAAGCGTTCTGCGGAGATCCTTGAAATTGAAATTGAACATCTAGGTGCGCTAGAAATTGCGCGCAGAAGCAGAGGAACTCCAAGAATTGCCAATGCCTTGTTAAGAAGAATTAGAGATTTTGCGCAGGTGAAAGGAAATGGAATCATTACCAAGGAAATTGCGCAATACGGCCTAGATGCATTAAATGTTGATGCTAGTGGCCTAGACGAAATGGATAATAGAATCCTATCAACCATCATTGATAAATTTAAAGGTGGGCCTGTGGGTATAACTACGATAGCTACTGCCGTCGGCGAAGAAGCTGGAACCATTGAAGAGGTTCACGAACCATTCCTAATCATGGAAGGTTTTATTCAGAGAACACCACGTGGGCGGGAAGCAACTACCAAGGCCTTCGAACATTTAGGTCGATCACAGGCTCCAGATGCCGGTTCCTTGTTTTAAGCTTGAGCCGTCGGGGTAAAATTCATGTTGGTAAAAGGATTAGGAGGTGTCTTTCCTTCTTTAATTTCTCCATGTTTGTCCTCATACTTTTTGACATTATCTTGAAGCGCGCTCAACAAACGCTTTATGTGGAAAGGAGTTACAATTATTCTTGATTTTACTTTTGCCTTGGGAACATTAGGCACCATTCTTATAAAATCTAACACAAATTCCGATTGGGAATGAGCTATAATTGCCAAATTTGAGTAGATACCTTCCGCAATATCTTCCGGAAGCTCAATGTTCATCGCGTTCTTCTTTTTTTCCTGCGCCATAACTGTTTACATTTGCTGCAAAGATAGGATGGAAAGTAATAAAAAGTATTTCGAGGCCAATAAATTCGCATGGGACCAACGGACAGAGGTGCATGTGAAGAGCGACTTTTACAATGTTGAAGCATTTAAGAATGGTGCCTCTACCCTGGAACCAATGGTATTGGACGAGCTAAAAGACGTGGAAGGCAAAACGCTCCTTCATCTCCAATGTCACTTTGGAATGGATACCCTTTCCTTTGCTCGAATGGGCGCTAAAGTAACAGGTGTTGATCTATCTCCAAAGTCTATGGAATTTGCAGAAAAGTTATCAAAGGAATGTAATATACCAGCGCGCTTCATCGAGTCTAATGTATTGACTCTCACAGAAAAGCTTGATGAAAAATTTGACATTGTTTTCACCTCTTTTGGTGCCATCTGCTGGTTGCCCAACATTGATGAATGGGCAGCAATAGTTTCTCACTTTTTAAAGCCTGGAGGTACTATTTACCTAGCAGAATTTCATCCTTATTTATATATGTGGGATTGGGATAGTGATAAAATCATGTATCCTTATTTCTGTAAAGGGAAGGTCTTTCATGAAAAGGCGGAAGGGACTTATACAGATGGTGATCAAGGTCTAAGCTATGATGAATATTTCTGGATTCATACCATCTCAGATGTTCATACTGCGCTGCAGAAAAATAACATCAACATCGAGTTTCTCCATGAGTTTGACTATACCCCACATGAGTGTATTGCACACCTTGAAAAAAGAGCGGAACGAGAATTTGTCTACAAGATTAATGGACATGCCATTCCAGCCGTGTTCTCAATGAAGGGAATAAAGAGGAAATAAAGAGGAATAATTAATGCCTAAACTAAATTAGTCTACTAGTCTGCGACTTTTTGAATCTCCTCGAATAGTAGATCTTCAAATCCGTGTAAGAATCTTTTCCTGTGATAGACCATTTTTCCGTTCTTATCAAACAAGAATTCTTGGGGGAGGCCATTTAAATTACCTGGCATAACTTTTCTGAATTGCTGCTCGTAATCGTGATACACCGGCCATGGCCAATTTTTCTCTTTTACCATTGCGGAAAACTTCTCTGCATTTTTGGGCCAATCGACAGAAATAGCAATTAAATCAAAGTCCGCCTCTTTCTTCCAATCTCTATATTTTCTTTTGATGGCGATAAATTTCTGCTTGCATGGAGGACAGGTAGTCAACCAAAACAAAATGGCTGTTGGTTTGCCATTATTAAGCAGGTCCTTGGAGTTTACAACATTTCCATCTGCATCTTTTAACTTGACATCGAAAGGGAATTCAGTCACTGGATCAGCCTGATCAACTGAAGCCGTGGCAGTTTCAGTTTTTACGCTGTTAGGCATCACTTCTGCCTTTAAAATCCTAGGCTCAGGAGTATTGGGCTCGGGAGAATTAGTACTTAATTCGGCTGTAGGAGCTTGATTACAGCTCAGAGCCAAACTTAGGACTAGAGCTATAGTTGTTAAAATTCCGATGTTCTTCATGATGCAAAAATATGTAATCTATTAGATATATGCATAAAGAGGTCTATAGTCTTGGACACCGAACTATATGTAAATGCATATAGTTGTGAATGAATTGACCAATTTTATATGTAAATACATATAATTAATATAATAGATATTTTTATATGTAATTACATATAAATAGGAATGAAAAATTTACCAAAGTTTGTAAAAGAAAGAAGGAAAGTATTAGGTCTAACCCAAGTAGAACTAGCCGAAAAAGCAGGTGTAGCGCTTACAGTGATCAGAAAAATTGAACAAGAAAAAGAAAAGGTGAGTATGGCTAAGGTCAATCAGGTACTTATAACGTTCGGCCATATTCTACAACCAGTAAATCTAAAGGAACATGAGAAGAGCCTTAGTGAAGTATAATAACATATTAGCAGGGATAATCAGCGAAGAGGAGAATGGAGAATATAAATACGTTTATAATCAATCGTACATCGAAAAATACCCTCATCTGTTTATTACATTTAATATCCCAGTGTCATCTAAGATTTATAAAAGCAAAAGACTTTTTCCTTTTTTGACGGACTAATACCAGAGGGTTGGCTACTAAATATAGCTTCCAATAGTTGGAAGATAAACACAAATGATCGAATGGGGTTATTGTTGGCTTGTTGTCAAAATTCCATCGGTGCGGTATCTATTCATCCAATAAACCTTGAAGAAGATGAACAATAGGTGCTTGTATTGCTACGGAAGATTATCCAAGAAAGAAATTGATTTTCATAGGAATTGCACGAAGGCATTTTTCAATCAGGAGTTTACACCTATTGTGCCATATAATTTTTCCGAGATGGAAAAACTTGCAAAAGAAGCTGCATTACAATCAGTCACAATACCAGGAGTACAAGCTAAACTATCATTAGGCTGGATCAAGAATAAAAATGAAGATGATCACAAAAGACGGTTGACGATTTTAAATGCATTTGATGGTCAGTACATTATGAAACCACAAAATACAAGTTATCCTGAGATGCCTGAGAATGAGCATCTTACGATGAAACTTGCAGAATACTTTGGCATAAATGTAGTTCCAGCTTGCATGATACGACTCAAGTCAGGAGAATTATGCTATCTGACAAAACGTATTGATCGAGGGAAAAATGATCATAAAAGTCACATGATCGATTTTTTACAAATTATGGAATTGGAGGATAAATACAAAGGAACCATGGAACTGTTAGGAAATAAAATAGGCGAATTATCTGGAAACACCTTGTTAGATAAATTGAGATTTTTTGAACTAGCGGTTTTCAACTTCATTATTGGAAATAACGATATGCATCTAAAAAACTTTTCGATGTTTCTATCAGATATCGGTTGGGTATTATCACCAGCATATGATCTAATTAATGTAAAAATTGTTCTGCCAAAAGACAGAGAGGATACAGCTCTAATGTTAGGAGGGAAAAAAGAGAATTTTAACAAAACCTAATTTGATAGATTCGGAGAAGTTTTAAAATTGAATAGTAAACAAATTTCAGGCGTGTATAAACGGTTGATCAATTGGCTGCCAAAGGCGGAAGAACTTATTACGAAATCATTTTTAACATCTGAGAATAGAACGAAATATTATGAACTGATAAACAAGAGAACGAAAATTTTCAAGGTAATATAAAAAGGCATCTCATGAAAATGAGACACCCTGTTACATAAATGAAATCTGGATAATATTGAGAATATTACCTTCAGCCTAACTCTTAAAAAGGTGTTTAGCTGAAACTGAGAAAATTCTTATCCAAGCAATAGATGCGTAAACTATTCTCTTCTTATATTTTATTAAAATACCATTATATCACCTTTTATCAAACAAAATAGCACTTTGATCCCTAAATTTAGTTGAAATCAATGACTATAAGCTTATTTAATAAAGATCTTCTCACCACTAAGATTTAATCCATCATTGTTTACCAATAGATAGAAAAAACCAGAAGGCAATGCTGAAACATCCATTTGATCTTGCGCAAATCTTAAATCTTTCGACTGCAATAATTGTCCGTCCATGTTGTACAATTCGATGGTCGGATTGGATAAATTCATTACTGACTCATCAAATACAAATTGCAAATTTTCATCTTGTTGGCTTACGTCCATAATGTCCACTTCAGATAATTCCTCCTCCAATCCAGAGGTCACCTCTCGGAAGCTTAAGAAAAAGAAAACGGTTGTTGTTACAGCTGGGGCAACGCATCCGCCATGGTCATTGGTAGCACCTTGCTCTAGGGCAACAACATCAGGAGCACCATTGGCATTCATAACCTCTTCAGCGAGTATTGCATTTTTAAAAGTCACCTGATCATCACCACTACAATACATTAATCTGGTCGGTGCCTGAGGTGTCCAATCATACACATCTTGTTTAGCCAACGCTTGGCTCACCGGGTGATCGGGATCATTGAAAATATTATCAAGCATTTCTGGGAGTAATAAATCTTTTGGTGTTACAGCTCCGACTTCTGCGATAAGTCCTTCAATCAATCTAGTGTTTAATTCATTTAGGTCGATGGTTTCATTTGCGAAAGCGTTGATATCATCTACATATTGCGCACGAAACATATCTTCTATTCCTATACCGTCCAATTCTGCCGGGTAAGCCGTTTGCATACTCAAAGATACCCAAGCTAGGTAAGCACAGAAAAAATACTCGTCATCGCCTAGAGAAAAATCCACCATCTCCTCGCTTACAGAATAAGGACCGGACATGTGTGAAGCTGCTGTAACTGTAAATTCTTCGTTGAGATCCAGCTCAAGTGATCTGTGCAAAGCCATTCCTGCTTGTCCACCCTGAGAATATCCAGAAATAAAGACCTGATCATTCAAATATGGTCCAGCTGTTAATTCTTCATTTATTTCATCACGTACATGACGCATCATATCCACAGCAACCCATGCTTCCGAATCGGCATGGATGTACGGATGAATTCCAGGATTCACACCTAAGCCTAAAAAGTCTGGCTGCAAAGAAATGTATCCCATGGCAGCAAATAAAGCTCCCAATTGATATCCACCGCCTAGTTGAGAAGGAACATCATTTCTATCGTTTACGGTTCCATGTTGGAATATCAACATGGGATAATTTTGGTCTGGGTTATCTGGAATAGTTATCAGCCCAGAAGCAATTCCAGGTGTACCGTCTATATTTGTAGTTTCATATTCTACACGATAAGAGCTTACACCATACTCAACAAATGGTAAACCCAATTGTGCTTGAATTTCAGCCGCTGTTAAGGTTTCTACCAATTCCCATTGAGCGTTTCCTATGTTAAATAGAAATAACTGGAAACAAAAACTAAGTATTATATGTCTCAATTTCATATTATTTATTTTTTTCAAGATAATCAAAATTTAGGCTTGTGAAGACTTTTCAAATCATAGACTACCAAGAACATCATCAACCCGACTTTGCAAGTCTCAATTACGAGTGGATTTCTAAATATTTTACGGTTGAAAAAGAAGATCGTGATACCCTGGACCATCCAGAAATTAAGGTCTATGAAAAAGGGGGGCATATCCTTTTAGCAGAGAAGGAAAAAGAAATTGTAGGGACCTGTGCTCTTATTAAAGTTAATCAAACAACTTTTGAGCTTGCTAAGATGGCGGTTTCACCTAAGGTTCAAGGAGAAGGTATCGGCTACGCACTTGGAGTCGCAACCTTAGAGAAAGCAGAGGAACTAGGGGCAAATAAGGTGGTTTTGGAAACCAATTCTGTGCTGAGCCCTGCCATCAAGCTCTATGAAAAACTTGGGTTCATAAAAGTAGAGGGCAAGGCTAGCCCATATTGTAGATGCGATTATCAGATGGAATTAAATCTATAGACTAAGACTTATTCTAGGTCATAGTCATCCCCCATTGACAGGTCACTCCACAGATCAATACGATAACGATTAACCAATAAAGCGCACTGATAATAATGTGTTTCCAGCTTTTCCGCTCGAATAGAGATTTAATGGCAATAATAGGAAATGCGACCAATAAGCCCATGAACATTCCATGCACTACTCCATGTCCAAAGGTTCTATGCCGATCGCCATACTTAGCCATCATGGCATCAAACATTTGACGCATTTCGCTGTTGGGGTCTTGAAATGAGGGTTCCATTATAAACAGTGCTTGAAGGCTAGATTGATGGATCGAGAAGCCAGCCATCATCGCGCTTAAACCACAGGCCAATAAATAACTGATCCCTATGATCATGAGCATATTTCCACCGTCCACTTCCTCTCGGGTCAACCCGGTCGATTTCATCCAAGCGGGCTCTAAGGTTTTTGGGTGATAATAAAGGAATCCGATGACCATAGGGATGAAACCGCAGGCCAAGATTACTGGTAAATTAAGGCTTAACATAATTGGTTTTTTGTTTGCCCTAAGTTATAAAAAAGCAAATAATTAACTTAAAAGACATATTTAAGCCTTCCTCCAAGTTCTATATAGATATGAAGGGAAAACTGCTTAAAGAATAAAGTTTAATTTTGCCAATACTTGTAACAAGCTAAAAATATCGTCAAATGAAGTATTTATTATCCGTCCTTCTGTTATTACCTCTTATTGGCGTAAGCCAGACGCGGGATGTTGAAATGTTGGAGGAAAAAACAAAAGATGGGGTTATCATCTCGGTTGTGAATAATCTAGCGGAACAAAGCATTGATGTGGTGCTTGAATTGACAAGTGAGGGCTTCGGTTTAAAACCAACAGAAACTTATCAATTAACAATTGAACCAAAGACAACGGAGCAAATCGTACAACTAGTTGCGAAATCTAATGTGAAATATAGTTATGCTTCTTCCTTAAGTTATAAAACCACCCCCGTTGAGCGAGTAATCGAACAAAGAACGTCTAAAACAAAAACTGAAACTGTCGATAAAAATAAATCTGGTAATCCGAAGGCTACAATGTCAAAAAATGCATTGCCAAAAAATAAAGTTGCCAAAGAGGATCATACTTTAAAAGGAAAAAAAGGGATCGTAGTTTATAGTAAAACTGGATGTGGAAGATGTGATTATGTAACCAGTTATCTAAAGGAAAATAACATCCCATTTCAAGACTTAAACATAAGCTCAGATAAGGAAGCAGATCAACAGATGTCAAAAGTTCTTTTTGCTAGTGGCTTTAAAGGTGGTTCATTCACAACTCCGTTGATTACAGTTGATGATAAAGCACATTACAATATCAAAGATTTAAAAAGTTTTGTTGCAAAACTCAAGTAAAAAAATTAACCAACAAGACAAGTCTGAACCAATAATTTCAGATTATAAGCTTTAGATATTATATTGTTTTTATGAAGTATAGAATAGCAACACTAGCCTTTTGCATGTTTTTATCATTCACCTCGTTTACACAAATAGCAGTGGATGGTTTTTACGATGATTGGACCAATATCGCAGGGACATCAGATGGTCAGGATTCTCAGGATATGGACATCACCTCAGTAAAGATTTCCAATGATGATGAGTTTCTTTATTTCTTGATAGAAACGGATCAGGAATTTGACCTTCAAGATGATGAGGGGATTAGAATTTACGTAGATGCAGACAACAATCCAGCAACTGGTTTTTCTATCGGAGGTATCGGTTCAGAAATGTCTTATGATTGGGGTGATAGAAATGGTTATATCAATCTTGCCAACACCTTCATAAATGTAGGTCATGCGGACTTGGGAATGATTGCATTACCGACGGTTACCTCTGATAAGTTTGAAATAGCATTCAGACGGTCGATAAATTCGAGCCTAGGATCCTTTGCAGTGGATGGCGAAATTAAAGTTTACGTAGATAATGGATTTGGCAATGATCAAGTTCCTAATAATGATGGTGGTATCGCTTACACCATTCAACAGAATACTACATTTGCGCCAAGCTATGATCTTGAAAAATCGGCAGAAAACATACGACTAATGAGTTATAATGTTCTCCGAGATGGATTCCTAGAATCGGATCAAAATCCAAGTCTTGAAGCAGTGATTAAAAGTATGAATCCAGACATACTTTGTCTGCAAGAAGTTTATGATACACCTTCAAGTCAAATATTGGATATGTTGGAAGATTTACTTCCTACAGGACCGGGCAAACAATGGTATGCGGCAACAGCTGGCCCAGACATCCACCTATATTCAACTATACAAATTGAAGCTTGGGATTGGATTGATGGGAATGGTATTTTCTTGCTTTACACAGACAATAATGAGCCTTTGGTGGTTTATAATGTGCACCTACCTTGTTGCGCAAATGATGTTGATAGACAAGACGAAATAGATAAAATTCTATCGGTTTTAAGAGACAAAGAAGACTCACCACTTACTGGTTTTTCATACGATGATGACTTCCCAGAAATTATCACAGGTGATTTCAACCTGGTCGGCTTCAAGCAGAACTATGATAGCTTTATCGAAGGAGACATTGTAAATGAGGCCGTTTACGGTTCAGATTTTGGACCGGACCTTGACGGGTCGACCCTAGAAGATGCTAATCCTTACCTGACAGGAATCCCGAGTAACTACACTTGGTATCAACCCAACTCAAGTTATAATCCGGGCAGGCTCGACTTTGTATTTTATACGGGTGCAGGACTTACGCAACAGAATGCTTTTGTCTTAAACAGCAGCGGCTTGAGTCAAGCCGAAAGAGATCAACTAAATTTAAATGCAGATGCGACCTTACGTGCGTCAGATCATTTACCTCTCGTTTTTGATTTTACCTTTGGGATGGAAGCAGACAATGATGGGGATGGTTTTACAGAAAGTGAGGATTGTGATGACAATAATGCAAGTATAAATCCTGGGGCTCAAGAAATTCCCAATAATGCTGTAGATGAAGATTGTGATGGTATTGCACTGATCATAGATCAGGACATGGATGGATTTAATTCCGATGTAGATTGCGATGATACCGACCCGAATATTAATCCGGGCGAGCCAGAAATTCCGAACAATGGTGTTGATGAAGACTGTGACGGCATAGCACAAGTGATTGATCAGGACATGGATGGGTATAATTCAGATGAAGATTGCGATGATGATAATGCAGGTATAAATCCTGATGCAACAGAAGTTCCCAACAACAATGTTGATGAGGATTGTGATGGGATAGCGCAGATGATTGATGAAGATATGGATGGATTTAATTCCGATGAAGATTGCGATGATAATAACCCAAATGTTAATCCGGGTCAAATGGAA
>ENA-ORXT01002312-ORXT01002312.1-marine-metagenome-genome-assembly--contig:-NODE-2312-length-23124-cov-8.234521_pt1 | contig 23124 bp, 12 predicted proteins | sample MGYA00237868_ERZ511482 | MGnify/ENA metagenome assembly ERZ511482
ATCGGGTCGCGTCATTCGCTTGTACGCAGCACATCTCAGTCCTATTCAGGATATAGCTGACTAGTATTCTCCCGAGTAGTCGGATTAGCATCAGGTTAGATTTTTACATATTATAAAATATTGACATACATATACTTGTCAATTGTATTTACTCTTTTTGTATGTCTTTCGTACGTAATTCTTTTGGCGTATGCTTTCGTGTTATGCATCAGTTCATTTATATCTTTCAACATTATTATCTTTCCTATTGAGCTTACCATCTCTTCCATAAATAACATAATGCTAATTTGTCTATCCGTAATTTTACTTATTGACTTTTTTACGAAAGGATATATGTTTGACATTAAGTACACGAATTGAATCAGCATTGCGTAAATGGTAAACTTTACTCGATGCTCATGCATTTTTTCTTTTTGAAACATTTTTTTAAAATTTGTTCCTGACTTCCATGACTTAAATATAATTTCAATATGCCATCTTAGTCCATATAGTTTTGCAATCCCTTTTCCATCTAGTTTTTCTTCCGAAATATTTGTTAGATAGATCTCATATTTAAGTAGTTCAATATATTCTTTAGAATGCTTTGCTTTTGAATGTCTATCTTTATGTGCTTTTTCTACTCTAATTTTTGCTTTATCTTTAGGCAGTTTTCTTACTACTAATCTCATCGGAAGTTTTTCCTTTTGACCAACAAGCACCTGAATATCTACTCGCTTTTTACCTTTTAGAAATCTCAGTAAATCAATCTTCGTATCTTCTAAAGAATACAGATAGGTTCCAGGTTTCCACTTTGTTATTATGTATTGATTATCAATTAGCTGCCGAAGCCAAGCCAACGAGAAATATCCCATATCTTGCAGTATTAGATCTCCTGGTTCTAATATATCACTAATACAATCTGCAGCTCCTTGATCATTATCTCTAAATGATCCCAAATTCAGTTGAAGCCATTTGTGATTACTATAATCGTAACAAGCTTGGATTCTCATTACTGCTGTAGCTTTAAACTTATTATAGTTTCCTGGGAAGACATGACTCAAATGGGTTGGTAAATTTTGAGTCGTACTGTCTCTTAAGATTATTCTATTAAACAAATTACCTAATTCAGATATTCCATCTTTTTCAGTTATCCTTTTTTCTGTCTTTTGATTAAGAATCTTGTTTAAAATTAAAGTGCACATTTTTACACAATTTTCATTTAAGCGCTCGTTCAATGACTGGCCTTCTACCGTTTTGCCAGACAGTTTACTTAACTCAAATGCCCACTTAGATAATGTGTTTTTTCCTTGCTCTTGCATGTTCCAAAAACTGAAAAATAAATTTTCCGCAGTAATCTTTTTTGGCTCCCGCTTGTAAAATTCACTTTCATAAGCAAACCCTTCTATATTCAATTGATCTTTAATTAATAGTGAAGCATTTTCAATACTACCGTTTTCTTTTGCTAAATTCGTCATGCGATGTGTTATTTTGTAATTGTTTGTTGCAACCACAATTTACTTGTTTCACATCGCATTTTTTATTGAATATCAGAACATTTATATATTAGCTTTTCTGTAACCTGACGCTAATCCGCTAATGACGGGACAAGTCGTGCTTGCTTATCCTACACTAATAGCCTCCGTATCCAGTTCCTCTTCGTTGGAGCCAATTTTCGTAGTCCTGCTTACTTCACACAATAGATGACCACAGCATATCCTCCTTCGTCGGAGACGCTGGGTATCATAATCCATTACCCACTATTGTGAAGAATTTCCGCAAAATTAATTATTTAAGGAGAGGGGATCCCTCTTTATAATAAGCTAAACACAATTGTATATCTGAAAAAGGGGAGTACCATTGCTTTTCCACATGACTTTATACAACTATAATATGAAGTAAGCTATTCCTAAATATTAGAAGCATCTTGAAAAGAAAAAGCCTCATTTGCATATACAAATGAGGCTTTTAATATTTAAAAGTAATGGCTACTTAATAATTAATTTTTCGAAATAGCTCACTTTATCAGTGTCTATTTGTAAGATGTAAATACCGTCAATCAAATCTTGAATTTGAATTTTAGAGATTTGATCAATTGTCTTTACTGTTTTCAATAATTTACCATTTAAGTCAAATAACTGGATATGCACTTGCTCATTCAATAAACTAGGAAATTCGATTTTGAAAAAGTCGTTCGATGGATTTGGAGAAATATTAATTCCACCTTCTGCTGCACTCACGATTTCTACACCTGTAGGAATAGATAACACTGCATTAATAACATGTACGATTCCATTATCCGTACGAATATCAGCAGTTGTTATCATAGCATTATTGATAAAAACGCTTCCACCGACTAAACTTACATTGATATTGTCTTCTTGTAAAGTATTTAGTGACTGTCCATCAGTAAGGTCACCTGATAGTACATTTGAACCCACAACGTGGTACAAGAGAAGATTAGCTAAAGCACCCGTAGGATCAGCAAGAAGATCATCCAGTGCACCTGCTGGTAAGTTATCAAAAGCATCGTCTGTTGGAGCAAAGACAGTAAGTGGTCCAGCACCATTAAGTGCACTACTTAATCCTGCTACATTTATAACAGCTTCTAGGGTATTATGAGCTTGGCTATCGGCAATTACATCTAATACTGAAATTCTCTCGCCAAATACTACATCATCCCAATAATATGTTTTTTCACCTGCGTCCGCACCTGTAACTCCAAAATTAAAGAATATGGTAATCTTGTCATACGTATTTGCTGGATCTAGAGTAGCTGTACCCATTGCTTCATTTGCAAAATCAAACTCTAAGGTTTCCCAAGCCATAGCAACTGTAGTTGTTGCTTCTGTTTCTACACTGATGGTAGGGACTCCAACTTGCTCGGTTTTCAGTCTAATCTGAATTCCAGCGTCGGGAGACCAAACTCTGATTTTCATTTTCGTATCGGTGGCGGTAAATGGAATAGGATTGGCTAGACCTATTTCACTCATAGTGGTACCTGCAAATGTCTCTGCTCCACCAGTCTTGATAGCTTGTCCTACCATATTATTTGGGTCAGTTGGGTCAACAATAATAGAGGATACATTTCCACCAAAATCTGTCAAGTTGTAATCTATCATGCTATTTTCAAAAGTGATGGGTAAGACAACTTCGCTAACTGTAGGAGCGCCACCTTCTACCAGTTGAATATCATCAATAAAATAAGTAGATCCTGCAGTGCCATCACCAGCTGTTCCAAGTTCAAAAATTATCACAATTTTCTGATAAGATTCCCCAACGTTAATTCCATTAAAGTCGAAAGTCATTTCTTCCCAGGCCATAGCAGTAGTAGTCACTTCTTCTTGCTCAAAAAAGATTCCGCCATTAGCTAGATTCTCAACTTTTAATAAAACTTTAGTTCCAACTGTAGGTGCCCAAACTTTCATTTTGAATAATTTATTTGTGGAGAAGTCAATAGGCGTATCTAGTTCAAATGAACTTCCACCAAATACTTCCCCTGGATTTTTCACCATTTGACCAATAGTGGCACTAGTATTAATTCCGGAAGGATCAGGATTTGCTTCCACAGATAGTACACCACCACCAAAATCTCCGAAGGTATAATCGATAGTAGTGGATTCAAAATCAACAGGTAAGGTAATACTCGAACCAGCAGTTTCTCCAGATACTAAATCTAAATCATCTACATAGTAAGTAGACGCTGCCGTTCCATCACCAACTGTTCCAAGTTCAAATATAAGTACAACTTTCTGATAGGATTCAGCAACGTTGATTCCGCTAAAGTCAAAAGACATTTCTTCCCAAGCCATTGCAGTAGATGTCACTTCTTCTTTTTCGAAAGAAATACTACCATCACTCAAGTTTTCTACTTTCAATAAGACATTGGTTCCTACAGTAGGTGCCCAAACTTTCATATTGAAAATTTTATTTGTAGAGAAGTCGATAGGTGCATCTAGTTCGAAAGAACTACCACCAAATACTTCTCCTGGATTTTTCACCATTTGTCCTATAGTAGCACTAGTATTAATTCCAGAAGGATCAGGATTTGCTTGTACAGATAATACACCGCCACCAAAATCTCCAAACATATAATCGATAGTCGTAGATTCGAAATCAACTGGCAAAGTTATACCAGAACCAGCCATACCATCTGAAGCCAAAGTTAGATCGTCAAGGTAATATGTAGATGCCGCAGTACCATCTCCAGCAGTACCCAAATCAAATATGAGTACAACCTTTTGATAGGATTCTGCTGCGTTGATTGCGCTAAAGTCAAAAGTCATTTCTTCCCATGCCATAGCAGTAGTAGTCATTTCTTCTTTTTCAAAAAAGATACTTCCTTCGTTCAGATTTTCTACTTTTAATAAAACCTTAGTTCCCACTGCAGGAGACCAAACTTTCATTTTGAAGATCTTATTTGTTGAAAAGTCAATTGGTGCGTCCATTAAAAAAAAGCTTCCTCCAAATACTTCCCCTGGATTTTTTATCATCTGCGCTACATTGGCACTTGTATTAATGCCAGAAGGATCAGGATTGGCTTCAACAGATAAAACACCACCACCAAAATCTCCAAAAGCATATATAATATCAGTAGATTCGAAATCAACAGGCAGCACTATTCCAGAACCCGTAGCCTCACCAGAGACTAACTCTAAATCATCAAGATAATAGGTAAAAGCAGCTGTACCATCACCTACTGTTCCGTTTTCAAAAATTAGCACTATTTTCTGATAGGATTCAGCAACGTTAATACCGCTAAAATCAAAGGTCATTTCTTCCCATGCCATTGCAGAGCTTGTCATTTGCTCTTGTTCAAAAAAGATTCCACCATCAGTTAAATTTTCAACTTTTAGTAATACTCTAGTCCCAACAGCAGGTGCCCAAAGCTTCATTTGAAAAATCTTATTCGTAGAGAAGTCAATTGGAGCTTCTAATTCTATCAAGCTGCCGCCAAAAGATTCACCTGGGTTCTTCACCATTTGAGCCACTTTCGCACTCATATTATTGGCATTTATATCGGGGTTGTCAATTACAGATAAAACACCTCCATTAAAATCACCGAACGTATAATCAATTGTACTAGACTCAAAATCAATAGGTATGCTAATTTGCGCATATCCAGAGAAGGATAGTATTAGAAAAAGTAAAAATGTAAAATTTTTCATGTCTTGAATAGTTTAATAGATTTGTTTAATAAATAATAGATTTATTTACAATAGGATCTTGAATTATTTTTTATCGTTTTTCATAAACTCACACATAGCCTAAGATGTACTTTTTTGAAATCATAGTTTCATCTATTCCATCTTGTCATCGCCAGCCTACGCCCATGGCAAGATTGATAATGATATTCCTTGCATTCTACAACAGTCGTAGTCATTCCTTCAGGAGTCCAATTAATTGCACAAGTATGAAATTCATTGTTCATGTTTTTAACATCAGTTATGCCAGTAGGTTGACTGTTTTTTTTTAAATAAAATGCATCACTATGCGCTGAAGCATGGGTTTTAACATCTTCTTTTACGTCGTCAGTTTCGAATCCAAGACCTTCCAGTAAATCAATCTCACCACAATAGGGCCAAGAGAGTTCATAGACGTATTTATCACCAAGTGTCCAATAATTTACTCGCTCTGCTGGAGTTGATTTTTATTGCTGGCAACTTTGCGGTGGAGTTATTGACCATCATTTTGAGAAATATTTCGAATAGTAGAAATACAGAGGAATATTTTCACTTCTCTATATTTCATGTGAGTTTAGATATTATTTATTAAGGTTTATTTTACCAGAACCTAATTCCCCGTTAATAAGCATAGTGTAGAAATATATTCCATTAGAGACATCGCCAGCCATCCAAGTTTCATTGTGGATGCCTGCAGCTTGGTTTCCTTGGAACACCGTGGCTACTAATTTTCCTGTTACATCATAAATAGAAAGATCTACATCAGCTGCAGTTTTCAGGTCATATTGAAAATTGGTAAGGCCTAGACTAGGATTTGGTGATGCCTTAAATGAAACTACTTCTGTCAAGTCGTTTACAGCAACAGGCTCTCCGAAACCAAAATTGTCAAAGTAATACGTATCTGCCGTAAAAGCACCTGGATCAAAGAGAATAACAAATTTTGTAATGTCCGTTGCGGCTGCTACAGAGCTTGGGTCAAAAGTTAATGTTTCCCACCCGCCACTTACAGAGGTAGTTTGAGACATCTCTAGAATAACATCATTGTTATCATTTTGCAAAGAAACTATCACTGTAGTCGCGGAATTAGGATCCCAAACATCCAAGTTTATTCTACTATCAGCAGCTACTGAGAAATTGTCATCGAAAAAACCAATAATCACATCAAATTCCTCACCACCATTTCTTACATATTGAGCTGCGTATGCAGAGGTGTTGCCATTTTGATCAGGATTAATTATTCTTCTAAAGTTTATGCCAGAATGAGAAAATACAAAATTAGTGTTTTGATTGCACTCAAAATCGTTGAAAACGCCTGCATCGGATGTGACTCCGTCACATGGATCATTGGCAAACTCAGGTCCATTTAAATTATCCCAATAGTAGGTATCTCCTGTATTAGTGTTTGGAGCGAATAGTATAACCATGCGATTTACATTGTCGTCAGCGACACTCGCATCTGGTTGGTTGTCAAAGTTAAAGGTTATAGTTTCCCAGGCTTCAGCAACAGTAGTTGTAGCGAGATAAGCGCTATGTCTTCCAGCAGGGAAGTTGGCTGGCTGTGCTAATACATCATTCTCAAGTGTGATTTGTATTGTGGTTCCAACAGCAGGGCTCCAAACATCCATTGTCATGGACTTCGTTCCTGAAACATAGTCAGACAAATCTGCCATGGCTGCATCTAGTATAAGAACATCGAATAACTCCGCTCCGTTTCTTGTATAAGAAGCGGCAACAAGGCTGGTGTTTACTCCACTTTTATCTGGATTTTCAAAATATGGAATAAAGGAACCATTGATAAAGCCATATGTACCTTTTCTAGTTTCCTCGAAATTTTCCCACAAAGTTTGTGCAGAAAGAACATTTGAAATCAGGAAGGCAAACAGAAATAGAGGGTAAAGTTTTTTCATGATTTTATAGTTTCGTTTTAAGCAATGAGTGAATTAAATTTATGTATAAAAAATTAATGTTCTATTGGTAAACACGGACGTAATCCACTTCTAACGTTTGCGGAAATACCGTTGATGCATTTGGATTGCCAGGCAGATTTCCACCAACAGCCACATTCAAAAGTAAGTGAAATTTTTGATCAAATGGATAGGTTGTTGGGAGCACGGTAGATCGTGTGTTAGGCTCTCCGTAATTTTCTCCATCCAATTGAAATTGTATGCAGTCTTCGTTCCAAAGCACAGTAAATACATGAAAATCGCTGGCGAAAACTCCAGACTCTAAAATAGTATCTTGACTATTGAATCGCCAAAAATCATGACCGTAGTGTATGGTGCCGAAAACTTTATTAGGTTCGCTCCCTATGTATTCCATTATATCAATCTCTCCGCTAGTTGGCCATCCTCCATAAACTTCGTCGGTTGAAAGCATCCATATTGCAGGCCAAATACCTTGACCAATAGGGAGTTTTGCACGGACATCAATTCGCCCATATTTCCAGTCCCCTTTATTCTTTGTAACCATTCTTGCTGAAGTATATTGATGTTCACCAAGAAAGAGAGGAGATTCTTTTTTTGCCTTAATGACTAAGTTGCCATTTTCTAGGTAGGAATTCTCCGATTCTGACGTATAATATTCTAGTTCATTATTACCCCAGCCACATAAATCTTGACTGATTTGACAGCCATCTCCAAGATCATAAGACCATTTAGATTCATCTATAACACTGCCTTCAAACTCGTCGCTCCATACTAATTCGTATGAATCTAGAGAATCAGAAAATTTACAGCCTCCAACCTCCATAACATTTTTGCAACCCGATAATAACAGGATAATTCCTGATAGCAGGAGTATTGTTACTGCAGTTAAGCGATGTAAGGTTCTATTCTTCAATGTTTTACATTTATATAGTTAGCTAAATATCTTGTTCAAAAGAGTTAATGTTCTTTTTACGCTAAGCTAGTCATTTTTTTGAACAATTGCAGAAATTATTGTTCTATATTGATAGTCAATACGTTGTGTGTGAATTTAGCTTCTCAACAATTTACTTACGTTAAATTGTTTGTAAGACATTATTTATTAGCCATTCGTTGAACTTAACAATTTTGCTGTGGCCATCACCCCAAATAACACTATTTGTAAGATAAGTGTTTAAAGGTGTGCAGTTATAGTTTTATACTATTGCACATAGAATGGGAAATTCGCAGTAGCTGCATTACCATTACCGTCATAGACATAAACAAATAACCGATAAGGCCCAATTTTCTTAGGTGCTTTGAAGTTGAAAATTCCATTTTCATCTTCTGGCTCGATACGGATTTCTATAGGCTTAGGTCGAGATTCTTTATCCCCTCCAGACTTGATGTCAGTACTTTCAGGTAAGATTTCCCAACGATATTTCAACTCATCTCCGTCTGGATCTGAAGCTTTTAAATTAAAGTTGACTAACTGGCGCGGTTTAATATATATGCTAGCAACAGGATTTTTTTTATTCATAGTCATCGAAGTAATACTTGGAGATCTATTCGTAGGGTAACTGCCAGTCCACGATTTTTCTAAAACATCCATAACTTCCGTTTCCGACCCATCTTCTAAAAATAATCCATACCAAGTAGGGGTAGTTTCTTGTTTTTGTCCCCAAAGAAAAACATAAGATCCAATACACATTTTCTGATCTTCTGCAATCCCAAGTCGATATCTTTTTTCGTAATCAGCAGCTTTTTCCGAACTGGTTTGTTCAATAGGTGCTCCCCATGCTGTTTTGCTAACTTCCCAGTGTCCATTTGGTCCCCATTCCGTGACTACATAAGGTCTATCCCAACCGTAAGCGCGCATTTCTTCATCTATACCAATTAAGCCTCCGTAGGTATTTACTCCATACACGTCTATATGTGGTGCTCTTTCCTTAATTAATTGAACTTCAGCTACATCTAGTCCCGCAGTGACAGTCATGGTCGGATGATTTGGATCCAGTGTTTTTATCATTTTAGCAATATCATCAATGGCATTCCATACCTTAAAATCACTGTAGAAAAGATCATTTTCATTTCCTATTCCCCACATCAGTATAGCGGGATGATCCTTATAGGCCTTAACGACTTCGGTAATTTGCTCAAGCTGTGCTTGGACACCTTTACTGTCATTATAGTCAAACCCTTGACGCTCAACACCTACCCAAATACCAAATAAAACAGATAATCCTTTCTCGTGCGCTTTGTCTAAAACTCTAATTCCTTCTTCTACGCCCCAAGTTCGTATGGAGTTAGCACCATAGGACACTGCTCTATCTAATTCAGTTTGTCCACCTACACCTTTTATATAGTAAGGTTGTCCTCCTCTGTATAGTTGCCATTTATCTGCTTGTATGTCAAAGCGCATTTCTACTTTTATCGGACCTTCTGATGCTTGACTATGCAGGGGAAGAACAGAAAGTAGGAACACTATATTTAATAAAAGAATCTGAATCTTATTCATTTGTAGCGGAATTTTTATGCGAAAAAATAATCATTATGACATACATGCTAATGTGTAAGATAAAACATTTAATATGATCTTGAAGTATCGTAATAGTGAAAATTGAAATATTTATTGCTTAGATTTGTCAACAACAAAACCATCCACATTTTTATGGTTATAAATTATACAGTGAAAAAAGACGACTATTTATTCTCAAAAAATCTCTATTGCCTCATCAATTTTGTAAAAAGATGGATAGGTGTAATTTGCCTTTTATTTATCGTACTAAACATATTTGGGCAAGAAAATTTTACTGTCCCCGCTTCTTCTAAATTTTCTTTGCTGGACAATATGAAAACGATTAAGGATTTTCCTCAGTCGGAAGTGACAGATTTTGAAATGAAGGTGGCGGCGGGAATTCAATATGATACCAGTTACGTAGGACTCAAATTAAAAAAGCAACCGCAAAAATTAATTTTATTTGGCTACGCCAGAATGTTTGGCTACGGGAGAAACATAGTAGAACCATATCCAAATTTGAAGCCTTTCGATCGTGCTTATGGTTTTGGAGATGGTTATAGAGAGCCGATGTTGTCGTTAAGCATATTCGGCAGACCCAATGGGAAATCTGCTTTTGGAACAGAGCTGTTTGTTTTTACACCCTTTGATGGAACAGGTACTGAAAATAATGTGCTTACCATGAACTTGGGTATAAATTTCTATGGAAACTTTAGGACTAGACATGGAAAATATGGAGTACGTGCTGGTGGTATTCATTGGTACAACTTAAGTGATTTTACTATTGGGGTTTATCAGATACTTGACCGGTTTAGTATTTTTGATAGAACGCCTTGGGAAGGGGCAGATAATACAGGGAAGTACGATAGCTATTATAAAACAGGTGCTACCAGCCCTGGGGATTTACGATGGAATAATCAGGCCTTTCAGGGTTTGATTATAAATGGTGGAGATTTGCCTGGAAAAATGAACTTCGATTTATTTTGGGGCAAGACACAACCCAATGCTGGTTTAGCAAATGGGATTATGTCCTCATTTGAGTCTATACCTGAAACACTAGACGCAGGTAATGTGCCCAGCTATGTAGGTTTTTCAGGAGATGCACGCTTTGTCTCAAATTTTATAACGGGGGGAAAGATTGGAAGGTCTTTTGGCAAAAAGAAACAGACATTTTACTATAATTTGATCCACAGCCAAACTGCACTTGATTCAATTAACACTACCAGCCGTAAGTATCAAGTTCATTCTTTGTCGATGCGCTTAAACCTTGGAGACGTACTAGTAACTAGTGAATTGGCAATGGGGAAATATGAAAGTCCTACCTACGAAAAAAAATGGGGGGAAGCCTTAATGGTGCATGCATTTATTCCTAAAAAATATACTTTCATTCCTATTGATATTCAATTATATCAAATCAGCAAAAATTACTTCAATCAGAACGGGGCTATCGCCACGAATTCTAATCCAGAAATAATTAGTGATTTTGGCTTAACAGCTGGCGCTAACGGTGTGGGTGGACAGCTTGCTTTGGTAGGACAACTGGTTCATAATAGGAGAGGTATAAATGTAAATACTGGCGTAGAGTTAGGAGCTCTAAAATTGAACGTTGGCTGGGGCTTGGCACAAGAATTAGAAGCGGCTTCGACTCAAGTTACCTACGTGCATAGAATAAACGGATTGGCGCTTTCCAGAATATATAATCCTTTTCCAGCAGGCGCAGTGGGTCCTACCGTCTTTGGCCCTTACGGCAGAAAAATTTCATTCTTTAGAGGGGTAACGGAGATTGTGCAAACGACTGATATTAACCCCGAAACTGCTGCGGCAATAAATCGAAAATATTTTAATGCTGTCGATTTACAAGCTAAGTTCAAAACAAGTCTTGGGAATAAACCATTCTATTTATTTTATCTTGGTTCCTTTGGCAGTGCTTCCAGTAAAACGGAACCGATACCAACTTATAATGACGACAGTTATCTTTTCGTACAGTATCATGAACTAGATGCTTACTATGAGCTATTTCCAAAATTTATTTTGACAAGTTATCTTGGAATTGAAAATGCACGAGGGGGACAATTTACTGCATGGGATTTAGACACCCAGTTGCCTCTTGACCAAATCAGTACAGGTTTTGGTTTAGGTTTTGACTGGACAGTTGCTGCTAATACTGGAATCTACTTTAGACATCGATGGCTCAATTTTGAGGACCGTAGCTTCGCCTTAGATAAGTATGCTGGACGGGAAATTACTATCGAGTTAAAAACCTTTTTTTAAGCTAATTAATATTGCTTCATTTCTTATCAGTTTTTCACAGAAAAAATAGAAACGAATAATCAAGTATTATGAAATATTATTTTACTAAGTTTTGTATTGCACTGACTATTTTACTTTGTTTAAGTTTTGATGCTTATGCTCAAGATGGTTCGAGTAAAGCAACACAGTCTCAGGACGATAAAGCTAAAATTCAATTTAATGGCCTAGGCAGGGCAATAATTTCTCAAACAGGTATAGACGGGAATATTTTAGAGGAGGATTCCTCTACCATAGAAAATATTACCGATGGTGAATTCTTACTCGACCTTATCGTGAATGCCTCACCCAACAAGACAACGGAAGTTCAATCTATTATTAGATTAAGAAATGAATTTGGTGGTTTTTTTGGTGCTGGTATGGCATTAGAAGTTCGAGAACTATGGCTAAGGGGTGTGATAGCAGATGTATTAAAATATAGAGTAGGGGATATGGATTTGGCATTGTCGCCTTATACCTTGTTCTTGCCTGAAGAGGAAGGAATGGTTAATGAACCTGCTGTCTTTGCGCCACAAAGAGAGGTTGTACATTATGAGCAATTTTATACTGATGATAATACACGTCGTATGCAAGGTGGTAAATTGGACTTCGGATTAAATTTTGCGCAAGGCATCGAAGATCTTGACATTAGTGCATTCGTGGCTAGGATTAGAGGAACTGACTTCTTTATTACCCCTACTAGATTGGTGGCAGGGGGAGCGTTTGATTTTTCTACGGTTACATTTAACGACTCTCTTGGTATGAAGGCTGATGTAGGTTTGAATGTGATCCATACCTTCGATGATCTAAGATCTGGTAATGCAAACACTGGAATTCGCAACACAGTTTCCACAATTGATTTTGATATTACCCTTTTGGATAAAAAAGATATTAGTTTTCATATTGTCGGAGAAACGGGAATGTCAAATTTAGATACGGCGGAACGGATAGAGAACGATGCGGGGGATGAAGAAAACAATATTATCTCCGAAGAAGATGACACCTTTTTAGATGTTGGTATTCAGATAGAATTAAAGAAACAAAGTTTGATACTCTCGGCTTCTTTTATAGATATAGGTCCAGACTTTTTTAGCGTAGGCGCACAAAGTAAGCGAATAGAATATAATGGAGAGAAGACTTTTTACAATCGAATAGGTACAAATAGGATGCTTAGGAGACCTACTCTATTTGATCTAAATAGAGATAGAGGCATATACACTTTTCGTATTTCAGATATGCTAATGGGGTACGATCCACGTTTTGCAAACGCTATGCCCTATGGAGATGCTACACCTAATCGACAAGGGGTGAAAGTTGGATTAGAATATGGGAAAATTGAAGATAAAATTAACGCGACCGTTAACGCGGCTTTCCTGCAGGAGCTAAGAGGGCAGGGAACATTGCAATTGAAAAATTTTACCCACCTCAGGGCGGCAGTGAACTTCAATATTCACAAATTTATTTCGTATAAGAATAAACTGCGTTTGACTTTAGGAATGCAAGTAGAATCTACCTCCAGAGACGGTCAAGAAATAGAACAGGTTGATTTAAATTCGAATTTAATAGAAGTGGGATTAGAGGCAGAGCTTTTTTCAAAATTTGAATTACTATTAGGGGCGAAGTTGTTTTCAGCTGAAGGAACTGAATATATTCCTTCGATTCAAAGCTTTAATGATATACAAGATTTCCCTTCACGATTTGTTGCAGATGATAAAGAAACATTAACAGGAGCTGGGTTTAAATATGAATTTAAAAAGGATACTTATGTAACACTGCAGTACAATACTTTGATTTTAGAAAAAGAAACTGATCCATTGAATGATTATGATTTAAATCAGTTTTATGTTTTGTACACCATGAAATTTTAAATGGAACTGAAAAGTGTTTACTATTTTTCTTTGCAGCTAATAAGCAATACAACAATTATGAATAAAAAATTTTCTAAAAATATCATTCTCATAGCAATTTTAGCGATAGCGATATCCGGCTGCAAACACGAGACAGAATCTTTTGATGGTCCTAGTTTGGTAGATAGATTTGGTCCTTTTAGTGGCTTGGCAGAGTTGGAAGCTAGTCTGAATGTAGTGGACTTTGCTGCTGAAGAAACGGTTTTCTTTACTGCAGAATTTAATAAGAACGTGGATTGGGTGCTAGAAATAACGGGTATGGAAAGTGGATCTGTCAAGAGATTTACTGGGTTCGATAGCAGTCTAACGGAGGCAAACACATTATGGAATGGAGGGACTACGCAGCTGCCGCTGTTCAAAGATGAAATGTGCAGTGTCGTGCTTACTATTCCAGAGGAGCCAAGCTATATTGGAACAGTAGAGGTACAGGCAGTTTCCAAAAGAAACTACGCCAACGAGGGCGCATTATTTACAGACTTTGAAACGCCGCTTGGGCCAGATTTATTTGTCGGGAATTTTGAATTTGAATTTACGCCTCAGACGGGGCAACAAAGTGATATTCCTGCGGAAGGTAATACTTACTTTAGATTGGAAGGTACAGATAATGTAGTACCTAACTTCTTCGTAGGACTTGTTGACATTAGTGCTAAGGTCACAGGCAATACTTACGTCGAGTTGCCTACCAATGTACCTGAAGATTTATTTTTTAATTGCTTTATGTACAGCGATGGTGGACCACATGGATTGGCTATCGTAGATTTTATTTTTGATTCAAATGGAAATGGTACTTACGAAGATAATGTAGATGCAAATTTCAGGGTAGAAGACTATGACTTGGCTACTTGGGATGGGTGGATTCAAATCAGTCACCCTATGAGTGAAACAGGTATCAGTCAGGAGCAATTGGAAAGTCTAGTCGCCATACGGTTATTGCTTATATCAGATATGAATGCGCAGCCAGATCCACCCTTACAGGTAGAGTTTGGAATTGATTTTATGATTTTCACTACCGGGGCGCCTTTAGAATTATAATCCATCAGAAAAATAGTGTACATGAAATTTTTCAAAATAAAATACGGTGTTTTTGCATTTGCTATGTCGATTGGACTTGCAAGCTGTGTTCAGTTTAAGAAAGCATCCCTTTATGATGGTGTCGAAGAAGTTCCTGTCGCTGTAAAACCTACAGATTTAAATGTAATTGTCGAACCCATTATCTATGATGAAGATGCTACAGATGTTTGGGGTTTGCAAAAGGATGGATGCCAAGAAGCGATGATCACAGAGGAGGCTGCATATAGCGGCAAGGAGTCTATTAAAATTAATTGGAACAGGAATGCGGCTGGTTGTGACTTTGCCGGTATAGGAATCGGTTGGGATAGTTATGCAGGTAAAGACCTTACCCCCATTATGGATTTTGCCGCGATTCAGTTTTATGTTCGTACGCAGAAAGGAAAATCCTACGGCTTGCCTTTCGTTTTGACTTTGATAGATTATAGCAAGGGCATGGGCTTTTCTTATACTTCTAATAAATATTTTGAGCGTACCGCCATTGATGAAGAATGGCAAAAGGTGATCGTCCCGCTCAATACATTTGATCTGGCTACAGAAAACTTGGATCCATCTAATATTGCTCAACTTCAGATAGAGCTGCAGCAAAGTGGGAGTATTTATTTGGACGATATTAGTTTGGTATTTTTTGAGGCGCAGCCTCAGGAAATGTGGATGACGGAAGAGGTGTTACCTGATCCTACTAAAACGCCCATTCAGATATTTGATGATAAATTTATTAACGACAATGGATGGGGGCTAATGACGAATGCTTGTCAAGCCATAAAATTAACAGAAGTGGAGCGTACGGAAGGGAAATCTTCGCTGCATGTAAAATGGGATACACGTGTTGAAGATTGCAGACTGACCGCTTTTGGCGTTAGTTGGAATAAGTGGAAGCCTGTTGATCTAAACCCTATTTTGAAAACAGCTGCTTTTCAATTTGACATTAAGGTGGCATCAGGGGAACTGGATAAGTTGCCGATCAATTTTGGTTTTGAAGACTATGATAGAGCTAAGACTTTTGTTAAGTGGAATACTACTTTCATACAGGATAGTCAATACAGTGCGCAATGGAAAAGGGTTACAATTCCTATTTCTGCTATTCCAAAAGGAGGTGTTGATTTTAAAAGAATCAAACAGCTTTACGTTTCTCTAGAAGGGAATGGGGAGGTGTTTATTGATGATTTGAAGTTGGTGGACTTGGAGTAAACTTATCTTTTTTGTTTACCGATATTATCTCCAAAGGCCTTTTTTTCAATAAATTTATTCCAAATTGGACTATGCAATTTAAGATGTCGCAGAATATATAGAGTAGTATTTTTCATGTTCAAGGAAAAGTATAGGTAATAATCTTATCCATTTTACCTATTTTTTACCCAGAAACTGGCGAATGATACCTATATAAATGCGTCATTCTTCATATTTGATGGTCGCACAATCCTACACAATTATCGCATCGGACTTTCATAGGGTAACCATTTTTTGGGGCCATCCTGACTTCTTGTCCCAACCTTGCACGCGCCACCAGCCTGCGCAGGTAGGCACAAGAATTCAGGACCGGGTCATGCAGGACTCCGCGTTCGCTGCGGTCCGCGTTCCTTCGTCTCTTGGACATCCCGCTGCCGCGAGATTCCTTACTACCCCTTGTCCGTAAGATCTAGGGTAGAAATGATTTAGATAAAGGCGAAAAGCGGAAGGATAGCCTTAGCTATCATAGCCTGCCCCGAATTATATCGGGGAGCATTTTCAACGCAGAGATCAATTATTTGTATCTAAATATATGGATACGCTTATGGTTCAATTGGTATTAACATCCCGCTGTCGCGAGATTCCTTTCTACCCCTTGTCCGTTAGATCTAGATGATCTATCAAATTAGCCGTATCGAAACGGTTCTGATACGGCTAGAGCGCTCCTTCTTGTACTTTTCTAATTTGGCTCTTCTCTTTACGTAATTATTTTTTATCTTGCTAAGGTAAACGGAGTTTCTAGCCCATCTTTTCTTGATTTTTTACTGTGAATTTGGTTGGTTTCTTTGGATATAAGAGATATAACGACAATTGTTGTTTACTGATAAGTATTCGACAATGTCGTTACTGAAATGTTAGTAGAAATATACTTGCCAACGCACAAATAAAGTAAGCTCATGAAAAATGAGCACACTTTATTTTTAGCTATGCTTCTAAAAAGGCAACATTAACGGCTCTGAGAAATGTCGTCCCTCCTGAGTGAAACGAAAGGAGATATGATCATTATCCTCTTGTGTTAGCTGAAGGGTTTTCTTTTTAGCGCTGGCCAACATATTTATTGACTATTTTTGATTCGTGTTTAGTTTATGCGGGTAATGGACAATTTGAATGACTTCACTTGCCTACTCAATTTTAATCACTTTAGCTAAGATGCTTTGCCCCGATTTCAAGCTAACAATCTTCAACATGAGATTTCCGATAGGCAAATCTTCTAAACTAATTTGATCAGGATTGTAAAATTCAGCAATTGCACGACCGGATAAATCATATAAAGTAGCTTGTATTTCAATTTGACCATCAACTTTGATAAAGACCACATTTTTAGCTGGATTTGGAAAAACACTTATTTCATGTTCCGCGAGAAAATATGTCGAAGTAATTAAATCCTCTCCATCACAATCTTCATCAATCCCATTGCCTGGTATCTCTTCTGCACCGGGATAAATATTTGGATTGGAATCATCGCAGTCATCTAAGTTTGACACATATCCCATTGGTATGACACAATCTTCAATAAGAACTTCAGGATTGCCAAAGCCGTCAGCATCATTATCTATATAAGATGTGATCAGCATCAAACCCTCATCTATACCCCCATCACAATTATCATCGATGTTATTGCAAATTTCAATTGCACCTGGATATACATTTGAGTTTGTATCATCACAATCTGTTTCGTTCGTCACGCCATCACCATCGCTGTCCACAAAAAGTGTAGCATCCTCTCCATCACAATCCTCATCAATTCCATTGTCTGGTATATCTTCTGCATTGGGATAAATGTTTGGATTTGTATCATCGCATTCTTCATAAAAGTAATGACCGTCTTCATCCATATCAAGGAATTCGACAAAGGTATTATTAACCGTGTTGGTGACTATAGCCTTGTTGAGGTCAAAATATATAAAGGCCGTATTTTCAATTTCGTCTAATTCTTTAATTCCCTCGTTGGCTTTTATTGAAAATGATATAAAACCATGACTTTCAGGTTCATTCGTTAGGCTATCTACCAGATTGATGTCAGGAAAATAAAAATTGAGGACACCGTTATCTCTTGATTGTAAAGTAACAGGATGACTTGTAGCAATCAAATTGAATGTTGATGGATCTAGTAATGGAGATAAGGTATCTGTGACTAAAACATTGAATGATGTATCATTACCAGTATTCTGAAATCTAATCTTATAATTAAGAAGTTCATCAAATTGAGTATAGTTGCTATTTGATGGCTCAACTCTTGAAGGTGAAACTTGTTTGTCGTTTGGATCAAAACCACAACGCATGATTTGAGTTTCTTCTATTGAGTCCAAGGCAACATACTCTCCATTTTCTAATAAGAAAGTTTTTATCTGGTACGTTAAGGTTTCAGAAGTAAAATCCTCATTTCCCCTTTTTACTACAATGTCTATTGGATAGACCTCATTTTGTGCTAAAACATCAAACTCAAAAGTATAAATACCGCCAATACTATCAAATGGTGTGCTAATAATACCCAAAGTATCTCTTTCGTCAAACTTGACTTCTATTTTACCTGCATGTCTTTGGCAGGAATTGTTCATAACATTGATCCAATGTTTTCCAGTAGTATTGCATCTTGGGACTGTAGAAGTAAGATCAACCAGGAATTCATCCTTGTCAATTCCATTTAGACAAGCAGGTATATCTATTTCATATTTTGTCTGATAGGACGGATTTGATAAGGCATCTAACTCTATAGGTTCATTTAAACAATACTTCCAGCAATCCTCATTAATGATCTCAATTTGGTATTTTATTCCTCGCTCAATCTCGAAAGCATAATTTCCAAATTCATCAGTAGTTGTTCTTTGGTTATTGGGCGAAATTTCAACAGTTATCCCAGGGATACCCAGTTCGTTCGAATCTTGGATGCCGTTATTATTTTGATCATCGTATACTATTCCAGTTAGATTCGGTGTAAAAAAATTATCTAGTACGAATATTTCTCTATTAAATCTAGCATATCTTGGATGTGTTGCCAAGAAGTAAAGTTCATCTTTAAAAAGATGCATGCTTTTTGGGCTACTCCCTTTTTCTCCTGGATATAGATCTTCTATCATAAATGTTCCTTCCTCAGTCCCATCAGTTACCCAAAGTTCATGTCCGGCTTCCTCCGTAAAATGAACAAAATAGATTCCTCCTTCATGCTCCCCGAGAATATTGTTATCGAATGGACCATGAAAATCTTCCAGCAATAATTTAGTTCCTTCTACTGTTCCATCCGTTGTAAAAAGTGTAGAATAAAAATCGTAAAACATAGCTCTGCCATTCAATTCAAAGCCTCTTGAAAAACTCTCAATATTTAGAATTGGTTCGAAAAAGTTTGAAGAGTTGACATCAATTGTATTTGGAATATCAAAAGGAAATGTACCTAAGACTCCATTCCGCATCACATAAAAGTTATCCTTATCAGAGAAGTAGTGGTCTACATCTGGTATCCACTGAAAATCGAATTCGTCCGAGCTCCCGTCCGTAAAATAAATGCGATCTCCATTATGTACTAGAAGATAATCTTTGTAGATATATAGATTGTCAATTTGGAAGTCAAATAATTCATAAGTCCCGGCTACTGTCCCATCTGTACGCCAAAATCGGTCTGGTTGATTTGGGTGAGCATATTCGTTTGCTTGAAAATAGAAAACATCCTTGTAAATAATGTACTCCCTATCAATGCTTATATCTGCAAGATTGAAGGTTCCAGCAGCTGTTCCATCACTTACCATCAGTCCACCATCATAATTGATGAGTACTTTATCATTCAATCTAAAAAGCTCAGAATTTGGATTAGAATTGGTGAACCCCGTAATGGGAAATGTACCAATGAGGGTAAGATCATTTGGCAATCCTTGTGTACTATGAATATTCATAATGCTAGGACTATTTAATTCATCAGTAAGTATCAAATATTCTCCAGTAGTTTCAATAATACATTCTTTCTCGTATATCATTTCTAATTCTTTCGAATCATCGTCAAATACAAACAAGCCTTCAATTGAGGCTCCAAAGGAATTCCATGCTCCAGTATTAACGAACATTTTATTTCCAACTGATTTAATAGAATTCAAATGCCTACCTGATGTGCCTACATTAATATCCTTGACAATGTCAAAAGAATCTGTTAATAGATCATATGACCAAAGTTCAATAGCATGTTCTTTATCATTATGGGTGTAAAATACTTTTGAGCCTAATTCCACAGGGAAGTATTCCTCACTGTCCGTAGGAATCTCACTAATAAATTCTAGTTCGCCAGTATTTAAATTAATGTTGTAAAAATCTTTAGTCTCCGTATTTGTGAAAACTTCTAGTCTTGTGATAAATAAACTATTTTCTAATGGGTACAGTAGGTCTCTCGCCTTAATTTCTATTAGCAATTGAGGATCTGCTCCTTTGATATGTTTAAGAACCGCATCATCGGTTTCGAATACAAGTGAATTGCCTATGTCGTAAAAATAAATTCTTTGAAATGAAGGCTCACCATAATTAATCTCATATGGGTCATTGACTCCATCATAAGCAAAAATTCTGGGTCCGATTCTGAAAAACAATTCTCCATCAAAAAAGTGAATGATGGTAACATCCGCAGCCAATACCTCTTGTGTGTCCAAATAAACTTCTACGTTTTCACCATCACATGTGTAGACACTTCGGTTTTCAGAAATTGCAGTGCTCTCACTATAGAATAGTAATCTATCTTCATTGACATGCCAAAAAAGTCGATTCAATTCTTCTACATCAAAAGAAACTAAGTTGTCTATAGAAGAGCCATCAATGGTTGAACTCAAGCCCATGAAGTCATCCGTGATTGCAGAGAATAAGAGGTGATTATTTACAACACCGTGCAGTGTAACAGATCGTTCTTCTCCAAAATAAATCTCTTGATATGAGTTAGTATTTGGATTTGAAAATATGATGATGTCTTGAAGAGTTGTTTCAACATGCAACACTACCTGATTTTGCATATCCACTTTGTCTACAATTTTGAACTCACTTTGACCAGCAACTTCATCAAAAAGCTGAACGACAGTATCACTCGTTTCATTATAGTAAAAAATCTTGTCGCATTTAGCCCAATTTCCGCATCCACCGTTCAAGACAATTATTAATCCATTTTGGATAGGGTAAAGCGTTTTAAGTTCGTCTGTATCACTCATGATCAATACAGGAACATTTCCTACTCCATCATATCGATATAATTCCGTACGGTCGAAACTAAATGTGACATAGTTTATATAAAGATTGGAATTGGTAGAAGCCGAAATGGTTTCATCATTAAGGTATGTGATTGATTGTTCATCGAAAAGCAATTGCTTTGTTCCACCTTCAGAGCCATCAGAGGCCCAAAGTTCTTTGCTCCCGTCATACTGATCGACTTGAAAGATCAATTCGTCCTTGTGGGTGGCAATGGCTATTGGATTTGATGATAAGGGTATTGTGATTAAATCCAAATAAAGATCCAACTTCATCGGATCAATTTGGGCAAAAATGGAAAGAAAAATAAATGTGAATATGGTTGACAATAGAATTTTCATAGGGATACTCACTTATTATATTACAAACGATTATACGTTCTTATTTTTGAAATATGTTCAACAGCAATTTACGACTTATTTTACTATCTTACAAGAATAAAAAAAATCTTTAGACTTATATGTTAACGGATCGGCGATATGGAGCGGACGACCGAAGGAAGTCTGATCTCATCATTGCTTGTTAACCGTTAACAACTAATAAATCAAAGTATAAATGTTTATGCAATGACACCTCATGTCATGCACATTGATTTTTCCTTCAAAGCTAAACACGAACCAATAAATAATCAATAAGCATGACAGCTATCCCACGCAAAAAATACTTCTACTAACAGCACATACCTGACCATGCTTCGCTACCGCTCGCACGACAGGTATCTGCGGGACGTTACTTGCTATTAGAGAAAAGAACAATACATATTTTGATAAATAAACTTTATATTCAATTTAATATGCCTGACAATTATTTAGTATGCTAATAATATTACACCGATGAATTCTCTCAGAAATCAATCAAAAAATTATTCTGTTCATTCGATGAAATGAATGTAGAAAAGAAAGCACACATATTTTGAGTTTTCAATTCATATTCATCATGGGCATATCACAAAGAAATTAGTTTAATGAAACTTAAATCACTTTTTAAAGGATTGTTCATTATTGTATTATTTATACCTTGCATATTATTTGCCTGGGGTATTGGAGGTGAGTTAGTAAGTGAATTTATCTCATACAACAAAACGATTGACACAAGATATGCGGGTCGGAAAATGATTGAGGGGTCTAGTGATTCTACCGAAGGGACATGGCAATTTAACTTTATTTCGAAAGATACTGAATTTACATCGAAAGATACTATTAGTCAACTTAGAAAAGCAGGTAGACAAGGAGAAAACTGGGCAAAATTTGAGTATGGTGTGAAAGTAGGAGATAATGTTAAACTTAGAGTTGTTAATAGTAAGAAAGGAATTATAAAAGGATGGCAAGGTTTAAAAATCCAATCAAAAGGTAAATTATATCCCTTATGGAAAACTTTATTGTTCTTTTTCCTCAGTTATATTCTATTTACTTTAATAAAATACTTTTACAGAATATTTAAAATTAGATGAAGCATAATTTGATACGTAGCATAAGAACTTAAAAGGAACAGCAAGTAACACTGTGTAAAAAGACATAGCCGCTATCGCGTCTACATCTTTTACACGAAGACGTTGAACAACCCCAATATAGTTAATCGTGCAAAGTAGCTCAAGAATTGGCAGCTTGGATTTAAAAAAAGATCCATGAAACAGTCAATAAAGAGCGCTTAAAGAGTTATGAAGATCACTTAATAGTTGTGAATTTTTCGCCATCAACAATAAAAGCATATCAGTTAGGCCTGCGTCAGTTCTTAGAATTTAGAGAATTGCACAGTATAGAAGGAGACCTAGACCAAGATCAAGCGCGTCAATTCATACTGCACAAATATGATAAAGGAGCAAAGTGGCAGACGATCAATAATGTATA
>ENA-ORXT01002314-ORXT01002314.1-marine-metagenome-genome-assembly--contig:-NODE-2314-length-23103-cov-28.508034_pt1 | contig 23103 bp, 20 predicted proteins | sample MGYA00237868_ERZ511482 | MGnify/ENA metagenome assembly ERZ511482
GCGAGGCCGGTGCCCATCGGGAGCGTTCGGCCCGAACGTCGCGCCTTCATCGAGCGCTGCGCACCGCCCTCTCCACCTCGGGGCGTGTCCCAACCGCTCCCTGCGGCGCCCAACGGCACGCTACCGTGCCACCATGGCGCTTCGAATTCGGGGCAGAAGGCCCTTTATCGTTCCTATACCCTGCGTTCGATCCTGAAGAACGGACTTGACCTGATCGACGAGCAGCCGAGCGACGAGCGTCAGCTGGAGATGCCGTTGCACGAGAACGTGCGCGGCGAGGAGTACTTCCACTGATGCCGAAACAAGACAACCACGGCACTTCATTGGCCAACACGGATACCACCTCGATGCTCCTCGAACAGACTCGCGACCGGCTGCGCACCCTGAAGCTGGCCGGCATGCTCGATGCGCTCGATCGCCAGGTCGAGCAGCCCGACGCGCACGACCTGTCGTTCGAGCAACGGCTCGGACTGCTTGTCGAGCACGAGTCACTGCACCGTGAAAATCGACGTCTGGCACGCCTTCTGACGGTGGCGAGACTGCGCATGTCCGCCTGCATCGAGGACATCGACTACACCCATCCGCGCGGACTGGACAAGTCGAAGATGGCCTCCTTGGCGCAGCTCGGCTGGGTCCGTTCGGGGTTGAACCTCTGCGTGACGGGCAGCACGGGATGCGGCAAGACGTGGCTCGCCTGCGCGTTCGGCAATCAGGCCTGTCGGGTCGGACTGTCGACGCGCTACTACCGGCTGCCGAGGCTGCTGGACGCGCTCAGGATCAGTCGTGGCGACGGGACCTACGCACGGCTGCTCACGCAGCTGCAGAAGAGCGATCTGTTGATCCTCGACGACTGGGGCAGCGTGCCGCTGGAGAGCTCGCAGCGGCAGGACTTGATGGAGGTCATCGAGGACCGGCACGGTGCCCGATCGACGCTGATCGGCAGTCAACTGCCGGTGACGAAGTGGCACGCCTGGATCGGTGAGGCGACGCTGGCAGATGCGATCCTTGATCGGCTGATCCATGGCTCGCACCGACTGCCGCTCAAGGGCGGATCGATGCGCAAGGCGCGCGCGGAGGCCGGCGGAAAGCCCGACGCCGGGTTGACCGAAGATGACCGCTCGGAGTAGAACTCGGCCTCCAGTGTCGCGGGGGTGAAAACGGCGGTCACGATCGCCGGAACGGCCGGTCATCTTCGCCGGAATACGCATGCCCGGCGGATTGGACAAGGACGTCGAGGACGAGGTACTCCGCGCCCGTGAGAGACACCAGGTCATCGCCACGGAACACCGAGCGCGAGCCGGGTTCGATCGTCATGTCACCGATGACGACGCGATCGGCGGAGGTCTCGGCGCCCGCCGCTCGACCGAGTCGGCGCAGGATGGCTCGGATCCGTGCCACGAGTTCCTGCAGATTGCAGGGCTTGGGAAGGTAGTCGTCCGCACCGATCTCCAGCCCCAGGATGCGATCGATGTCGTCACCGCGCGCGGTCAGCATGACGACGGGAACATCAACTTCCCGCCGAATGCGCTTGAGCGCCTCGAAGCCGTTCAGCCTGGGCAGGCCGACGTCCAGAACGACGACGTCGAATCGTCCGTTGACCGCGGCCTCGACACCGGCCGCGCCGTCGTGGCGCATCGCGACCGAGAATCCGCCCTCGGTACCGAGAAACTCGGCCACCAGCTGAGCAAACTGCTCGTCGTCATCGACGATGAGCACGTCGACCATACTGTCAGGATGTGTGTTCAAGGATGTACTTTCCTCTTTGAGGCTATCTGGGTTGACTGCCGAATTCGGACAATCCTGTACCCTAAGCTCAATCGAGTCAGTAAAATCAATCGCTTGCGTGAGCTGTGCCACAGCGGCCGAGGTCAGCTCGGATGAAGCGACCCAGGCGCGGCATCTTGTCACTTCGACATCGCTCAACTTACTGATTTCGCCTGGAGATATCTGCTCGCCGCCGACGCAGGCGGTAGGTCGACGTAGACGCCAGCACGGTCCTGGGGTACAGGATTGTCCGAATTCGGCAGTCACCCCAGACACTGTCGGTGTCCCCTTCGGGCGTAGGGAACCTCAGGGGACAGCCCTCGCGTGCAGCGATCAAGCTGCGCGAGGGGGTTCTTCGACGTCCATCACGAAGCGTGATCAGCAGAGCGCCTAAACGGCTCGTTCAATCTGATCGTGCTCAGCAGCCATTCCCGTCCTGTCCGGATCTGTCGCGCCAGCCGTCAGAGCGTCTCGAGCTGGTGCTCCGTCGTTCCGTTCCAGCGCAGACGCACCCGCCCGCCTTCACGCACGTTGTCGACAGCCTCGGGATCGAACGCGACCAGACAACGCCCGCCATCGTGGCGCACCGACGGGTAGATCAGCCCCCGGCTGCCATCGCGGGTCAATTCCGCGGAGAGCGCCTGCCCGAGCGGGTAAGCGATGTTCGGATCGGGGTGCAATACGCCGGCACCGACGGAAAGGCTTCGTCCATCATGAAACTCGCCGCGGAAATCGGCGGCGAGAACCTCGTACTCGAGCACGTCGTGCAGCCGTTCGATGGCCAAGAGCTCTCTCGCGTGGTGCCAGCCGACCTCGTCGGCGGCGCACTGCACCGAATCAGCCGAGTACCAGGCGCCGCGATGCTCGTCGTTGAAGCGGCTGCCACCGGGACGCGGGTGATCGAAGGCGGCATCGACGCAGCGGCGCCGCCAGCGTGCCAGATCGGTCTCAGCCGAAGACAGCACGCCGCTCGTACCGGCCGATCCGAGCCGACCCGCGAGGCTTGCAAGTGCATCGAGCGTGGCGCTCTCCGCCCCGACGTCGACAAGCGGCGCGGGGTAGTGAAACCTCGCCGGCAGCAACCGAACGTGATCGCCGAAGACCCCCTCGATGCTCGGTACCTTCGGCACGGCAACACCCGTCATGTCATGCGCCTTCGGCCATCGCCTCGACCCGTCGTCTGACGTTCATCAGCGCAGGCAGAGCGCCGTCGATCATGTATTGCAACGGACTGCGGCCGACGAAGGGGGCGGAGGCGTTGGCGAGCTTCGGCCAGGCGAGCGCGATCTCGGGACCGAAACAACGCGGCAATGTCTGATGAATCCCGGCCAGCGTGCCGATCCGCAGTAGCTGATCCTTCGTCAACCGCTCACCGTTCCACTGCTCGCGCTTGATCCGCTGCCACGTTCGCGTGGTGAGCTCGAGCAGCGCGGCTGCCTCACGATCGGTCAAGGTCCACAACGCGGCCAGTCGCACATAGGCCTTGAGCGCGACGCGGATCGTCTCGTCGTCGGTCGGTACCACATCATCGGGCGGCGTCTGAGACCGCGTCGCAGCGGACCCATGAGCGAAGACCGAGAGGTTCGGGTTCATGACGATGGTCTCCGGACGTTCGAGGAGGGTGTAGGCAGTATGCCATATGGCGCCGTATGCCGCCATGTGGCAGCAGTTGACACCTTATTGTTGGCTACGGACGGCCCGACGTGAACGCCTCGGAAGCGTCGATTTGGCGCTGCAGCCGTATCGGTGTTGGCGTTAGCACCATCTGGCGACCCGCGACTTCTCCGCCGAGCGAAGGAGCGATGTTGAGGACAGGTTAAGTGCGGGAATTTATCCAATCAGCAAACTATGACTACCGACAAGGGCAGTTGTCGGGTGTTGTTCTGAGTCAGATTCGTACCAAAAAACTGTACGTATTGCGTAACGTACGTTGATGATGTACACATTGGGTATGACTGACGACCGGCACAGCACGCGATCTGACCCTCCCGAGGGGGAGCAGGAGGGAAGCGCCGGCGGCAAGCCGGGTCGTCCGGGCATCACGTTCGAGCAGTACGAGGCGGCGTATCACGAGCTCGTCGGCGCCGATGGCCGTCCGCCGTCCCAGCGTCAGATCCGTCGTTACCTCGGTTCGGGCAGCAACTCCACCCTCTCGAGCTACCGCCGGCGCATCGCCGAGCAGCGTCTGGCCGATCAGCAGCCGCCGGAGCCGCACTCGCTCGATGCGGAGCTCCTCGAGACGGTGACGCGCCTGGCCACGCAGCTCTCGACCGACGCCGCCCAAGTGGCCGACGATCGGGTCGAGGAGATCCGGAAGACCGCGCAGTCCCGGATCGACCAGGCGGAGAAGATCGCCGACAAGGTCCAGAGAGACACTTCCGTGCTGAAGCACCGCGCCGAGCAGGCCGAATCGGACCTCGCGGCCGCCCGCCGGCAGCTCGAGACCCAACAGCAGCGTCTTGACGATGCCCGCGCGCAGGCGACGACGCTCGAGGCCGACAAGCAGTCGCTCGCGCACGAGCTGGAGACCCGGCAGCAGGCGCTCGACATCGCGAAGCGGACGACGGCCTCCGTGACGCAGGAGCGTGACGCCGCCCGGGCGCTGGTCGATCAGCGCGACGAACAGGTGGCCGAGCGGGAGACCGCCCTGCGTGCCCAGGGGGCCGAACTGGCCGAGCGGAGCGAGAGCGTCGCGGTCCTCGAGACGCAGTGTGCCGAGCGTGACCGACGTGCCGAGCAACACGAGGAACAGGTCCGGACGCTGACCGCCCGGGTTGAGGTCATGGAGTCCGCGCGTGAGGACTCGGCCGCGCAACGTGACGCGCTGACCGAGCAGCTGTCGACCCGGCGGGCCGAGCTGAGCGCCCTCCAGGTGCAGCTGATCGCCGAACAACGCGCTCGCGAGGCCAGTACGGAACACGCGCGGACGCAGCTCGCGGAGAAGGCGTCGACGATCGAGCAGTTGCAGCGGGCACTGGTCGCCGTGACCGATCTCGGACGGCGCCCCGGGACGCCGGACGAGAGTCCGTGAGGTCGCGCTCGACACAACCACGACGGTCGGCGCGCAACCCAGGGAGGCGCCATGCCACGACGATCCGTGTTGTCGTCATCGAACAGGGACATCTTGTTGGCGCTGCCGGACAGCGACGCCGAACGTATCCGGCTCTACACATTTTCGGAGACCGATCTCGCTCTCATCCGCCATCGCCGCGGTGACGCGAACCGCATCGGCTTCGCCGTTCAGCTCTGCCTGCTTCGCTATCCGGGAACGGTACTGACGCTCGAACGCGCGGTGGACGAGGCGCTGATCCGGTGGGTCGCACGCACGCTCTGGCTCGACGCCGAGGCCTGGCCCCACTACGCCGCGCGCGACAAGACTCGCCGTGAACATCAGTGGGAGCTTCTCGCCTACCTCGAGCTCGAGGCGTTCGATCTGTCCCAGTTTCGAGCGCTCGTCGCCGAGCTCACGGACCTCGCGCTGCAGAGCGACAAGGGGCTGCTGCTCGCCACGCACGCCTTGGTATCGCTGCGCCGCCAGCGCGTGGTCGTTCCACCGATCCGCGTGTTGGATCGTGTCTGCTCGCAGGCGATCCTCCGGGCCAATCGCAGGCTGCACCGGCGGCTGACGCATCCCCTGACCCCTGCACACCGCGACCGTCTCGAGGCCCTGCTCACGGTACGACCCGGCACGTCGGTGACCTGGCTGAACTGGCTACGCCAGTCGCCGACGAGGACGAGCTCGCCGGCCATGCTCATGCAGATCGAGCGTCTCCGTCACTTTCAGTCGCTCGAGCTGCCGCCCGACATCGGCCGCGACGTGCACCGCAGCCGGCTCCGGAAGATCGCGCGGGAAGGAGAGCAGATGCGGCCGCAGGATCTCGGCAAGTTCGAGCCGGCACGACGCTACGCGACGCTCGTCGCCCTCGCGATCGAGGGGCGGGCCCGCGTCACCGACGAGATCATCGACCTGCACGACCGGATCATGATCCGGCTCGTCGCCACGGCGAAGAACAAACACGTCGAGCGCTTCCAGAGCGAGGGCCAGGCGATCAACGACAAGGTCCGCCTTTACGCGGCGGTCGGCCAGGCACTCGTCAACGCGCGCGAGTGCGGCGAGGACGCGTTCGCCGCGATCGAGCAGGTCATCGGTTGGGAGGACTTCGTCGCGAGCGTCGGTCTAGCCGAGGAGCTGGCGCGCCCCGGATCGTTCGATCACCTGCCGTTGGTGACTGACCAGTACCCGACCCTCCGGCGCTACACCCGGCAGTTCCTCGCCGTGCTCCGGTTCGAGGCGGCACCGGCCGCGCGTGCGGTGCTCGCCGCGATCGACACGATCCGGCAGTTGAACGATGAAGGCCGCCGCGCCGTGCCGCCCGACACGCCGACCGCGTTCGTCCGCGCGCGCTGGAAACCGCTCGTATTCGTCGACGGCGGTATCGATCGTCGTGGCTACGAGATCTGCGCGCTCTGGGAGCTGAAGAACGCGCTGCGTGCCGGCGACATCTGGGTGGAAGGCTCGCGCCAGTTCGGCAACTTCGAGGACTACCTGATTCCGAAGACGGCGTTCGCCTCGCTCGCCCGCGCGAACGGGCTGCCGCTCGCCGTGGACCCGGACGCCGAGCGCTACCTGGAGGGTCGACTGGCGACGCTGCACGACACGCTCACCGTCGTGAACACGCGGGCCGGAAACGATGATCTGCCAGATGCGTCGCTCGACGAGGCGAGGCTCGCGATGTGCGCGACCGAGAGTCGGGTTCCCGAGGCGGCCCAGCGGCTGATCGATCGCACCGCGCGGTTGCTGCCGCGGGTGAAGATCACCGAGATGCTGCTCGAGGTGGACGGCTGGACGGACTTCACACGCCACTTCGTGCACACGAAGACCGGGGAGCCGGCGAAGAACCGCACCCGGCTTCTGTCGATCGTGCTCGCGAACGGCATCAACCTCGGACTGACGCGGATGGCCGAGTCGAGCCCGGGGGCGAGCTACGACCAGCTGCTGTGGCTCGCGGCTTGGCACGTCGGCGACGAGACCTACGACGCGGCGCTTGCGGAACTGGTCAACGCCCAGCTCGCCACTCCGTTCGCCCGTCACTGGGGGGACGGCACGTCGTCGTCCTCGGACGGGCAGCGCTTCCCGACCGCCCATCGCGCCGAAGGCACCGGTCAGGTCAATCCGCGCTACGGGTCCGCTCCGGGGCGGCTGATCTACACCCACGTCTCCGACCAGTACACCCCGTTCAGCACGCAGCTGGTCAACGTCGGCATCCGCGAATCGACGTTCGTGCTCGATGGCCTCCTCTACCACGACTCCGAGCTCGAGATCGCCGAGCACTCCACCGACACGGCCGGGTTCACCGATCACGTGTTCGCGCTGATGCACCTGCTCGGGTTCCGCTTCGCCCCGCGCCTGCGGAACTTCGGCGACACGCGGCTGTACGTGCCCGAGGACACTTCCCGCTACCCAGCGCTTCGCGCGATGATCGGTGGCACGATCAACGTCCGGCAGATCCGCACGCACTGGGACGAGATCCTGCGCCTGGCCACCTCGATCCGGCAGGGGTCGGTGACCGCGTCCCTGATGGTGCGGAAACTCGCGAGCTACCCACGGCAGAACGGACTGGCCGTCGCGCTCCGCGAACTCGGACGGATCGAGCGGAGCCTGTTCGTCCTCGACTGGCTGCAGAACGTCGATCTTCGCCACCGCGTGCAGAGCGAGCTCAACAAGGGCGAGACCCGGAACGCTCTTGCCCGCGCGGTCTTCTTCAACCGCCTCGGCGAGATCCGCGATCGCCGGTTCGAGCAGCAGCGCCATCGCGCGAGCGGGCTCAATCTCGTCACCGCGGCCATCGTGCTCTGGAACACGGTGTACCTCTCGCGGGCCATCGAGCACCTGCGCGGCCAAGGCGAGGTGATCGACGAGGCGCTTCTCTCGTCGCTCTCGCCGCTCGGGCGGAATCACATCAACCTGACGGGCGACTACGTGTGGTCGTCGGAGCCGCTGAAAGCCGGCGAATACAGGGCCTTACGAGAGCCAGCCGATCGTTAGCGCCCATTTTGGTCCGAATTCTCCAGTTGCCCGACACAGGCGAACTTGAACGTGCCAGTTGGTCGGTAACGAGCGCGACGACGTCGGGGCCGGGGCAACCGGACGCACGGGAGCGATTGGCGTGATCTGTACGGTATCAGGCGTTTCGGCCACTCGTCCAAGAGGGTAAGCGCATCGGATCATGATCCGCGTCGATCACCTCGATGGAGTATTCGTCATCATGAACAACGCCGTTTCTGCCGTTTCTGCCGTATCTGCCGCCTCGTCCGGCGACGCGCTCAAGCATTTCGAGGCCGAGTTCAAATTCGAGGCCGACTGCTGGGACACGCACGAGGCAATGGCCTCCAGTCAACCCGGATTCGTATTGCTCGACGAACGAAGCCCCGCGCTGAACGCGAAAGGACATGTGCCAGACGCCGTGAACCTACCGCACGGCAAGATCGTCGAGTCGAAACTCGCATCGTGGCCAGCGGACGCGCTGTTCGTCGTGTATTGCGCCGGTCCCCACTGCAACGGCGCGGCGCGCGCGGCCATCAGGCTCGCGCGGCTCGACCGACCGGTAAAGCTCATGGCGGGCGGGGTGACGGGGTGGCTCGACGAGGGGTTTGAACTCGAGACGGCGTACTGACGGCGCCGAAGTCGACGTGGAAGGCGCGCGAGTACCTTTACCTCCAGTGCAGTGGCAGACGCCTGATTGAAACGAAGGTGCGCGACGGGTTGTTCGTCGTTTGAAGCGCGCTCGCGACGTCCCGCGGTTGGTCCACGACGCTGCCCCCGGCGTGGATGGCATGCAGGGGCGGCGGAGCGCAGGAGCTCCACCGATGGGACGGCAACCTTGTGGAGAACCTTGTCAGATGGGCAGATCCGTGCGGGCGACGTTCGGACTGGCGGGCCACTCTGCTATGCTTAAAATCTTTCCAGATTGATAGGTTCTGTCTGGGGTGACTGCCGGAAGGGGAAAAAACTGTACCTAAGCCCCGTCGACGTTCCGTAATGGTCTGAAATCCCCCGCCTTTCTGTCCGCCCCGGACGGCCAGACGTAGTCGCCGGTGGGGTTGATGTGCTCCCACCCGAGCAGTGAGAGGTAGGGCAGCAGCGCCTCGTCGATCGTCTCGCCGCGGCGTCGAAGGTGGGCGATGGCCCGCTTGAGGTAGACCGTGTTCCACAGCACGATCGCCGCGGTCAGGAGGTCCAGCCCGCTCACCCGGTAGCGCTGCCGTTCGAAGCTCCGATCGCGTTTCTCGCATCCCCCTTGTTCAGCTCCGCATGCTCCCGGCGCCGGAGCGGCGGGTTCTGCAGCCAGTCGAGGATGAACAGACTCCGCTCGATCCGGCCGAGCTCGCGGAGCGCGACCGCGAGGCCGTTCTGCCGCGGGTTGCTCGCGAGCTTGGCGAGCATCAACGAGGCGGTGACCGAGCCCTGCTGGATGGAGGTCGCAAGCCTCAGGATCTCGTCCCAGTGCGTGCGGATGTGCCGGACGTTGATCGGCCCGCCGAGCATCGGGCGGAGCGCGGGGTAGCGGGCGACGTCCTCGGGCACGTAGAGGCGGGTGTCCTTCAGGTCCCGGATGCGCGGGGCGAAGCGGAACCCGAGCAGGTGCATCAGGGCGAACACATGGTCTGTGAACCCGGCGGTGTCCGTCGTGTGCTCCTCGAATATCTGAAATTCGCCGGCGAAGTGGCGCGGTTTCTTTTGCGTGGGTAGCATCACTACGTGCCAACTGCGAAGGAGCAACGACATGATCGTAGAGACCCCCGAAATGACTCGAACGAGCGAGTCACAGTGTCGACTTTCCTTGGCAGGCGGAACTCTGGGACGCGCGCAGTCTCGCGGCAGAGGCATTCGGAAGCTGATGCGCGCGATAACGATGACGTTCCCATTGCTATCAGTACCGCTCGCCAGCCAAGCGCTGTCTACCGAGTCGAAGCACCATTCCCTGGAGGAGTCGATCGCAGCTGCCGAGTTAGTGATCACCGGAACCATAGGCAACATCGATTCTTTCGTCAGCCGGACGGGTGCCGTTGCCTCCGAGCTCACGATAGAGCGCGCCGGTTTGCTGGGAGAAGGTGCTATCAGTTCGCTAGACGCTCCGTACATCCTGCGCGTATTCGGAGGAGTGATTCCGCATCCGGATAACAAAGGGTCCGAGGGGCGGTTTCTGCTTACGTACATCGAGGGCGCGCCGAGCTTCAATACCGGCGATGAGTTGATTCTCCTCGTGAAGGGAAACGGCGAGGAAGCCCTTCCGTTCGTGTCGTCCCCATACTCGATCTTGCGGATAGACCGCTCGAGAAATGCCGTACTTACCGAGGACGGTTTTCAGATCCAGTCCGTCTCCAACAGTGGTAACGGCTTCGTTACCGCTCCATTTATCGCCCGGCGCGCTGATCGAGGCAGGGTGGACCTCGTGTACTCCGACTCGGAAATTCAGCCTCGTGACGAGGATTCTCTGCACGAGCAATCCTACTTGGCTGACGGCGCTGCGTTCGCTCCGGCGATGTCTGTCGCGTCGGTCTTGGGTCATATTGCGGGTCTCCGCAAAGGTGTTCTCATCGAGGACGTGCTTCGACTCGATGTCTCTCCGGCATCGATGTTTACGAGAAGGTAGGCCGCTTGCCGCGACAGACCGTCACATCAACAGATAGCTCGGGGAGAGACAGATGAAGAAAAAAACGAGGCTCGCGTTCGCTTCGGCTCTGGCGTGCGCCGCTGCAGGCGCACAGGCAGAAGAGCATTTCAACTGCAATGGAGGATGGCGTTATTGGCCGACGGACCCGCAGTTCGAGATAGAGGAAGACGACTTCACAGCCGCGCAGTTAACTGACATCGAAGCGGCTTTTACGGAGTTCAATCTCGTTGCCGGCCTCGGTCGGTCGGTGACGACGACACGGGAGGACAACGATCCGACGGCCAACGTCCGAGACGGCACCAATCAGGTCTTCGACGTCGCAATGTCGAATCTGATCGGTCGAGCGCGATTCTCCACGAGCACCGACTGCACAGGCTCCGACAGTACCTACGACGAGGTTGACATCTACCTCGACACGGGCGACCCCATCTCCACGAACGGATTCACGTTCTCGAGCAACCAGTTCACGTACAAGCTGTTGACCATGCACGAGCTCGGTCACGCGCTCGGGTTGGCTCACGAGTTCGATCTAGCGACGGTGATGAAGAACCGCATCCGAAACGCCGGAGACATGGGCAGCAGAGAGACGTATCACTCCGACGACAGGCGTGGGTTTTACGACAACTACAGCTTCAGCGGAGCCGACTCCGAGACGAACGCGGCAGGAACTGCGTACTGGACTCCTGCGGGCAGTGGACAACCTCTGTACGATTTCGACGTCATGACCCAGAGCAGCAGCTTCCTCATTAATGGAGCGCCGAATCGCGCACCGGCCACGCTCAATCGAGGATCTTCATACCGAATACCCTACACGCTGGAGAACCACAGCACGCAGACGCGCGACGTCCGAGCAAGGTTCTACGCCTCGACGAACAACATCATCTCCACGAGCGACGAGTACCTCGGTCAGGTTCTCTTCACCATGGGTCCGAGAACGGAACATACGTCGAGCCACTTCTTCACTCTTCCCAATTCGACTCCTGTGGACTCTACGACTTCCTTCGGCTACGTTGTCGATCTCCCCTCCTACTCCGGCATAGAGACCTCTACCTTTGACAACACCGTGCGGTTCGAGCGCATTCACGCTGTCAACTGATGGAAAAGCACGATCGATTCGTGATAGACCGGGAGGGAGCCATGCAAGCTAGAAACATGACGATGGCCGCGCTGGTGGCCGCGATCATGACAGGGTGTAGCTCTTCCACCGACGGTCCGAACGATTCGGGGGCGAGACCGGTGGGCCTCGCGAGCAACGAGTCCGGAGAGCTGATCTTGACGGGAAGGCCTTTGACGATCGGCTCCGCGATCGGCAGCGATGGAGTAGAACTTCGAGGCTCCGTTCTGAACGGCTCGCTTCTCGTGCTGTCGGAGGAAGGCACGTGGCGTGGGACGATCGGTTGCGAGAGCCGTTCCGGAATATATCGTGGGGCGACTGCGAACGAGGGGGCAGCGGTCGGTCCTGGACATGCCTCGAGCGTTGGAGACCCCGTGTCGTCGCGATCGGCGTTTCAGTTCGACGTTTGCGAGACGAGCATAGCAAGCGAAACGGCCGATGCTCTTCTGTCGATCGTCGAAGAGCTGTTCGCCTCCGAAGTCGTCCGGACGGTGTCCAGCGATATGGCCGCGACTCTGTCCACCATCGATTCGATGGTTTCGATCACCGTCGAGCCAGTCGCCGAATCTACCGCCGTGTCGGTCATCGAACTCGCGTCCGGTTTCAGGCGCAATGACGGACTCGATGCGTCTACCGCGTTGAATGCCGTGCTTCTCGATCCGCTGACACTGCTCTCGGACGAAGACTCGTTGGGACGCTGGTTGGAGGAGTACGGATTGGCGGACTCCGGCCTCGCGTCCCTGTCGGACCCCGAGGTCGGAGCTCTCGTGGCGTACGACGCAGGATTCTTCGGTGATCGCGACGTGCCGCGGTTACGCATCGTCACGAGCGACGTGGTGGCTGGAAGGTTGTCGCTGGAGATAGAGCTCGAAGAACCCTACGGCTGCGGGCTGTCTCAGTTCGATCCGGGTATCGAGCGGCTCACGCCGCTGGGCCCATACGCGCTCTGGCAGTTCCCCGAGACGCGGCTCGATACCGTGACCGTGATCAACCGTACTCGACTCGGGCCGGAAGGGGAGTTGCTGCTCTGCGAGGACTGAAGCCTGCGCGTCTTGCTTCGCGACTCTCTTGACTGCGAAGAAGCGCGTCGAGAAGCGCTCGGTCACCTCGCAGATCGCTTTCTTCAAAGTCGATTCAAGCGTTCCCCTGATACAGCACGCAGGACAGATCATCATGTCATCAATACACGTACTTTCTCTGCCGCTGGCGGCGACGCTCGCGCTCTCCGGCACCGCGCTCGCGCAGTCCGCAGGCGATGCCCCGCCGAGCCAACCCGGCAACTTCAGGGCCACGCTCTACGACAAGGCCGGCGGCGAGTCTGGGAGCGCTCCACCGATGATCGAGGGGCGGTTCGTGGCTACGAGATCACGCAGAACGGCCGAACTCTCGGAATCCGCGACGCGTTGAGCTACTACGATCCGTCGCTCGAGCCGGACGTGCCCTACACCTTTACCGTCGTCGCTATCGACTCGGCCGGACAGCGTTCGAGCGTCGCCACGGCGACTTTGGGGGGTGGCACGACGGCGCCTCCGTCCTCCGGTGACCCCGGGTCGCCGGAGAACCTGCGGGCGTCAGTCTATTCGAGGCGCTCGGCCGAGCTTTTTTGGGAGAGAGCTCCGGCCGCGCTGCGCGTGCGCTACGAGATTCGACGCGACGGACAGCCCCTCGAGACGACGGACGGGGTGAGCTACTACACGAACGCGCTCGAGCCCGGGCGCGAATACGCCTTCGAGGTCGTCGCGATCGATCGCCAGGGCAATCGGTCGGCGCCGTCGTCGGTGACGGTGCGCACGGCCGGTGAGGGGTCGACGAATCCACTACCGTCCGACGCCCCGGCTGCGCCTGCGAATCTTCGCGCGTCGGTCTACTCGAGACAGGCGGCGGAGCTGTTTTGGGAGCGAGCGCCGGCGACGCTGGGCCTGCGCTACGAGATACGTCGCGACGGACAGGTGGTGCGAACGACCGATGGGGTCAGTTATTTCACGGGTGATCTCGAGGGCGGACGTGACTACGCGTTCGAGGTCATCGCGATCGATCGGGAGGGCGTGCGATCGAGTCCGGCCCAGCTCACGGTGCGCACCACCGGAGACGGACCGTCGATCCCCCCACCGACGGAAAGCCCGTCGGCGCCCGAGGACGTGCGGATCGAGATCTACTCGGGCACGGCTGCCGAGCTCTTCTGGACCCGTCCCCCGGCAGCCGACCGCGTCGTGAGCACCGAGATCCGTCGCGATGGTCAGCTTCTCACGACAAAGCCCGGCAATAGCTTCTTCGACGACGGTCGTGTCCGCGGACAAGCGTACCGCTACGAGCTGACGGCGATCTCGGCTTCAGGCGCCCGTTCCTCGACGACGATCTTCGAGGAGGGCGGGACGACGGCACCGGACCCCGAGCCGTCGCTGCCGGCGGCGGTAAGCGAGCGTCTCGACACACTCTTCGCGGTGGCCAACGGCGATGCCTTCGAGCCGATGATCGCTGTCCTCGAGCGCCTCGGCACGCGCGATCAGGACGCCGAGCGCACCCCGATCAGCTCCGCCCCCGACCCCGACTTCCCCCGCGCCGGTCCCCGCGAGGTCTTCGCCTGCCCCGACGGGGGCACCTTCGCCGTGGCCGCAGGCTCCGTCTCCGGCAGCGGGCCGTTCTACAGCACCGTCGCCGAAGGCTGCGCGATCGGCGAGCTGACCGTCGACGGCACCTTCTACGAGGACTCGACGATCAACCGCACGGGCGGGCCGTCTTCGCTCGGCCTGCGTGTGCAGGACTACCGCCTCGTCGATGCGGCGGCGGGTACGACGATGACGATGAGCAGCGGCGAGGTGGGCTTTCGCGAACCGGCTGCGCAGGACGGCGGCGAGTACGCACCGGTGCGCTGGATCGCACGAGAGCTCACGGTGGCCGGCGGCGGCGAAAGCTACACGGCGGCGAACCAGGTAACGACCTGGCCCGAGTCGGTCTCGCCGGACGCGACGGTGACGTTCGGCCTGGAGGTATCGATCGAGGGGCTCGACGGTGGAGGCTATGCGGACGCGATGTTCGAGACGGTGACGCCTCTCCGTCCGACCGAGGCGGGGGCGGAGCGCTTCGCGAGCGGCACGGTACGGGTGGTCGACGGCGGCGGACGGGTCGAGACGCTCGATGCGGACGGGGGCGATCGGGAAGCGTTCGTGCTCACGCTCGAGGAGGGCGGTGTGACGACGAGCTACGCGGTGCCGTGGTCGGAGGTCGAGGGGTTCGTGCGGCTCGAGCCCGACGAGGCAACCCGTCCTTGATTCTCCAGAAGCCGATCGAGCGGCTCCACAAAGTGGCCCGGCCTGATCAGTCGTCCGTCCCGAGTGCTGGCAGTACCCCTGGCAATCGCGGGATGTGAGTCGTCAGGAAGTCGAGCAGTCCCTCGAGCACCGGCGAGCTGTACGGCGAGTGAGGGTAGACGAGACTGATCGGGGCACTCGGCAGCTTCCACGACGGCAGTAACTGCCGCAGCGTCCCGCTCTCGAGGTCCTCTTCGACGTAACACATCGGCATCGGCGCGAAGCCGACGCCGCGGCGCACCGCACGGTACATCGACGGGAAGTTGTTGGTCAGGATCCGCACGTCCGCCTCCACTACTCGACGCTCGCCGCCATCGGAGACGATCTCCAGCGTGTCCTTGAAGTACGGCTCGAGCCCCACCGCCTCCTGCCCGTCGAGCTCCGCCGGCGAGTCGCCGATCTCGCTGACGGGATGGGACGGCGCGGCCACCAGGATCGAGTCGAAGCGGCCCACCTCCCGAACGATCAGGTGCTCGTCGGCGACCGGACCGAGCGCGATCCACACGTCGCACCCCTCGCGGTAGACGTCGATCGCCCCGTTCTCGAGCGTCCAGCGGACCTTCAGCCCGCGGTTGAGGAGCATGTAGTCGACGACGCTGTCGAGGAGCGAGTGCTGGCCGAGGCCGACGGGCGCGACGACGTGCAGCGTCACGTTCTCCCGCCGGAGCCCCGAGTGCTCGCGACAGGCACGCTGCCATCGGCCGACGAGGTCTCTCGCCTCCTCGGCGAAAGCGAGCCCGGCCGGGGTGGCGGTCACACCTCGGGTGTTGCGCCGCATGAGCTCGGTCGCGAGCGTGCCTTCGAGCTCCTTGAGCATCTTGCTCGCCCGGCCTTGGGAGAGGCCGAGCTCCTCGGCCGCTTCGGACACCGACTCGCGCTCGAGCACCTTGAGAAAGAGCTCGAGCAGAAGCAGCCGATCGGAGCCCTTGCCGGTCATGAGACGGTCGAATCCACGCCAAGAGAAACGCGCTGATCGCTCGAGGCGCACGCCGCTACTGCGTGTCTGTCGGCTGCCCCTCGACCGCGTTCGCCCTGCCAGCAGTTCATCGGGCAAGAGATGACGACCGAGCGGTCGTCTTCGCCAAGCCGGTGCGCGCGGGCAGAACGCCGGCGCGAGTGTAGGGGGAGGCAACGGTCGTTGGGCCGCGCGACACGATAAATCACGAAGTGCCGGATTGGATGACCGGTACGATTTACGGCCGGCGAGCGTGGTCGAAGGGCGACGCAAGCGAGCGGCCGGCGTGCTACGGGATCGGACGCTCCTGCACCTCGGGTTCGGTGGCGTCAGGGAGCGGCGGGGACGGCGGGATCTCAGCCGCGGGAACGCCGGCGGCGCGAAGAAGCGCGTGGAGTCGCGCGACGTGGGCCTGGAACGCGAGCGTCGTGTGCTGGTAGGCCTGAGCGATGCGCTGCCACTGATTGACGCGCCGCTCGGCCCGCTCGAGTCGCGCGTCGAGGGCGGCCACCCGCTCGATCGCCGCGCCGTACTCGCGACGAAGCGTCTCGTGATGAGCGGTGAGGTCTTGCACCCGGGTTGCCTCCGCCACCCGTTGCGCCTCGAGCCGCGCCTCGGCTGCGGTAAGTGCCGCGGCGTCCTCCCGCGCCGTCTCGAGCCGTTCGCGCAGGCGCTCGAGCGCGGTCTCGCGCGCAGCGGTCTCGGCGGCGTGCCGAGCGGTCTCGGCCTCGAGCGCCCGGGCGAGGCGCTCGCGCTCGGTCGTCGCCTCGGCGAGTGCGACGTCGGCGCGCTCCTGCGTGTCCAGGGCGCGCTGGAGCTCGGCATCGCGATCGTCGAGTCGGGCGGCGAGCGCGGCGCGGTCACGCTCGTCGAGCGCCGCCTGGCGCTCGAGTGCCGCGTGCTCGGTGGCAAGCGCCTCGCGCACCGCGCCGAGTTCGACAAGGGCGCGCTCGCGCTCGGCGAGCGTCGCGACGAGCGTGCCGCGCTCCTCGCTCGCGTCGGCAAGGGCGGCCTCGGCTGTCTCGCGTGCCCGCTCGGCGCCCCGGACGCGGCTGTCGGCCGCGGCGGTGACCGCCGCGATGCGGCCGTCGGCGGCCTCGGCGAGCTCGAGCCAGAGCGTGTCAGCCGCCGCGCACAGGCTCGCGAGCACCGGGTCCGGGAGGTCGCCGACGTCGGTCTCGGCGCGCGCGGCGGCCACGGCGCGCAGGTGCGCGGTGATCGTCGACATGCTGCCGCGCCCGAGCTTCTGGTGCACGAGCCGCACGGTCGGCTTGAGCCCGTCGTCCTCGAGCGCGCGGAGCGCCCCCTCGACGTCGTCGATCGTCACCGGGGCACCTCGGGCCATCGTGGGCGGCCTCCATCGGGCGAGTGGTGGGGTGGCGAGACGTCGCCGATGCCCTCGTCAGCCGGGGCAAACCAATCTCTGTAGTAGCGTAGCAATTAAAAGTAGCGCTACAGCTGTTCGACGGCAAGCCGCCAGTGCACGAGAAACAGGGTTATTGCGACCTCGTCTCGCCGGTGCCAGACTGCCCCGATGGTCGCCGATGACGCCCCGCCGATAACGCCCGCGGAAATCGCCCGAGCCGGTGACGACGGCGCCGTCGACCCGCTCGAGCGCGCCCGGGCGACGCGCGCCGAACTCGTGCTCGAGAGCCACGCCCCGGCGACCCGCCGCGCCTACGCGAGCGACTGGCAGGGGTTTCGCGCCTGGTGCGCGCAGCACGCCGCGGCCGACCCCGCGCTCGCCGCCCTCCCGGTCGACGACGCGACGCTCTCGCTCTGGGTCGGCGCTTCGGGAGCGCTGAGGCCCTCGACCCTCAAGCGCAAGCTCGCCGCGATCCGCCTCTACCACGCCCGGGCGGGCTTCGCGATGCCGGACGTGGCCTACCCCGTGACCCGCGCCGCGCTCGCCGGGCACGCGCGCCGCCATCGCGACACGCGACCGCGGCAGATGCGCGCGGCGACCGACCCCGTCCTGCGCGCCCTCGCCAATACCTGCGACACCGAGACCCTGATCGGGCTCAGGAACCGCGCGCTCCTCCTCGTCGGCTTCGACGGCGCGTTCCGCCGGAGCGAGCTCGTCGGCATCGACACCGAGCACCTCACGCGCACGGCCGAGGGGTTCCTCGTCGAGCTCCCGAGCGCCAAGGGCGATCAGGCAGGCGACGGCACCGAGGTGCCGCTCGCCGCCCGGCCGGACTCGCCCTGGTGCCCGGTCGAGGCGCTCGAGCGCTGGCTCGACGCGCGCGCCCGACCCGCCGGCGCCGTCTTCGTCGCCCTCCGCGGTGCCCGGCACGTCCGCCGCCCGGGCGCCGAGCGGCTCTCGGCCGGGGCGGTCGCCCGGATCGTGAAGGCCGCGGCCGCGGCGGCGGGTTTCGAGGGTACGTTCGGCGCGCACAGCCTCCGTCGCGGGCTCGTCACCACCGCGATCGACGCGGGGGTCCCGATCGAGCAGGTGATGCGTCACGTTCGCCACCGCCGCCTCGAGACGACGCTCGGCTACGCCGAGGCGCGGAAGGCCGAGGCCAACCACCCGCGTGTCGGGCTCGGCGTCGAGCGTTCGCCGCCCCATGAGCCCGCGACGTTGACCGGCGCGCCCGAGTCGCGCCCGAACGTCGCCGACGACGAGGACGACATCAACTCTTGGTGACGCGGCGCTCGCGCCCGGCCCCCGCTTCGGAGACAGAACATGCCGCGACGCGCCGTCCTCTCCTCGTCGGACCGCGCGACGCTGCTCGTCGCGCCGGACGACGAAGGCGAACGCATCCGGCTCTACACATTCTCGGAGAGCGACCTTGCGCTCATCCGTCAGAGGCGAGGCGAAGCCAACCGACTCGGCTTTGCCGTGCAGCTTTGCCTGCTGCGATACCCCGGCGTCGCGCTAACGCCCGAGCGCGCTGTCGATCCGTCGCTGATTCACTGGGTCGCGCGATCGCTGTGGATCGAGCCCGAGGCCTGGGCCGGGTACGCCGTCCGTGATGAGACGCGGCGCGAGCACCAGCAGGAGCTGCTCGCCTACCTCGGAATCGGCGCGTTCCGGCTCGCTCACTTCCGCGCCCTCGTCGGCGAGCTCGCCGACGTTGCACTGCACAGCGACAAGGGGCTCGTGCTCGCCTCTCACGCCCTCGCGTCCTTGCGGCGCCAGCGCGTCGTGGTGCCGCCCCTGCGGGTGGTCGATCGCGCCTGTTCGAAGGCGATCGTGCGGGCCAACCGTACGCTGTACCGTCGCCTGACGGCGCATCTCGACGCGGAGCACCGCTCGCGCCTGGACGCGCTGCTCGCGATCCGCCCCGGTGGCACGATCACCTGGCTGAGCTGGCTCAGGCGATCGCCGATGAGGGCGAGCGCGCGAGTCATGCTCGAGCACATCGAGCGCCTGCGCTGTTACCAGGGGCTCGCGCTACCGGCGGAGACCGGACGCGACATCCATCACAACCGCCTGATCCGGATCGCACGGGAGGGGATGCAGATGCGGCCCTGGGATCTCGGCGAGTTCGAGAGCGAGCGCCGTCACGCGACCCTCGTCGCTGTCGCGCTCGAGGGCCGGGCGACGGTCACCGACGAGATCGTCGATCTGCACGACCGGATCATGATCAAGCTCGTCGCGACGGCGAAGAACAAGCACGCCCGGCAGTTCCACGACGAGGGGCGCGCGATCAACGACAAGGTACGCCTCTACGTCTCGGTGGGGCAGGCGCTAGTCGCCGCGCGCGAGGCCGGGGACGACGCGTTCGCCGCGATCGAGCGCGTGATCCCCTGGGCCGACTTCGTCGAGAGCGTCGGCGACGCCGACGAGCTCGCCCGTCCCGGCTCCTTCGATCACCTGTCGCTGGTGGCCGAGCAGTTCGCCACCCTCCGGCGCTACACCCCGCATTTTCTCACCGTGCTGCGTTTCGACGCCGCACCCGTGGCCCGCGCGATCCTCTCCGCGGTCGAGATCCTTCGGCAGATGAACACCACCGGCGCACGGACGCTGCCGCGCGACGTGCCGACGGCGTTCGTCCGGGCGCGCTGGAAGCCGCTCGTGTTCGCCGATGGTGGCGGGATCGATCGGAAGTTCTACGAGATCTGCGTGCTGACCGAACTGAAGAATGCGCTCCGCGCCGGCGACATCTGGGTGGAGGGTGCGCGGCGCTACCGAAACTTCGACGATTACCTGATTCCGGCGGCAGCGTTCACGGCGCTCTCGCGCGCGGACGCCCTGCCGCTCGCGATCGAGTCCGACCGGGAGCGCTACCTCGAGACCCGCCTGGCGACGCTCGATCGCGAGCTCGCCACCGTGAATCGGCGCGCTGGGCTGGACGATCTGCCCGAGGCGACGCTCACCGCGACGACGTTCCGGTTCGACGCCCCCGAGAGCCAGACACCCGAGGAAGCGAAGAAGTTCGCCGAACGCGTGGGACGGTTGATGCCACGGGTCAAGATCACCGAGCTCCTGACGGATGTCGCCGAGTGGACCGACTTCACCAGGCACTTCGTCCACTGGAAGAGCGGGGAGCCGCCGAAAGATCGGATGCACCTGTTGTGCGCGATTCTCGCCGACGGGATCAACCTCGGGCCGTTCAAAATGGCCGAGTCGAGCCCCGGCATCACCTACGCCCAGCTCAGTCGGCTCCGGGCGTGGCACGTGCGCGACGAGACCTACGACGCTGCCCTCGGTGCGCTCGTCAACGCGCAGCTCGACCGGCCCTTTGCCCGTCACTGGGGCGACGGCACCTCATCCTCCTCCGACGGGCAGCGCTTCCGGACTGCTCACCGCGGCGAGGGCGCCGGGCAGGTCAACCCGCGCTACGGGCACGCCCCGGGGCGGCTCGTCTACACCCACCTCTCCGATCAATACAGCCCGTTCAGCGGACGCTTGGTCAACGTCGGTGTTCGCGACTCGACCTACGTGCTCGACGGACTGCTCTACCACGACTCGGAGCTGAAGATCGAGGAGCACTACACCGACACGGCCGGATTCACCGATCATGTGTTCGCACTGATGCATCTGCTCGGGTTCCGCTTCGCTCCGCGCATCCGCGACCTGAAAGACACGCGGCTCTACGTTCCCGGGGATGCGTCCGCGTACCCCGAGCTTCGCGTGTTGATCGGCGGCCCGATCAACGTCCGACAGATCCGCACGCACTGGGACGAGATCCTGCGTCTGGCGACTTCTATCCGGCAGGGCTCGGTCACCGCGTCGCTGATGGTCGGGAAACTCGCGAGCTACCCGCGTCAGAACGGGCTGGCCGTCGCGCTCCGCGAGCTCGGGCGCATCGAGCGGAGCCTGTTCATCCTCGACTGGCTGCAGAGCCCCGAGCTGCGACGCCGGGCGCACAACGAGTTGAACAAGGGCGAATCGAGGAACGCCCTCGCTCGAGCGGTGTTCTTCAACCAACTCGGGGAGATCCGCGACACGGGCTTCGCCCAGCAATCCCATCGCGCGAGCGGTCTGACGCTGATCACCGGCGCGATCGTGCTCTGGAACACCGTGTACCTCGAGCGCGTCATCGATCACCTTCGAGCGCGCGGGGAGACGATCGACGACGCGCTGATCGGCCACCTCGCACCGCTTGGCTGGGAGCACATCAACCTGACGGGCGACTACCTGTGGCCGTCAGACGATGCGCCGAAAGCGGGGAAGTTCAGGCCCCTGCGGGACGTCGCGAGCGTTTAGCGTACTATTTTTTCCCGATCCGGCAGTCACCCCAGGTAACGACCCTCGAGAACGGTGAAGCTTTCGAGCGCCTTGCCGCGCTGCAGCTCGCCCTGCATCGCCTCGAAGGCGGGGCGAAGCTCGACGGGGTCGACCGTGTCGAGAATCTCCCGCATCGTGGTGTCCGAGGGGACGTGCTCGACTCCGTAGAGCGCGGCGAGGTTGTGGATCAGACGCGGGTCGGCGTGAGACTCCTCGTCGAAGCGCAACATCGAGGGATACTTCAGAGAGAACATCGCGAAGGCCGAGCCAAGAGCATCGGGCAACGAATAACGGACGCTCTTCGCGCGGCGCGCGTCGGGCACGGCCGAAAAGGTGCGACGCAGAGATGTGATAAGTCCGGGCGCGGACAACGCGCCTCGGAAACGAGCGACGGGTGCTGCCATGAGAGACGAGGCGTTGGCGGACTTGCCCGTTGAGGGTAGTGTACGAAGAGCTCAGCTGCCAAGGATCGCCAAGCCTCTGATCTCAGTCAGGTTCTCAACTGACCGGGAATCGCTGCATTGTGGTGTAGTTGTTCATTGCGGCATAGGATCTGATTGCAGTTACAACTTTCTTTATTTCCGGTATCTCAGATTGGAAAATTTGAGTAGAACTGTAACGATCTGGTTCGACTTGCTTGCCACCGGCCTCTTCAAGGCGAGCTGCCATAATGCAAATTCTGTCATCGTAGCTGTCTAAGACACTCACCATAGAATACATCGTGAATAGCTCGGTTACTTGTATTCTACAAATGGCATAACTCTGATTCCCTTGGCGATAGCAAGATTCAGATGCGTACTCGAAATCGCAATCTACTACGTCACCTTGGCTAATTTTGCATAGCTTGGTCCAGAAACACTCGCGATAAGTATCAAGCCAATCGATGCTATCCACGTACTTGCACCTCTCTCGCTTCTACGGAAAGTGAATCACGAATGAATCCAGTCAACTGTAAAACACTATTAGTTTTAGCGTCTGCGATAAAGGCGTTCCCTACCTCATTCAGATGAGTTCGAGGTCGATCTGTTCGTTCTTTGTTGAATGTCGACTGCTCTTGCTACGCCGCTTCGCCACTTGCTTGGGCGAGTACAGCACCTTCCGTCGATCAGGCCGAAGCCCTCTGTGTGCCGTTCACCTCCGGTGGCAACTGACGTCGGGCGCGGAGTGCTTGCGTTTGACACCTTGATGGTCAAGACCCCAGCGCGCTACTCGCAGGAGAGAACCCTATGGGCACACTGACCCTTCGTCTTCAGGATGAGCAGCACGAGCGCCTACGGACCTTGGCGAAGCACCGAGGTGTCAGCCTGAACAAGCTGTTCGAGGAGTTCACGACCGGGCAGCTGGAGGATTCGGAAAAAATAGTACACTAAGCCCTGCGACCGGTCTGTAACGATCTGAATTTGTTCGGTTTTGCTCCAGGACTCCGCGGCCAAACGTAGTCCCCGGTCAGGTTGATGTGGTCCCAGCCCAGCGGCGACAGCGAGCCGAGCAGCGTGTCGTCGATCGCCTCGCCCTGTGCTCGCAGGTGCTCCCTGCGTGTCAACCTGACCTCGGACACTGCCCGACCGAGATAACATCCATTCAGGGTCATTGATACAGGATCACCC
>ENA-ORXT01002315-ORXT01002315.1-marine-metagenome-genome-assembly--contig:-NODE-2315-length-23101-cov-7.870136_pt1 | contig 23101 bp, 21 predicted proteins | sample MGYA00237868_ERZ511482 | MGnify/ENA metagenome assembly ERZ511482
CAGCAGGAGCAACAGGTGCAACAGGAGCAACAGGCCCAATCGGCCCAATTGGTCCAACTGGAGCTACAGGAGCAGCCGGAACAAACGGAGTAAACGGACTGGATGGAGCAGATGGAGCCACCGGAGCTACCGGTCCAGCAGGAGCAACAGGTGCCACAGGAGCAACAGGCCCAATCGGCCCAATTGGCCCAATTGGTCCAACAGGAGCTACAGGAGCAGCCGGAACAGATGGAGCCACAGGAGCTGCCGGTCCAGCGGGTCCAGCCGGAGTAGATGGAGCAGATGGAGCCATCGGAGCTGCCGGTCCAGCGGGTCCAGCGGGTCCAGCCGGAGCAGATGGAGTTACCCTCATGGAGTTATCTGGTACAAACCTTGAATACACCATCGATGGGGTTGTCTTATCTATAGATCTTTGTCCAGCCTTAATGGCCACTTGTAGTTCACCTTTCACTAGTGAGGAAGGAACGGAGGAACAACTAATGACTACTGTGGAAAATGTCTGGTACATTATTTCTGTTGATCCTGAACGAAGCAATGCCCTTCGAGGGGAGATTAAAATGATGGCTTCTAATTATGCACCGGACGGGTGGATGTTATGTGATGGACAGAGCCTTCTAAGTGCAAACTATCCAGAACTTTTCAATATACTTAAAACAAGCTTTGGAGGGGATGGAATCACAAGCTTCAATCTACCATCGCTGAATAAAAAGACTGAAATTTCAACTGCAGGTTTCTAAATCAATGTATAAATATAATTTAGAAGGAGTCCCGATTTATCGGGACTCTTTTTATTTAAGCTAACTACTTTTTAGTTTAATCAGTCCATCTCCTCTCACTGGATATTATCCCACAAATTTCCTAAACCCAAAAAATCATAATTATGACAAAAATTATGTCTAAAGAGTATTCATTTTACTAAAGGAAATAAAAATCAAGCACGTCCTTTATCCTAAAATCCTGATTCAAAAACCTTTTAAATGCTAAGCCTATTTAAAAGGAGCATTATCTTATTTTGTAGAAATAAATCTGGTTATTTGTCTATGGAAATTACTCAATGTACGGAAGTTTGATTTTTATGATTTATGTAACTCGAAGATAAAGAAGAGTAATCTTAATGATATTAAAATTAATACCAAATGAATTTATTTAAAAAGTTATTCAATCGTGAAAAAAAATTTGTCCTACCAGAGCGATACAAATATTTGGAAGGCAAAGATCCAACTTCGCCAATAAATTTTGGTATAAAGACAAGTTGGTGCGCGGTTAAATGTAATGATGCCAAGCAAGTTGAATCCTATTTAAATTTAAATAATTCAAAAGAATGCAACTGGATTGAAGGAACTGTATCTGCCTATGAAAACGGAGTTTTCATATTGCCAGCAATAAATAATTGGGTCATAATTCACGGATCAATTCCAAGCCCAAATACTCCTGATCAAATGTTAGGTGTAGATGAGTTTATAAATAAATTGAGTATTAAATTTGGAGAAGCGCACTTGTATGGAAATCATCGGGTGAGCAGTTCAGCCTTTTGGATGAATTCCATAGCGGGAGAAATTAGGAGAAGTTATATCTTAAGTGATGGAGAAGGATGGGGTGTCGGTGAAAAAACAGAAATTGAAAAAGAATGGGATCTCTTCAACTCAAATTCTCCGGAAGCTGAGAATGAAAAATATTGGGACGAAAGCCTTATTCCTGGAGAAGATGAAGTGTTAAAAGTAGCAGAAAGTTGGAGTTTGAATCCGATGAAATTGGAAACCATGCAAGTTGACAAGAGTTTTGGGTTTTGCGGAAAACTATCAAAGGCTAGGAAATTTGGTTGGAGATAGCTTTAGATATTTTTTCTAAAATAAAAAAGTAATAAATGTAACGATGGAAACGAAACACACATTTGAATTAGAGAAAGGGAGTCTATTTTTTATAATAATGGTATTCCTCCCGGTAGCGATTCTGCTTTATGGTATTTCAGTCCTCGCCTTACAGGTTGGAACTTTAAACTTAAGTGAAAACCTGATTGGATTTTTGTTCCTCTGTTTGTTCTTTGTTTTTATTTTATTCATCATTTATTTTTTCAGCATAAAGCCTTACTATCATTCTAAATACATTGCTCTTAGTAATTTATTGATTTGTGATATGAGCATTTACAAAAGAAAAATTAATATTGATCAAATAAATTATATTACTAAAGGAAAATATCCAGTCGCAGGAATCAGGCCAGCGCTGAATATGAAAGGAATAATTATTAATTACAAAGCAGGTTACAGCTTATTTTTATCGCCAAAAGAGCAAGATGATTTTGTCTCTAAGTTGGTTGAAGTGAATCCTGAGATTAAAATTTTATAAATACATTTTAGATTCCTAAAATTATAAATTTCATTTAAAAGGAATAATAATCATGAACATCTATGAATTCTGAAAATCTTGATTCAAAAGTTGACGAAATTTTGTGATTAGAAAACCATGATGATTTCAGCTAAATTTGATTTGCTTTAAGCGCAAGGATAATCTTACAATCCATTCATCCAAAAGATCCTAATTCAGACAATTAAATTTGACAAAAAGTAAAATGACCCTGAAAGACAGTCATTTCAAAAAACAAACTTATTTTAAAAAAAAATATTCTAAAGTAAACTAAAATCATGCTACTCACATCCAAAGCAACTATACAAATTCAAAAACCAATTGAAGAAGTATTTGAGGGAATAATAAACCCAGAAATAATGACCAATTATTTTATTTCTGAAAGTACTGGGCGATTAGAAACAGATAAAGAAGTCTATTGGAAGTTCCCAGAATTTGACGATAAGTTTCTTGTTAGTAAGGTAAAACTTAAAGCAAATGAATATGTTTCATTTGAATGGGATCCTGAAACTGTTGTGAAGATTGAGTTGGAATCACAACCCGATAAAAGTACAGTCGTGAAAGTATCCGAAGGTGGAAAAGAAATGAATGAAGATAATCTGAAGTGGCTTATTAGTAACACCGGCGGATGGGCTCAGTTTCTCGCCTGCATGAAAGCCTACCTCGAGTACGGAGTGCATCTTCGGAAAGGTGCTTATGAATTTATGCGGAATGTTGAGCAACCATAAAATATTATTTAAGTTCGCACCCGAATTTAAAGGTTGGCCAAAATAAAGGATTGGAAGAATTAATACTAAATATAAAAAGTAGCATACAGTTAAGCGCTGAGGCTGAAGAATATCTTCGCACGATTTCTAAAGAAAAAACAGTGGCTAAAGACTCCATCTTAATCAGAGAAGGGCAGAGTGTAAACAGTATTTACTTTGTGAAGGACGGATGCCTGAGATCTTATTGTGTTGATAAAAAAGGGAAGGAACATACCCTGCAATTTGGCATTAGAAATTGGTGGATCAGCGATTATATTGGCATACATAACAATGAACCTGCAATACTCACTGTTGAATGTTTGAAGGAATCTAAAGTCATTGAGTTTAATGCGAAAAAACTCAATGAAATTTTTGAACCCTTCCCAGAATACGAACCTTTTCAACGCAAACTCCTAGAGCGACATGTGGTAAGCCTCCACCAAAGAATTTTAAATCAATTGCAGTTGACGGCCTCAGAGAGATATGCGTTATTTTTAGAACAATATCCAGACATCGAACAGTATACTCACAATTATCACATCGCCTCCTATTTGGGGATCACCCAAGAAAGTCTCAGTCGAGTCAGAGTGGAAATGGCAAAATAATCGCTTCTTACCATAGGTCAATTTTTATCCCGAGGCTATGGTTTAGGTTTGTGTCAAATTTAAAAGACGCAATAATGAAAGCCTTACAACTGATAAAATATGGAGCTATTGAAGATAGCTTAAGGATTAACGAAGTAGATAAGCCGAGCGTTAAAGCATCCGATGTCCTTGTCGAAGTAAAGGCTGCGGCCATTAATCCTATTGACAAAAGTATCATCTTAGGTAACCTGCAAGGCCTTCTTCCAATTCCTATACCTAGTACAAGTGGATACGATGTGAGTGGTGTTGTGGTTGAGAAGGGAGATGAGGTATCTCAACTTGAAGTCGGTGATTTGGTTTATGCTCGAGTCCCTCAGGATCAAATGGGAACCATCGCAGAATTTGTGGCCGTGGATGCTTTGGCAGTATCCAAGAAGCCGGGTAACATTTCTTTCGAAGAAGCGGCAAGTATCCCCTTAGCCGGCCTCACAGCAAAACAGTCATTAGATTACGTTGGATTAAAGGAAAATGACAAAGTTCTTATTCATGCAGGATCAGGGGGCGTAGGTAGCATTGCCATTCAATATGCTAAAGCCAAAGGCGCCTTTGTCTATACAACAACAAGTACAACGAATGTAGCTTGGGTAAAAGCCCTAGGTGCAGATCGCGTCATAGATTACAAAACTGAAGATTATAAAACCATTGTGCACGATGCAGATATAGTATTTGACACACTGGGTAAAGAATATACAATGGAAGCTTTCAGCGTTGTAAAGTCAGGTGGGAAGGTTGTGAGTGTTGTTGGTCCATTAGATGAAGATTCTGCGAAAGCTTTTGGGATGGCTGAATACAAATTGCCGGAAGAATTGTCAACCGTCATTAAAGAAACGGGAGCTTCTTATAAGTTTATTTTCATGCACCCGAATGGGTCACATTTGGCCGAGATAAAATCATTGATGGAAGAAGAAAAGATTAAACCCATCATTGATAAGGTTTATCCTTTCAATGAAAGTATTGAAGCATTTAACCACCTTGCCTCTGGTAGAGCAAAGGGAAAAATTATCATCAAGATTAACTAAGTTGATTTAAACAAACTCACGGACTATTGATGTCCAAACAACTTTAATAATAACACAAATATAAACAACATGATAAAAAAAATATCGATAGGTCTCGTAAGTTTTCTAGTACTTGCTTTCATCGCAATATACTTTACTTCAAAACCTCAAGTAGAAGCCGATGGTTCTTATATGCCTTCCAAATTGGCCTTGACCTTAGGTACCGTTGATGTAACCGATTTTGAAAATGTCAGTTACACAAAATATCAGGGCAATAAATCAAAGATCCTCGTCATTTTCACAGAGCAGAAAAATTTGGAAATGAAAAATGGAAAAATGTTTTCTACTGGTAATCACCCAGTAGAAGCTCTTTTGCCAATGTTACATTTACAAAATGCTGGCTTTGATTTTGAGATTGCTACCCCAACAGGTAAGCCAGTCGTTTTTGAAATGTGGGCATTTCCTGAAAAGGATAAACACGTGAAGGCCATATACGATAAGTATAAATCTAATTTTGAGAAACCTATGAATTTAGCATATTTCATAAGTACCTCTTTTGAAAATGCGGATTCTTATGCGGCAGTTTTTGTCCCAGGTGGACACGGTGCCATGATCGGTATTCCTGAAGATAGAAATGTAGGTAAGATATTGAATTGGGCACATGATAGTGATGTATATACCATTAGTCTATGTCATGGACCAGGATCATTTTTGTCGACTACACTTGATAATCAGAAGTTTCTTTATGAAGGATATAAGATGGCAGTTTTTCCTGATGCCATAGATGAGCAAACCCCAATGATTGGTTACCTGCCGGGTCACATGACAAGTGGCGTAAGTGAAAAATTAAAAAGCCTTGGAGCCACTGTCGTTAATTCTAAATCAGATAAGACCGTTGTCGTAGACAGGAAATTAATAACTGGCGCAAGTCCATTAGCCTCAAATGAGCTAGGTAAACTTGCTGCTAATACCTTACTGGAAGGTTTAAAGTAGAAATATAATTCTCATATACCTATAAAGGAAGGCTCTACCATTTGGTAATGCCTTCCTTTTTTGTGCTTTTGCAAATACCGTTGATTCGTTTTTAATGCGATTAACTACCTTGAGTTAGATAAAAATGGCATTTATAAGAAGTGTACTTCTTGTAAAGTTTAAATACCTAAGGATATGAATAACAGCTTTAGCATAAGCAAGTTTGAATTAGCATTAATTGTTGGGATCATTGGATGCTTGCTTTTGGCAACTTGGGAATTCATGAATCTGGCGAGCACAGAGTGGTTTGTAGAGTGGGTAAGGAAGGATAAATTTACCAACAGGAGAATTATACACTATGGTACTGCTTTCGTTTTTTCAAGTGCTGCCATCTTAGTTGCCATAAGGACGATTAACAAGGAATCAAGATTTATCTATGCATTAAATCGAGCCTTGCTTTGGTATGGGTCCTTGTTGTTAATCTCCACCATCGCCATTTTTGTTTTTGATTGTTTGCCGGAAATATTTGCTGGAATAATTGGTGCAGGAGTTTTTGCATATACCATTTACCTCTTACAAAAAAAGTTCTTTAGCGAGGAAAGAGTGAAAGCAATGAGAACCCACAGGAACCAATGCCTAAGCTGCGGCTTCGATGTAAATCACGTGAAAGATTACTGCGCGAGTTGTGGCAACTACCTGAAAAAAGATTGTGGCCATTGTCAGTCAAAGAACTCAATTGCTTCTAGCTTTTGTACAGGCTGTGGGAAAGCCTTTTGATGTTACTTACGAAGCTCTCCAAAATAGTTTTGAATGAAAATAAAAATATTCCAAATCGATGCTTTTACCGATAAGTTGTTTGGAGGAAACCCAGCTGCGGTTTGCCCATTAGATCATTGGCTAGAAGATGCAATTCTTCAAAATATTGCCATCGAAAATAATCTCGCTGAAACTGCATTTTTTGTAAAATTACCAAACAATCATTTTCATTTAAGATGGTTTACTCCTGAATTTGAAATAGACTTATGTGGACATGGAACCCTGGCATCTGCTTTTGTAATATTTGAAGAGATGAATTATGAGCCGTCTGAAATCTCTTTTGAAACTCAGAGTGGGGTGTTAACGGTGAAAAAAAATGATGATTATTATGAACTTGACTTTCCTTCAAGACCACCACAAAAAGCCTCGCTTCCACAAATAATAAGTGATGGCTTAAATATTCAGCCAATAGAAATATGGAAAGCAAGGGACTATTTATTGCTTTACAATTCGGAAGAGGAAATCAAAAACCTAAAGCCAAACATTGCAATCATCAATCAAATAAATATTGATCCAGGAGGAATAATTGTAACGGCCAAAAGTGAAGCAATAGACGTAGATTTTGTTTCTAGACTTTTTACGCCGCAAGCATCAATATTTGAAGATCCTGTAACAGGTTCTGCTCATTGTACTTTAACGCCTTTTTGGGCAGAAAGACTAAATAAAACTGACTTCAAAGCCCTGCAAATATCTAAACGCGGAGGCGAGCTATTGTGTCAGTTAAAAGAGGACAGAGTTACCATGAAAGGAAAAGCAGTAAAATACTTGGAAGGTTTCATTGAAATATAAACATCCTAGCAATCTATCAATCACCGCAGCGTGGCACCCGTCAATCTCCACATCCTAGCAATCCATCAATCACCACAGCGTGGTGACCTTACGTTAGCCACATCGTGGCACCCGTCAATTTCCACATCCTAGCAATCCATCAATCACCACAGCATGGTGACCTTATGTTTGAAGGTGACCTTATGTTTGGAAGTGACCTTATGTTTGAAGGTGAAATATTCGAATCCAAACCTCATTAAAATTCAACAAATCCAACCACATTACGTTCTTTTATTATGTAACTTTGCACCTCAATTTAGCCTAAAATGAAGTATTTAATCGCTTTTATAATTCTATGTTTAACAACTACCGTAAAAGCTCAGGCGCCTGTATTCACACTTACAGGTACAGTCATAGACGCTAGTTCTCAAGAAACAATAGACTACGCCACAGTCATCGTGAAGCAAAAGTCCTCGGGCGACATGCTCGCCGGTTCCACGACCGCTGATGGAGGTAAATTTTCTGTAGAAACTAATAATAAGGATGTCAGCATTGAAATAAGCTTCATCGGTTTTACAACTGTAGAGATAGACGAAATTAACTTCGATGATAAAATAGCGAACTTGGGAAACATCATGCTCGGAGAAGATTCTCAGACCTTAGACGAAGTTGTTGTCAGAGCAGAAAAATCAACAACAGAATTTAAATTAGATAAGCGGGTATTTAATGTAGGAACAGATCTCAGTAGTACAGGAGCAGGAGCGCTAGAAGTATTGAATAATGTCCCTTCCGTAAATGTGAACATAGAAGGAGAAGTTTCACTTAGAGGTGCTACAGGAGTTCAGATATTAATCAATGGTAAGCCATCTATCTTATCCGACGATGCTGGAAATGCACTTGGTACCATCACAGCAGACATGATTGACAAAATTGAAGTGATCACCAATCCTTCCGCCAAATATGAAGCTGAAGGAACCGCAGGGATCATAAATATAGTGCTTAAGAAAAATGAGAAGAAAGGACTCAATGGTTCAATATCATTGAATACAGGTATTCCTCAAAATCACAGCATAGGAGTGAGTCTAAACAGACGATCAGAAAGGTTAAATCTTTTTACTCAACTTGGGGCTGGTTATAGGGAGATGCCGAGATTCAATGTCAATAGAAACGAAGACAAATTAAGAGGCACAACATTGAGTTCAGATGGTACGGAGTATCGGAATGAACAATTTTACAATTTTGTGCTCGGGACAGATATTTATATCAATCCGTTAAATACCATAACCTTATCTGGAAGCTTCACCTATGAGGTGGAAAAACAACCTTCTGAAACATTCTTTCAATTTGAAACCAATAATATGGTCGAAAGTGAATGGACTCGGAATGAAATTACTTCAGCAACCAATCCTAAATTGCAATACGAGTTACAATACAAAAAGGATTTTGAAGATTTTAAAGAACATCAACTTTTATTTAGCGCAATAGGGCGATTCTTTGGTAAGGATCAATCTTCAATTTTTAGTAATACACTTACCATGGGTCAAGCGGAATTAAACAATCAAACGACGCAAACAGCTTTCGATGAAGGGAAATACACCTTCAATATAGATTATACAAAACCATTCAATGAGCATTGGACTTTGGAAACAGGATCGCAATATCTGACCAATGCGGTAAGTAATGATTTTTCTGTGAGTAATGAGATCGATGGTACCTTTATCGAGGATCCTAATCTCACCAATGTATTTGAATACGATCAAGATGTATTAGGAGTTTATGGTACCGGTTCTTATGAAGGTAAAATATGGGGCGTAAAGGTAGGCATGAGGGTAGAGTATACAGATCTTAAAACATTGCTCGTAAATACTGACGCTTCCAACAGTCAAAAATTTACGGATCTATTTCCTTCTCTACATACCTCTTATAAATTTTCAGAAGCTGTGTCTTTTCAAGCAGGATATTCTAGAAGAATCTACCGTCCTCGATTATGGGATCTGAATCCATTTTTCAATATCCGTAACAACTTTAGCATACGTACAGGTAACCCTAATTTACTTCCTGAATATACCGATAGTTATGAAGTGGGATCAGTTTTTATATTTGATAAAGTATCACTGAATGCAAGTGTCTATCATAGATATACCACCGATAAGATAGAACGCGTTTTCTTTTTTCAAGATAATGTGAATACCACACGACCCGAAAATATCGGTACTAATAAATCGACCGGCGTTGAACTTAATTTTAAATATTCAGTGTCGAAAAAAATCACAGTTAATGGAGACGGTAATTACAACGTCTTTCAAAGAGATGGCCGATTTAATGATCAGATCTTTGATTTCTCTGCAGATATGTGGACTGCTAAACTTACGACAAAATTCAAGATCAACAAGATGATAGATTTTGAATTAACTGGAAGGCACCAGTCCAAAGAAAGAACCGTACAAGGGATAGTTTCTCCATTTTCAACCTTAAATGGTGGTATAAAACTAAAAATCTTAAATGGTAAAGGTATTTTCAACTTTAGTGCTAGAGATATATTTGCTTCAAGAATTAGAGAATCAACCATCGACCAAAATGAATTTTTTGTCTTTAGCAGTGGTATGCGTGGCCGTTTTCTTACCCTAGGATTTAGCTATGGCTTTGGAAAAGGAGAGGCGATGCAGTATTCCGGTGGAAGACGTCGATAATGGTCTTTATAGCAACCCTTATTCGACTTGCTTATATTTTGACAGAATGATACTTCAGGTTTCTTAAGCCATCCTTATTGCAAATTTGAATTTTACCACAGCGTGGTCACCCCATGTTTGATCAGGAATGCGTCTTGGGTGTGACAATAGCGTGGCCAGCCTATATTGCTTGCATAAGATATACTAGATTTGACCCCAGCGTGGTCACCTTACGTTAGTTCCAGAAGGTATATTTCATCTGACCACAGCGTGGTAACCCCATGTTTAGTCAGGAATGCATCTTGCTTATCACCAGCTTGGTCACCCTATGTTTTGAAATGATTCTGAGTGCAAAAGTAAGATTCATAAAAAGAAAGTAAATTCGTGAAATAAAACACCCATCAGCATCCTAAATACATAGCCAATGCAAATAGAAAATAGTGATCTAAATGACCTCCACAAAATCATGGAATTCTACAGAATCGCCACGGCATTTATGAATTCTAAAAACCAAGTTGCTTGGCCTGAATTTCCAAGTGAATTAATAGAAACAGAAATTGTAGAAAAGAGACAATGGAAAATTTTAATGGATGATGAGATAGCATGCATTTGGGCAACAACCTTAAATGATGAATTAATCTGGGGAGAGGCAAATAATGAACCTGCTGTTTATATCCATAGAATTGCGACCAACCCAAATTTTAAAGGACAGAATCTTGTGAAGAAAATAGTAACTTGGGCAGATCAGTATTGTAAAGACCATCAATTGAAATTTATCAGAATGGATACGGTGGGACACAACCAAGGCTTGATTAATCATTACACCAAACTCGGGTTCGACTTCTTAGGTATGGAAAAACTCGAAAATACAAACGGATTGCCTGACCACTATAATGCAGGAGATGTCTGTCTTTTTCAAAGGGAAGTTGGAAATTAATAATAATAGCCTCTTTCGATAAATGCAAATGAAAATTACATGATGAATTAATAGGTATGATTTCAACAACTAAAGATATTACATCATTCTCAAATATTCCTTAATGGTCCTGCTTGTTCTATTTTCTAATATTGGACAAGCTCAAGCTGGAGATTGCAACAACAAAGTAAGCATTTCATATTATGCAAAAGCTCAAAAATTCAAGACAACAAACCTAGATAGCTTTCAGAAATATTCTCTAAAGCTAATTGCAACAAATAATCAACTCTGCGAAGATGAATACATGAACCGTAAAATTGAATTATGGAAAAAAGAAGCACTTATAGATTTAGCTAAAATTGAAATGCAAGAGGAGAATCATTTAAAGTCAAATGAGTATCTAAACTCTATAAATGATACTTTGCTATTTAAAAATCCTAATCCACATCTTCTTGAAAAGGAATTAGCTGAACTTTTGTCTAGTAATCATTATAAGCTCGGTAATAATATTTTGGCAGCTAAGTATTTGCTTCCCTTTTCTATGTTAGAATATAAAATCACTACTGATAAGCCATTAATTGAATTCTGTGCCCACTTATTGTTGAAAGAGTATGATCAAGAATACTTAATTAATGAACTCAATAAAAGTATTTTTGAATTCTATGAAAAGAAGGGGAAATATTATATTAAATTTTTAGATGTGGAAATACTTTTCATAAGAAGCTTTAATTACAAGAATGTTAATCCTAGAGATTTTCTCATCCCATATCTCAAAACTAAAATTTTATATAAGATGCTGCATGAAGACAAGCCTGATAAATAAAATATTATGTTCTGTTTTTTGATGGATTAATCTGATATATAAGTTTATTATTACTATTGGAAGACTCATTTGTGAAATAAATATTTAAAAAAATCCATGTTCAAAAAGATAAACCGCATTTAAGAATTGACCGTTAAGAAATGAGCTTTGGCGTAGAGCATGAAAGCGGAAACTGAATGAAGCATGAGAACTAATTCAAAGAAAGGTGATGACCACAGAACAGGCTCAAATGAATAAATATCTGCGGAGTTTTTGCGCTGTGGGAAGGAAAAGAACATTTTAGGGCAATACTTACAAGCGGACGACTTTTTTTGGTTACTTTTTTGCGTCACGGGCAAAAAATTAACAACCTATGTAATAGAATGGCTATGGATAATAAAACATATTTTAATCTAAAATATACTCGGAGAGAACTTATGCAGGAGTTGATATTGATCCTTTTTCCTTGGCTTGGATAGGTATTTAAATAAATATCTTTAATGGAGTAATCTCAATTATTGATAATGGCATTTTATCATTAAAAAATCAACAATGTATCAAGAGTTAAAACCTTCTGAAGGACTAAATAATTTAATCGACTCTTTTTGGGTCTTTTCGAATGAGGAAGCTTCTGAAGAATATAAAGTGCTGCCGGATACTTGTACAGATTTGATATTTGATATAAATCAAGACCATGGATTCATATCTGGAGTAATGACAAGTTTTCAGCTTGTGGAATTAGTGGCAGAATCTGATTTAATTGGTATACGTTTCAAGACTGAAAATTTTGGCGCAATATCTAGAATACCTTTGAGCGAAACCAAAAATTTGCGCGTAAATTTATCAGAAATATTTTCAAGCAAAGATTTAAATAAGTTACGGCAACTTCATGACTTAGAATCATCTGATGAAAAAATAAAATTTCTTGATAATTTCATTTCAACTACATTTAAAGAAAACTACGAACGGGTAGATAGGTTGGATTTATCAGTCGCTGAAAATATAAGATCCTGTAAAGGGAATTTAAATATTGGAGATTTAGCAAAATCAAACCATTTAAGTTTACGACAATTGGAAAGACGATTTAAAAGTTATACCGGGTTGACCCTAAAGCAATTTACTACCATCGTTCGCTTTAATAATGCAAAAGAAGCAATTGCTTCACACACTGAAACAAGTCTTTTGGAAATTGCCTTTGATTTTGGGTTTTTTGACCATGCCCACATGAATCACGAATTCAACCGTATTTCAGGTAATAATCCAAGTTGTTTTAGATAATGTCGTTTTTTTACAAAGCATACTTTTTATAGTCAAGTAACTTTGTGATAATACAATATCATAAAATTTTGGTATTTATCAATTGGGATAATTTTGCTTACTTTTTTTCAAAGCAAGGACTATATCTCAACAGTGAAGAATAAAAATGATAACTTTCAGTCAACAATAATAGAAATGGATATAAAATACGCTTACACCATCTTATACGTTTCCAACGTTCCAGCAACAATAGAATTTTATAAAAAAGCATTCGGCTTCGAGCAGAAATTTCTAACACCTGAAAATGATTATGGCGAAATCATATCGGGAGAGACAACGCTTGCTTTTGCAAATCTTGAGCTTGGGAATTCCAATTTTAAAAAAGGGTTTACAAAAAGTGACTTAAATGAAAAGCCATTTGGCTTTGAATTGGCATTCACAACTTCAGATGTTGAGAAGCTTATGGAAAATGCAATTAAGAATGGAGCTGTGCTCTTAGAGGAAATGGTAACAAAACCATGGGGGCAGAAAGTTGGATACCTTAGAGATTTGAATGGGTTTATAATTGAAATATGTACGCCGATTCAAAATTAGGTTTCATTTTTTTTATTTGTTTCTGGGCTTTTATTCAAGTAGAATATCCCATTTGCGGAAGCATAAAAATCAATAAACATTGATCCATTTATATGTGGCCTTAATAATATAGGAAGGTTTCAGATGTGTAGAAGGCGGATCGTGTTTTTTTAATTGCATCTGCTGAAGTATCTAGCCATCTATAGGTCTCAATATCACATCATGTATTATGCTAGAATCGCTCTTTACTAATAGAGCATTATTTGCCAAAGCAACTCTGAAAGTTTTACCTATTATCAAATGGTTTCTGGATTGTTTATGATTTGTAGCAACCTCATGTTCATTTCCAACCTTTATTTGTTTTGTAATTAATTATTAACCTCGTCGACTTGATGTATTCAATCGGTGAAATTTAAAATTATAAATTATGAAACGATACGTAACTACATTAATGTTAGCCATCTTATGTTCACTTCCCTTTTGTACGCTTAATGCTCAAAGTGTAAAACCAAAAATGGCCGTTATGAATATTGATAATACCGGAGCCGAATTAAGTCCCACCCAATTGGCAAGCCTTACCAGAATAGAAGTAACGAAATACGATCAATTTGAAGTGGTAGATCAATATGACATATCGTATCTGTTCAAAGAAAACGGATTTGATAGTGAAGGCTGTTATGGTAAAATATGTTTAACAAAAGCAGGAAAAGTTCTTGAAGTAGATAAAGTACTATCTGGTTCGGTAGAAACCTTTGACAAAAGTATTGTCATCACCCTTAGACAAGTTGATATTAAAAGTGAGTCTATTGAGAAAACTCAGGTCATGGAATTCTTAAAGATAGACAATCAACTTTCAACCATGATTGAACTTACCGTAAAGCAGATGTATGACCTCGAAGTTAACTCAGATATACTGACCAAGTTGACCAAGCCTAATGATTTTGAAAATACAATTAATGTAGAAGAAGTTGATGTATTGAACTTGGCAGGCCCCAGAATGGGAGTAACCTTTTTTACTGGTGAACTCGCCAGTATTCAACGCAATCCAAAATCTCAGGGAGGTTTTGATGCGCTTCCTTTTATGAGTCAGTTTGGATATCAATTTGAATTGAAGTATTTAAATTCAGGAAACTTGCAAGCGCTCTTTGAATTCATCCCTATGATCACTGGATTAGATCAAGGTCGCTTCATTCCTAGTCTCACAGTATTATCTGGAATCAGAAGTAACAAGACTGGAGTTGAATTTGCTTTCGGTCCGAATTTAGTAATAACCCAAAAAGCCAATGGATATATGGCAGATAGCGGTGAATTTATTTTAACCAGTCAAGCGGAGATTCCGGCGGGTAAAGAAGAAGTATCTAGAGTGGACAGTAGAGGAAAAATTAATTTTACTTCAGGTATTGTAATAGCTGCAGGTAAAACTTTTAGATCTGGTAAGCTCAATGTCCCAGTGAATATTTTTTATATCCCTGGTAAAAATTCTCAGAGATTTGGTTTATCCTTTGGATTCAATATAAACAACTAAATTATTAAAGGCAGTATGAATTTCATGCTGCCTTTTTTATGGGTTAATAATTTTACTCTGGTCCCAATCAATTAAAAGCCATTACTAATGGCTATATTTAGTTTTAGGTTTAAAGCCAAATCAACTAAATTTCATGATTCAAAAAAAAGGACCCTGGTACTTCCTCTTCCTCCTCATCTTGGCGGGAGAATCTGTCTTTATTCTTCCCTTTGTTCTTTCTCGAGTTTTTAGACCCACCGTACTTGATACTTTTGGTTTAGACAATGTTCAACTGGGATTTTGTTTTTCGATATATGGCATTGTTGCACTTCTTTCTTATCTATTTGGTGGTCCATTGGCCGATAAATTTCCTCCAAGAAAATTAATGGCTATTGCACTTTGGATGACTGCCATCGGAGGATTGGTTTATGCGTCCTTTCCCAGTTATTTAGTGCTAAAAATACTCTACGGATATTGGGGTTTTACAACCATCTTTTTATTCTGGCCATCTTTGATAAAAGCCACAAGAGTCTGGGGCGGATCCGCTGCTCAGGGTAAGGCTTTTGGATTTTTGGACGGAGGACGTGGATTGGTTGGGGCCTCGTTTGGTACCATGGGAGTGCTTGTATTTTCTTTGTTTATTGGCACGAAAATTTCGGAAGCTTCAATGACAGAAAATCAGATGGCTTTTAAATATGTTATACTCACCTCTGTCGCGCTCATAAGTATCGTGGGAGCGCTTGTTTGGTTTTTTATGAAATTGGATGACACTACTGAAAGTAAAATCGTACTTAACAAGATAAAATTAGAGCACATAAGAAAGGTCCTAACTTTACCATCCGTCTGGCTATTGATGATCATTATACTTTGTGCCTATGTAGGATATAAGGTCACTGATATTTTTTCGCTTTACGCAAATGAGGTTATGCTTTATGATGAAGTGCAGTCTGCTCAAGTGGGAACTTTCCTACTATTTATTCGACCAGCCATAGGTGTTGTGATTGGAATTTTGGCTGACCGGACTCAAATAAATTTTTGGTTATTCTTCAGTTTTGCCATCAGCTGTACCGGAGCTTTATTGTTTGCTTCAGGTCTTGTGACTGCTTCAGCCCCCGCTTTATTCTTAATATCTATCTTGGTTGTAGCTACCGGAGTCTATGCCGCACGATCCCTATATTTTGCAGTGATGGAAAGTGGGAATATTCCATTAGCTCTTACTGGGACTGCCGTAGGAATTATTTCTCTGGTAGGGTATACACCTGATATTTTTGCAGGCCCGGCTATAGGTTATCTATTAGAGAGTTCACCAGGAGTCGAAGGACACAAGCAGGTATTCTGGATGCTGTTTGTCTTATCTTTAATCGGTGGTTTAGCTTCCTGGATCTATTTTCAAAAGTATAAAAATTCAAAGCCGGCCAGCTTATGATATCTCAAATTTACTTGGATTGATTTAAGTATAATTTCAAAAATTAAAATAAGATATTTCAACCAATGAACCAAAGATATTTAGATTATGCGCTATACAACATTTGGGCAAACAATAGATTAATAGATGATCTGTTCCACCAAGATGAAAGGATACTTACTAAAAAATTCATTGGTAGCTTTCCCACAATTCGTGAAACTATTAGACATATTTGGTTTGCAGAAACTGGTTGGCTGTCACGATTAAATGGGGATGGCTGGCAAGCGAAAACAGTATCCGAATTCACGGGCACAAACCACGAGTTATTTATAGCATGGCAGAATACCTCTGAAGAACTCGTAGAATTTACCAGGAGCGCAGCGTTAGAGAAAGAGATTCAATTTGATCACAAGGAAGAGAAATTTTCAATTCCGACAAGAGAAATAATTCAAACGGTTTGCAATCATGGAAGTTATCATCGCGGACAAGTCGTTATGATGATGCGACAATTAGGAATTAACAAAGTAAGCCAAACAGATTATATTGAATGGGTTCGGGAAAAATCAAGAGGCAATAATTAAAGTTGGAGTTAAAAAAAATCAAGAAATGAGTTGGATAAAAATCATCGATTATAAAAATTCGGAATCTAGATTGAGAAAGATTTATGATAAAATAAAAGGACCCAATGACAATGTTGATAATGTTCTTCTGATTCACAGCTTGAGACCACATACTTTGATTGGGCACATGACTCTTTATAAAAACGTGCTCCACAATTCTAATAACACACTGCCCAAATGGCATTTAGAAGCGCTCGGAGTTTACGTCAGTTGCTTGAATAAATGTGATTATTGTTTTGAGCATCATTATGCAGGTTTTAAAAGACTTTATGCCAATGATACACAAGCGGAAAAATTTAGAATAGCAGTAATAGAGGATAATCTAGCTGCCTTTTTTGAGGGGCAATATTTAATGGGCAGTGAACATGCTAAGCAGTTAACGCTAAGCCATCACACCATCACGGAAGAAGACATTCAAGAATTACGAAGTGCTGGTTTTTCTGATGGAGAAATTCTTGAACTAAATCAGGTGACGAGTTATTTCAATTATGTGAATCGAACGGTTGTTGGATTGGGGGTTAATACAGAAGGTGACATCATCGGTTTATCTCCTAATAATAGTGATGATCCTAATAGTTGGAATCATGACTAAAACATTCAATTTCGTGCTAGGTTTAAAACCAAACTCGATCTTGCAAGCTTGTACGAATATTATCCTAGTTGCTAATTTTTAATTGCACCATGTAAACCATACGATTGACCAGCCCTAAAATAATTTTATCCATCATTGTCATATCTCAATTCTGTTGTACCTCCCTATGGTTTGCAGGAAATGGAGTCATGAGTGATTTGATTGTTAATTTTAATTTGGGTGAAACGGCTTTAGGTTACCTAACCTCTTCCGTGCAGTTTGGTTTTATTCTAGGTACGCTTAGCTTTGCCATACTTTCCATCGCCGATCGTTTTTCACCGTCCAAGGTATTTTTTAGCTGTGCAATTTTAGGTGGAATTTTTAATCTTGGGATCATATGGGGAGAAAATAGCATGGGTAGCATTCTTTTGCTTCGTTTTCTTACGGGGTTTTTTCTTGCAGGCATTTATCCAGTTGGTATGAAAATCGCTTCAGATTATTTTGACAAGGGTCTTGGAAAGTCTCTTGGCTTTTTGGTAGGCGCCTTAGTTGTTGGAACAGCCTTTCCGCATTTGCTTAAGCAATTAACAAGTGACTTTTCATGGGTGTCAGTCCTTCTTTCCACATCGACACTATCAGTATTGGGTGGACTACTAATGTTGGCGTTGGTTCCAGATGGTCCTTACCGTAAGCCCAGTCAAAAACTTGATCTCTCTGCCTCCATTCACGTATTTAAAAATAAAGAGTTTCGATCGGCGGCCTTTGGTTACTTTGGACACATGTGGGAACTGTACACTTTTTGGGCTTTTGTTCCAATCATGTTAATTCAATACGCAAGCTTACATGCTGGGGTAAATTTTAATATTCCCGTTCTTTCTTTTATGATCATTGGTATTGGTGGATTGGCCTGTGTACTTGCTGGTTATATTTCAGAGCTGCTAGGAACTAAAAAAACAGCCATCACTGCTCTTGCTTTATCTTGCTTGTGTTGTCTTTTGTCTCCTTTCATATTTATGGTCCAACTTCAAGGAGTGTTTATTGGTTTTCTTTTATTTTGGGGAATGGTTGTTATTGCAGATTCACCACTTTTCTCCACACTCGTAGCTCAGAATGCGACTCCTGAATTTCGTGGCACGGCATTGACCATAGTCAACTGTATTGGATTTTCTATTACGATTATCAGTATTCAATTATTAGCAGCATTAAATGCCGTGTCAGATTCAATATACGTTTATACCGTTTTGGCAATCGGCCCCATCCTTGGTTTAATAGCGCTTCTCAAGATAGAAAATAGGAGGGATGCATAGTAGTCGATTTATTATGCGTGAAATTACCTTGGGCCATAAATTTGACCAGAAGAAATGATTATAAGACTTAAAAATAAGGAGCTTAGCATAGCGGAACAGATACGAGTAGTTTTTCAGGCGTCCTATACGGTTGAAGCTAAATTATTAAACGCCGTTAACTTTCCTCCACTTAGTCGACCGCTCGATAATTTTATGGAAAGCGAAAATGAATTTTTTGGTTATACGATAAATCAGGAATTGGCTGCAGTCGTAGAAATTCATCACATCGAAGGTTTCACCCATATTCAAAGTTTGGTTGTTCATCCAAAGTATTTCAGACAAGGCATTGGAACAGCCTTGATGGAATTTGTTTTGAAGACATTTAATACTAAGCCATTGATGGTTGAAACAGGTGCTGGCAACGGACCGGCCATAGCGTTATATAAAAAGTTTAACTTTGTAGAGGTTCATCAATGGGATACGGATATCGGGATTAGGAAAGTGAGATTTGTCCAAGCCATTAATAAGGAATAAATTGAGGTCGTAAAATATGCTGAAATAATGCACTGCTGATTTTTGAAAAATTCAGAATTTAAGGAAACTACTTTTATCAAGCAGCAGTAATTTCCTAGGCTGATTCTAATTAAATTGTACACTCTAAAAAAAATAATAGACCTTGATTAAAACTCACAAAAACGCAAACCTTTCTTTGCAAGTTGTTCCTATAAACGAACAGAATGCTTATCCCATCATTGATAAAGCCATTGAAGTTGTTCAGAATTCAGGAGTAAGATATAAAGTCCAACCATTTTCAACCATCATGGAAGGTGAGCTCTCCCGTTTAATTGAAATTGTATTAGAAGCCAAAGAGGCAGCTTTGGATGCAGGTGCTGAAGAGTTAATTCTAAATGTACAGATACATTTGAAAAAAACAGAGAGTGTGTCCTTTGAGGAGAAGACGGAGAAATTTTGAAGAATGTTTATATCTGTGGTTAAGCTCTTGAATGCGAAAATTTATTATAAATTATTCAATCCTACCATTCGTTAAAACATAGGTATTTCTGTAAGGTAAAGAATCTTAGATTTTGGTAGAATTGATAATTTTGACTTCATCATGGTAATTAAATATTCTTTTACTGCCTTGTTTACTTATTAAGCTACAATTATTTTAACTTATACTAAATCTAAAATTTATATTGAATTTATTTTCAAACGATCATGAGGAGCTTGTTTTTTACAGGCAATTATTTTCTTCAATGAATGCTTCGGTTTATGTTTTAAACTTGGATCCATATCAGCTAGATTGGGTTGCCCCCAATCCTATGATGGGAAGAATTATGGGTATTGATCAAGAAGCACTGCTTTTTCAGGGCGACACAATTTATGGTCGATTGATGGATGATCCTGACTTTAAAGAATCCATAGTGGAAGCCGTTGAAAAATTTTTAGATGATCCTGATGTGAATTGGGGAGGAGTTTACCGTATAAAGAATTTTAAAGAAGAAATTAAATGGATTATCTATTCTACAAAAACGCTTATAAAAGATGCCTCAGGAAAAGCCATTAAAGCAGTATGTGTGGCTATAGATGCCGATGATGTTTTTTGTACTCCGAAGACACTGGAACATTTTAATGAATATGTAAATAATGAAATTCATAGAGGGATTTATGAAGGTCTAACTGGAAGGCAAGTTGAAGTGCTTCGAGGACTTACGGAAGGAAAAAACATAAAAGAGATTTCTACTTCTCTAAACATCTCTCCTTATACCGTTGTAGATCACAAAAAGGCATTATTTAAAAAATTGAATTGTAATAGTGTGATTGATCTAGTGCAAGTTGCTAAAGCAAAAGGGCTTGTCAGAGATTAATAATTTATGCCAATAGAAGGACTTTGCTGATAAACACCCCATTGCTAAGGGGTTAAATTTGTGTGTTTGATCATCCACCCCCTTAGGTCAGGGGTGAAAAATGTGTCCCCCAAACTTTATCTTAGGGCATCGCTTTAGCCAGTGATAATTTTAATGAATAACTTTTAACCCTAACCTTTACTCAGATGCAATTACTCCCCATTTAAATTGAGATAATCACTTTGTATAACAAAAGTTATACGAAGACTAGATTGTCCTTGGTCTAAATTTGACCTATACTTTTTAAGTAAAATAATATTTAAAGACTTGTCATGAGTCTTGCCTAAACCCTTATGTCATTATCTAAACTTTCTGTTATGAACCTTACCTCTGTTAAACTTATCAATCATCATTTTTCTTTCATTCAATTGAACCTTAGATTTTCTAAAATTTTATTGTCTATAATAATTTTTCTATTGAGTAATGCTATTGGGAATTCTCAGTGTGAGGAGGCTGAAATAAATTGTGGGGAGAATTATATGAATGCAATTCTTACTAGTGATGATCAAGAGTATGATGTACATGTCGATTGTGGAACTAATGCTGATTATTCCTTTTATGAAGACGTTATAGAGCTACATGTAACAAGCCTTCCTGCAAGTATAAAATTGAGTGGCTTAACTGATGATTTAGATTTATTTTTATACGGTGGGTGTTTTGCTTCAGGTGGGTTCGTTTTCGTTGATGATTGCATTAATTATAGTGACAATGCAGGCTCTACTGTAGAAGAAATTCAAATTCAATCTACAGGAATATACTATGTTGTTGTAGAAGGTTTTGATGGAAATACTTCTGCATATAATTTGGAATTGATATGTGATAATGGTGGAGGGGGATCAAATTGTAATAATGTGGAAGAAATATTTTGTGGCGAAACAAAAGATTTGACAACAGTCGGACAAGGCAATGATATTGTATCCAATACTTGTTGGCCAGCCAACTTTCAGGGAGACGATATGGTTGTTCAATTTGAACATTATGCTGGAGTAGTCAATTGGATTACTTTATGGAATTATGGAGGTGATCTAGATATGTTTCTTTTTTCAGAATGCCCTTACACAGTAAACGATCCTTTTTGCTATGGTTGGTCTGTGAATTCTAATCAACTCTGCGGAGCGTTGAATTTGAATTATGAGGCTATGGTTCTTAATGGTAATGACCCTCCAGGAACTTATTACATTCTAATTGATGCGTCAAGTGCCCAGAATAATGACAATTTCAAACTTTCGTTATCCTGTGAAGGCATTTTTTGTGATGATGATAACCCATTGGAGTGTGGTATGAATTCTGGTAACACCTCAAATGATCCTAATCGTACTTCGAATTATTTAGATTGCTACGATAATAATGGATGCGTAAACCCTTCAAATACTCAGAATGATTTAGGATTTCAAGGGGCATTTACCGGAGGAGAAGAAGTGCGTCCTTTCACGGCGCCTGAAACTGGCCTATATACATTTACTATGCAGCCGACGGACGATAGTGATGATCTTGAGTTGTTCTTAATTAGAGAATGCTGTGAAACTGTAATCACTCCTAATGGTGATTATGCCATTCTTGATTTAGATGATTGCTATGGTGAATCAAATTGTGAGCGGGGGTCTACCAATTCTGCCGGTGAATCAGAAACGATCGATTATTTTCTGAATACAGGAGAGACTATTTATATAGTCGTAGATGGATTCCTTGGAGATGAGGGTCCTTATACTTTGTTTGTTGATTGTGAAGGTGGAACTGATTGTGTTTGGGATATAGAATTAGAGTGTGGTGTGACTTATGAAGGTAATACTCTAATGTGGGATAATAGTCTTGATTTATCAGATTACGGAGCTTGCGCAAATACTAACTCCTCTTTCGATGGAGACGATGTCATATTTAAATTCGATAAGCCGAATAGTTTTGGAAATTTGGCAGTGACCCTGAGACATGCATCTGGTACAGGAAATTTTCAACAAAATCTTACCATGTTTTTGTTGGATGCTTGTAATGGAAATGTAATTTCTTGTTTGGGTCAGGGAACAAATTATTTGCAAGGAAATGGAGATATAAGAGGAGAATTTATATTGGATGTAGACCCACCCATCGCAGCGGGAGAATATTTCTTAGTCGTTGATGGTGCTACGACAAATACTGGTGGTCCTTTTTCAATTACGATTACTTGTCAAGATTTAATATGTGATTCAGCTTTACCCATTGAATGTGGTGAGACATTAAATGATGTATCAAATGCCTTTGGTCCTAATCATGTATCAAATTATGGATGTACGTTGAGTGGTCAAAACAATT
>ENA-ORXT01002316-ORXT01002316.1-marine-metagenome-genome-assembly--contig:-NODE-2316-length-23088-cov-6.465603_pt1 | contig 23088 bp, 18 predicted proteins | sample MGYA00237868_ERZ511482 | MGnify/ENA metagenome assembly ERZ511482
GGCAAAGGCCGGAGTGGGAACTTCCCAGCATCTCCCATTCGACCAAATCCGCATGCAAATAGAAACTGCAACAATCTCGTGAGAGCGTGGAGGCGTTGCCTGAGGAGGCGCGGAAAGAAGCTACGCTTCCACCTTCTCACGAGACTGTTGCAGAAGTGCGTACGCTATGGGCAATTCGAAAGAAAGGGCGCGGCTTCCAGGTCACGGAGTCCAAATTCTTACGAATTCGGCTACAAAAGAGCCGATGATTTGAGAAGAATCCGATTTGATAGAATCTCCGTGAGGTTCTGCAACAGTCTCTCACGAAGGCGGCTACCTCGGGAGAAGACCGCAGCAACCAGTAGCCGCACTCGTAAGAGCGTGATGGCGCCGGTCGAGCTGACAAGGACCTCAAGACCCTGCTCCATGTTCTCCTGAAGGCGGCTGCCTCGTGTTCTCCTACTCTGCCTTCGCCGCCGCAAGTGCGTCCTCGGCCTGAGTGGTCGGCGTCGCCGTGAGGTCGCGCCAGATCACTTTGCCGTCGCGCACCAGAAAGCTCTGCCGCATCGCAAAACCCATGGCCATCATGCCGACGCCGAAGGCGGTGCATACCTTCTCGTCGTGGTCGGCCAGGAGCGTGAACGGAATGCGGTGGTCGGCCTGAAACTTCTTCTGGGCCTCGGGCTTGTCGGTGCTGACCCCGTATACCTTGATTCCCGCCTCCGTGAGCTTCTCGAAGGCGTCCCGCAAATTGCAGGCCTGCTTGGTGCAGCCCGGAGTGTTCGCTTTCGGGTAGAAGTATACAAGTGCCGTGCCTTCCGCGAGCGCCGCGTCGAGATCGATCTCGGTGCCGTCCTGATCAAGGACACTCTTCACGGCGGGAACTTCCGCACCCACCTCCAGAGGATCGGCCGTGGCATGGCCGATGAACAGGAGAAAGGGAGCGATCAGTGTGCGGAGAAATTTCATGAGAGGAAGGATAGGAGAGGGAGTAGGAAAGAGCGGCGGGAGTGGAAGCTATTCGGCCACCTTGGCGGCGGCGTTCTTTTTCGCGGCGGGAGGCGCCTCGCCGGGCTTGAACTTCATCACCAGGAAGGCGCCAAGGGCGGCACAGAGGAGCCCCAGGTAGAACTGGGGCTTGATCACGCCGTACCCGCCCTCGGGCGGATGCATCCCAAGCGCAATGACCGCGTTGACGACGGGGGCGAGTCCGAAGACCAGCGACATGACGATGGCAGGGGGATTGGCGGCTTTGATGGAGAAGAGAGCCCCAAGAGAGAGAAGCACCCCGAAGGCCCCGACCGCACCGAGCACGCCGGCGATGAAGCTCCATTTCACGCCGGCACCCGGGTATTGCCAGAACTTGCCGCTGCCGCCCTTCATCACGATCATGATCCAGGGCGCGACCACCGCGACCACGAAGTAGGCAATGCCGACGAGCAGGAAAGCCTTGTAGCGACCGAGTTCCTTGTCCGCCATGCCGACCGATCCCTTGTGAAGGAAAATGCCGTAGAGGCCCCAGCAGAGGACGGTGATCAGTAGAAAGAGAATCCAGGTCATGTTGCGCATCGAAGGTCGTGGGAAGTTCGTGGAGCCGTGAGCCTAGGAACCTGAGGGCGGCGAAGCAAGGAGTTCAGGCGGCGCCTCGTCGAGAAGTTCCGTGATGAAGTCGGGCAGATCCCGAGCCTTCATACGCCCCGTCTCCGGATCGTGGCGCACGCAGATGATGGTGATCCCGCCCTCGGCCGCCAGCTCCTTGTCCGCATTCCAGAATCGGAACAGATACTTGATGGTCTTCGACCCAAGCTCGGCGACGAGCAGTTCAATTTCCACTTCGTCCTCAAAGCGGAGCGGGAGCCGATAGCTGCAGGACGCGTCTACCCGTGGCCAACCCACCTGATCGGTGGCGTCGTCACCCTGGGGAAACACCGAAAACCCAAGGGAGCGGCAGAAGGCGTGCTCCACGCGCTCCATGAAGCGGAAGAAGTTTGAGAAATGCATGATCCCCGCCATGTCCGTGTCCGAGAACTGGACCCGCTCGGTGATCCGGTAGGTATGAGCCATTCGGGAATCTCGCCGAGGTTGGCGGGGAATGACACGTAAAAACTCCCATTTGGCGGCGCGGAACTTCGAAGGGTCGTAGTCGCGGCAAAGGACTCTAGGGCAACGGCGCATCAAGATCGCGGCAGATCTTGCGGGCGACGACCCGGTTCACCTCGCTCTGCCTCGGTACCGCCGATTTTTTCCCTGACTCCGGATTCCACCAAACGGAATGCCTGCCTCCTTCGCGCAGAAGTTTGCAACCATGTTTAGACAGGTGCCGAAGCAACTGTCGCCGGTTCATGCCGAAATCAAAACCTCCTCAAAGTCGCCCCCCATCTCTGATCGAGCGGACTCACGGTTCAATTCCAAGATGTCGTTGAGGGCCTCCTTCAGACTCTCGAGCAGTTCCTCCCGCGTCTGTTCCTGGGCATTGACGCCGGGTACTTCTTCCACCCAACCAATCCACCAGCCAGCATCCTGCTTGATCACCGCTGTGTAACCGACGTTCATAAGCATATCATCCACCTTCATGCTGTGACCTTCAAGAAAGGAATCCTTGAATGCGCACCTTCTCGAAGGCTTGAGGAATCATCAGATTCTTCAACGAGACTTCAGTGAATTCGGGTTGGAGCTCCAGTTCGGCGGATCCCACCAGGCCCACGGTCAGCTTGTATTCCTCGAGCGCGGCACCGGGAGCCCCTTTCTCGAGGCCCCAGACCGCTCCTGCGGAGAAACCCAATGCAAGGAGGAGAGCTCCGCAACGGCAAGGCCGGGAGGCTTCATTTCTGATGGCTGGTGGCTCGGGCGGTCCGGCGAAGCTTTATCAGCTTCGCCTCCCATCGTTCCGACGGTGTGAGACTCCTACACGGGGAAGGGCGGCGCGCAGCCTTCGCTAAATGGGGCGGCTGCCGCGCGGAACCGGAGCGCCCGTAGTGGCGGTGACGACGATCCGGGCGATGCCGTTGCGGAGGTCGCGGACGTTGAAGTTGACGAGCATGCCTGTCTTGAGACCACTCAGGCTCAGAATCCGCCGCAACCGGTGCCGGTCGGCTTCGGTGAGTTCGGGATCGGAACGGACCTCGAGAGCCAGCAGATCTTCGACGATGAAGTCGGCGACGACGGCTTTGGGAATCGGGGTCCCTTTGAATTCGACCTCGAAATCGACCTCTCGGCGGCATTGCAGCTCACGGTCGCGCAGCTCGCGGGCGACGGCCTCGCGGTAGGCGTGATCGGTCAGGCCGGGGCCCAAAGCACGATGGACTTCCATGCAGACACCCATGATCAGGTGCGGGAGTTCGTCGTGGTTGAGTTCCATCCGTAAAGAAAGGTTAGAGGATCAGACCACGCAACCGGCGAAATCGTTCAGAGAGAGCTGCCTTCGGAGGAGGCAAAACTTCTTGGTGCCAGCGGCCCGGCGTTGCCTCTCGATGTCTTGGAAATACGAGCCTCCTGCCTTCAGAGCGGGGGTAGTCTACCCGACTTGGACGAGTTGGTAGCGCTCGTGAAAGCGGCCGCGGTTTCGGTCGCGGCAGCAGGGGTAGCAGGCGGCCGGCTTGCGCAGCGGGCGCACGCGGCGGATCTCGGCTTCGCAGACCGGACAGGCGTAGCGGTGCTTGCGCTCCCTGCGCTGAACCGGCAGAGGCAGGGTGTGGCAGGCGCTTTCTCCGGGAATGCCAAGATCGGCGCAGGCCTTCTTCCATTCTCTTCCGTGAGGGGCAATGCGGCGTCGACCGGCGCGCGCGTAGGCAACGAGATGAGCGAGTTCGTGGCGAAGCGTCCGCTCGGTCTCTCCCTCGAAACGGACGAGCCTCGGGTTGAGATCGATCTTCCAACCGGGGAAAAAGGCTTTGCCCGCGGCGCTGCGCATGCGGCGGTTCCAGCGCACTTCCAAGGCGTCGGCTTTCTTACGCAGACCGAGTTCGTCGAGCAGGTCGAGAGCCTGAGCCTCGAGGCGGACGTCTCGACCGTGAGCAGGAAGGGGGACCTCGGGCGGGGCAGAATCGGCCGCTACCACCGGCGTGCCGGTGGCCGATGAATCGCTGTCGTCTCCTTCGAAAGGAAGCTGGAGCTGGTCGGAAACCATGAGGCTACTTGCCGAGGGCCGCTTGGGTGGGGGGTGAGGGCTTCTGGGTCTTGTCGAGGATGCGATACTCGCCTTCCTCGAGCGCGACCAGGGTGTCGGGATTGACCGAGCTCATCAGGAAGACATTCGCTCCGATGGTGCTCCGCGCGCCGATCACGGTCCGGCCTCCGAGAATGGTCGCGTTGGGATAGATCGTGGCACCATCCTCGACGTCGGGATGACGCTTGGTGCCTTTGACGATGCGGCCTTCGTCGTCCTTGGCGAAGCTGCGCGCTCCGAGGGTGACCCCATGGTAGAGCTTCACCTGATTGCCGATGACGCAGGTCTCGCCGATGACGACGCCGGTGCCGTGGTCGATGAAGAAGTGGGTGCCGATGCTTGCGCCCGGATGAATGTCGATCCCAGTCCGCGCGTGAGCCCATTCGGTCATCATCCGCGGGATGAGGGGCACCTTCTGCTGGTAGAGAACGTGAGCGACCCGCTGGATCGCGATCGCCTCGAGGCAGGGGTAGGAGAGAATGATCTCCTCGTAGCTCCGGGCAGCGGGGTCTCCTTCGTAGGCGGCCTCGACGTCGGTGCGCAAAAGGGCGCGGACCTGGGGCAGTGCTCCCATGAGTTCGCAGCAGGCATCGCGCGAGGCGTTCGGGTGGTGCTCGGTACCGTCTTCTCTCACGCCGAAACGAAGACTTCGGGTGACCTCCTCGCACAGCCGTTCGGTGATGGTGGCGACGCGCTCGGAAGTGATCACCTCGACCTCGTCGGCGGCGCCTTCGCTGCTGAAAAATCCGGGGAAAAGGAGCCGGAGAAAATCCTCGCAGAGCTCGCCGATGCTGGTCTTCGAGGGAAGATCGCTGCCGTCGATGTTGTTGATCCCGCCCATCTCATAGGAGGCGAGAAGTGCCGCGACGATTTTCTGATGGCGAGTGTCCATGAACCCTTCGGAAGTGCGAAATGTCACTCGTCTCCTGCTGCGGGGCAAGCAGGAGTTGTCCACAGAGTGAGATGCCTGAGATGAGACCCGCGCCGTCGCGACCCACCGACCATTTCTCTTCCCAATTCGCTTTTTCGGCTGTCACATTGTCACCTGAGCGTCGTGAAGAAACTTCAACCCCACTCCTCATGGTTCCTGAGCTTGGCTCTTCTCTTCATCGTCTCGGCAGCGCGAAGCCCTGCCCAGGAAGCCGCTGAACCCGAGGTGCCCGAGTACGCCCCGCTCGCCGATCCCGAGACCGTCGAAATTATCGAGGAACAGGGGTTTCGCATCCTACCCGGCGATTTCTCGGAGCGAAGCTATGCGGACTACAACCGCGAGTTGCGGATCTGGCTGAAGAAGCACCTCGAAGATCCCTACGTCGCGACGATGCGGGAGCGGGAAAATCCGTGGGCCGAAGAAGCGGCCTCATTCATCCGCGAAGCCCTCGACTGCTATCAACCTCCTCACGTGGTGACGGAGACGAATCGCGCTGCGGTCGAGGCGATCTACGAGCGCGGCAAGAAACTCTATCTCGGAGGCAACTGCCCGGAGCGTTTGGTTCACGCCCTCCTCCTGCACTTGCAATTTCACCTTCTCGAACACAACGCCGCCGATCTCGACTCCATCGTCGAGGTGACGCGGCAGGAGGATTTCACCTTTGCGAAACACGAGGGTAGCAGCGACATTCTCTGCGCGGTTCTCTACAACAAGTCGAGAGCCCGCGAATCAGAAAGCCGGTATCATCGCGACGATACGCAGGCGAGTTACAACTACTTGATCGGCAATATCGAAAAGATCGCCGGCGAACGGAAGCTCTTGGCGCAAGACGATCCTGTCAGTGATCGAATCTACCTGCGGTTTCTGCTCGATAAGCTGGACTATTCGCGGCCTTATGAACGCGCGGACCTGCGCGCCGAAGGAGCTCTGGACAGAGCACGCCAGGCGTATGTCGAGTGGGGCCCAAGCGCCTATGCCCGAGAGGTAGGCAAGGCCAGGTGGCACAATCTCTGCGCGGGAGGAGCCTTCCCGGTCTGGAAATACGGCGAGCCCGAACTAGTGACAGGCCACAGCAGGGACGAGCATGACGAGATCGCTTATCTCGCGGCCGAGAAAGCCTGGGAGATGAACCCGGACCTTCCCGACGCTCCGCGAGAAGCGCTGCGCGCCTTGCGAGGAGCAGACAACGCTACGCTCTGGACCTGGTACGAGCGTTGCGCCAAGGCCGAGATCGACTTCCCGACCGCACCCTACACCTTGCGACTGCGTTTGACGGACGAGATCGACGATCTGCTCTCCGCCATCGCCATCGCCTCGACGCCGCGTTACGAGACCGAAATCTATCAGGCTTTCTATGGCGCCATGAATTCGACGGTCTCGATGGCGAGAGATCGAAACGAGTTGTTCAACACTCCGATCGTGCGGACCGCCATCCTCGCTCTGGAAAAAAACCTAGCAGACTGCCCCGAACGGAAGCAGGAGCGCGCCTTTCGCAAGAGCCTCCAGGTCCGCACTCTCTGGCGCCTCGGAGAATACGGGCAAGGACGGGAAATCCTCGAGCAACTTGCCACCGAGGGACTGACCTTTGACCGGCGCATCACCGACGGACGCCTCGTCAACGAAGGGGTCGATGCCCGTCAAGTCGAGGGGGAAACCTATCTCTTCGCCGATCCGAGGACCGCAGAACTCTACGGGTCCGCCATGGAGGCGCTCGACCGGGGCCAGTTTGAAGGTGCCGAACGCCAGCTCCGTGAACTCAAGGGCGACTTTCCTTCGGATGCCGCCCCTGCTGCCAGAGAACAGACCCGCTCGGTGCACGCGACCGCCCGCCTCGCTGTGCAGATGGATGAGGCGGCGAACTGGGTCTCCATCCCCGTCGAACCGGGGCTCCCCGGCTGGCAGGTGCGGAGCGGGAACTGGCAGGGTACCAAAAATGGAGAACTGCTCATGCGCGGCAACCACGAAGCTTCGTACGTCATGCTTCGAGCACCGATGCCCGATGCGTACGAGATGCGGGGCGCCTACCGCTTCAAGGCTGGCGACAACTGCTGCCGGCACATGACCTGCATGCTCGGAGTGCCCACGATCGGCACCATCAAGGACGCCACCTGGAGACAGCCCGTGCTCATGGCTGGGCAAGTCACCAAGGGCCGGAGCCATGCCGGGTTCCTCCGCAACCTGCAGACCGATCCACGCTTCTCCGAGTCCAAGTTCATCGGGGGCCGCAAGCCCATGAATTCAATACCCTTCGTGATACGGGTGGAGAGAGACGTCATCACCTTCCGGACTGCCGGCAAGGGCAACTTTGAGAACGTCTCGGTCGCCGAACTCAAGCGAAGCATGGATCGGGAGGGCCATGTCGTCTTCGGCACGCAACGGGCCTGCATGTTCAACACCTTCTGGGTTTCCGGTCTGGAAATCCGGGCTCTGCGGTAGCTTTGCGGATATGGTCTGAAGCATCGTTCGCGGGGGGGCGATGCTTCATCCGGGATCGATCACTTGGTACATGGTTTCGGGCTTTGGATCTGCGGCTCATTGAAATAGCCTTTTCCATCACACTGTTTTTCATGACCCCTCGTTGCCGCGTGTTTCTCGTCCGTACGATCTCAATTCTCACTCTTCTGCTTGGCGTCCTCAAACCGACGGCCATGGCAGAGGCTCGCTTAAAGCTAGGAATCCTCTCGGGACCCAAATCGGCCAATGAGGTGGCCATCCTTGCCGCGCAGCTCGGGAGTGAAGAGGCGTTCACCATTCTAGAGCGAGCGGATCTCGCCCCGCTCCTTCAGGAGCGGCGACTCGCGCTCGATGGACTCCGTGATCGCCCCGGTTCCAGGTTGTTGGGAGCCGACGCTCTGGTGGTGGTGGAGAAGGTCGAAGTCGAAGGGCGGACCGCTCTCTCGACCCGTCTGCTGTCAGTCCGCGCCGGGGCCGTGATAGAGCATCTCGTGGTTCCCATGAGTGTTGAGCCGAATACCTGGAGCCGCGGAGTCCAGGCGGCGATCCTGCGGCACCAAACAGGTCTCAAGAGGGCTGGGGACGTGCCGGTCGTACTCATCAAAATATTCCGTCCGAGCGCAAAGGTGGGCTTTGGTGCTTGGGGGAATCTCCGTCGGCAGCGCGATGCAGCGCGTTTCACCGATCTCTTCGCTCTGGCTCTCTCCGGCAGCCGTGCCGTGCTCGTTCTCGAGCAGGAGCGTCTTGCGGAAGTCGGTTTTGATCTTGGCCTCGTCGAGATGGAAGTTGCCCCGTTCAAGATCTCAGCGGAAGTCGAGGGAATCGTTCATTTTGGTGACCCCGTGTCCTCCGTGAAGCTTGGAATTCGTCAGGCTGGTCAAGACGATGTGGAGTGGACGGAGGCCATCGAAGTGCCTGCCGAGGACCTGTTTGGTAAAGGACCGGGAAAGACAGTGGCGGCCTTTGCCAATGTCTTTGTCACCAAGGTCGCGGATCAGGATCCACTTTTTCCCATGGCGTCAACAGAAGCAGCCGATGCCCTTCATCAGGAGGCTAAATGGTTCTACACGATGGGGAGGGATCGGCAGGCGCGCCGGCGCTGGGCATCCAGTCGCTCCCTCGGGCACACCAGTCTGGAGTCGGATTTCCTCGGTATTATCCTCGCGAACCGCGGCTGGAACTCAAAACACGAGACCTGGAATTTTGGCCGGATTGAGGAATTCTTCCCGGATATGAGCCCCGGGAGGAAGCTCCCCTATGAGCGGGGAGAGTTTCCATCGACGGCTCAAGTGGAATTTCTTGTCGATGCCGCGCAGCAGACTCTGGAGTTGCAGCGGAAGCCTGGGGCCTTGGCGAAGCTTCCGAACTCGGAGAGATTTCTCGAGCGGCACGTGTTTGACGTCACCACTCCCTTTTTTCTTTCCCTCTTCGATGAGCACGATGCGATCCCGGAAGGTCTCAAGCCGTCGATTTTCGAGCTTCGAAGACTGCTGCCCGCCATCTACGAAGGAGCGGGGCGGGGGCGTCAGTACCTGAACCTTGCCGGGGTTCCAGTCAGGCTCTGGAGCGGGAACTCAGAGGAGGAGATCACTGGGCAAGCTCTTGTTCTCGACCGAACCACCGAAGAGTGGATTGAACTGTCCAACTCCGAAAACCCCAAGAGAGCCACAGCCCCAAAGTGCATTCAGGTGGGCCTCGCCAATTTTCGCCGCCAACTGGTCCACAAATCTTACCGAGACCAGTATGGGCCCGACCGGATCGGCCACCAACACGAGCCGTTTTATGATTGGAGGGCGGGAAGAAGTGGATTCCCAGCGCTCGCCGAAGCACTGCGCGAGCACTGGGGCGGATCTCCAAGCGTGCGACAGGAATTGGACATCACCCTGCTTCTTCTCGCGGGCACGAGCCAGGACGATCCGGCGGCCTATGGGAAAGGGTTGGAGGAGTATATCGATCTTCTTGAGGAGGGCCGCGACGAGCTTGCCGCCGATCAATCCCTGCTTGCCTATGCCCTTGCTGGCTTCAGCCAACACGGAAGTCTCGCCTTCGTGAATCCGTATTTTGACCGCTTGGAAAGCATCCACAGCTGGGCAGCGGAACATCTCGAGCATCCTGTGCCAGTCGCGAATCGCACGATGCGCAGTTATGCCAAATGGTATCCGAAGCCTGTCGAGCAGTGGGTGGATTCCTACGAGAAGATCATTCGTCGTCGGTCGGAACAAGGGAGCCTGCCAGAAGGCTTCCCTCTCGGGGTCGCCTTGGGAGAGTCTCCCACCAATCGCAAAGCAGTAGGTGAAACCTCCTCAAGGGAGGCTGAACCGAAACCAACCGAAGCCATGCCGGACTCGGAGATCGCTGACGAGGGCCGCCCAGTCGTGAATTTTCGAGCCATCGATTTCGGAGAAACCCGAGTTGCCTTCGAGGACGGCGATCTCGTGACCACCGATCACCTTCTCCTGGCGGCAGAGGGAGACCGTCTTGTTCTCGCTCGAAATCGAGGAAACCGAACGGTTCACCATGTCTCGCCCACGGAGTCCTCGCTCCTTTTGATCGATCTTTCGGAGCAGAAACCGATCGACGGAAAACCCTTTCAACCGGCTTGGACCTCTCTTGAGCCAATGCCTGACTGGATGGCCGGCGCACTCAACTGGCAGGTTTATTATGGACAGAAAATTTCGCTCGATGACTCTGGGGTCGTGGTGACGGCGGGTCCGTACCGAGTCGCATACCGCTTGGACTCGAAATCCTGGAAAGTTCAACCTCAACCCCTCCCCTGGGCGGCCGGCAGCAAGTGGAGTCTCGGGATCGGCAGGACGCTGCACGATGGAACCGGCGGTCAGGAGGAGGATGGCAAACGGGCTTGGGTCGGGATTGTGAACGGCAAGCAGGAACACTCCGTTCTTCGGATCCACCCGGAGACCCTGGAAGGCACGGTTCTGGCCTCCACCCAGCGCAGGCCTGCGCTCCATCAGGTGGATCGATCCGTTCCGCCTGAAAAAATTCTCGGAGCCTTTGCGCTTCCGGGCGGCGAAGTTTTTTCCCTCACGGTCAAAGGACGTCGCCCTGAGCTTTGGCGTTTTTCAGCAGATGGAACGGTCGCTCGGAAAATGGTGCTTCCGCAGGAGATCGTCGAGGGCTTTTCGGGCTTTCGCGTGACCCCTCATGGTTGGGCCCTGCTAACCTCCCACGACCGAGCGGGTCAACTCTCCTGCCTCGGTATTGACACCGCTACAGGCGACCCCCTGCTCTTGATCTCTCGAGACAACAGGCCCCTCTCCGTGGATGGACAAGTTTTGGAGCCGGTCTATCAGGAGCCGCCTCCTCCCAACCTCAATGGCCGCCGCCTTTCCTCCATTGAGCTTACCGAGGATCGCAACATTGACTACGACGGTACGAGATTGGTTGCTTCCGATGCGAAGGATCCCCGATTCGGATCGGATGACGTGGAAGGCCCCGCCAGAGTGCTCCACCTCTGGCTCAAGCGGGGCGCTCCGCCGAAAACGTTCACGGTCCATTGCGGCGAAATCCGCAGGAGGACAGAAATCCGCATCAAGGAGGATGGTCGCCGAGTTCCGCAGACCGTTGCCTTGGAGGAATTTCAGTTGCGCGACCCGATCAGTGGGGGGTGGCATCTGGGAGGATTGCAGATTCAGGAATTCGGACTCCTCTTCAGCTCGCTCTACGAAGTGGCGTTGCTGCCTTGGGAAGAACTGGGACTTTCGAGCCCACTGAATGGAGAGGGTGAACGCTCCGCCACGAACGTCTCGAGCGATGAGCGTCAGGTGGGTCAGGCAATGCAACTTTCCGCAGAGGCAGCGACCTTGGCTGGGCGTGCCGGCAGTGGCGACGCAGAGGCAATGGTCAAGCTTGGCCTCGCCTATCAGACCGGGAAGCTCGGTCTTCCTGAAAACAAGCTTCGCGCCATGGAACTCTATCAGGAGGCTGCCTTGTCGAATGTCCCCTACGCTTGGAATAATATTGGCCAGCTCTATCTGAATGCAGGCTTCGACATGCTAGGTGGAAACGGGAACAAAGCCCTTCCATGGCTTGAGAAGGCGGCGGCCGCAGACATCCCCGAAGCGCATGTTGGTCTGGCTCTGCTCTATCGATTTGGAAATCGGCATTTGAACTCTGATGAGCCTTTTGTGACAGATCGGCGCAAGGCTCTGGAACACGCAGTTCAGGCGGTGAAACTAGGGGAGGAAAAAGGGAGTGACTATGCTCTCGCGTATGGTGCGTTTCATCTCACGGAACTCTGGGGAGATGATCCGCCGGAGGAGCGTGAGGCGGTCCGTCTTCTGGAGATCGCCTCGAGTTATCAGGGGGGCTTTAGTAGTTCAGCCGTCCGCCTCGCAGAGCGCTACATCAATGGGCAGGGTGTGCCCAGAGACCTCGACAAGGCTCTCGAGTTGGCGTCTCAAGCAGCCGGGCATGGCCATGTGGCGGGCAAGGAACTCGTTCAAAAAATCGAGCGGGATCTGCAACGCTAGGCTAAGCCATGGGGCATCGGCCAAGGGTCTCAATCTCTGTCTTTATGAGGACCTACGCCAGCGCGCCGAGGGCGTCACGCTCCACTCTCAAGGCGGACCTGGCGTTCCATTCGAGCGCCCCGAAGGGCTCGGATCGGAGTGTCAGCACCGTCTGGCCGATGTCCCGATTCTTTGGCTGTGAATACTATTCGGTGGCGAAGGGATCCTTCCACTCGTGGAGCTGGTAGCCGGCTCCGAGGCCGCCGATCTCGGCGACGAGTTCGCCGCAGCGCTCTCTCCAGGCGACGAGGTCGGGCGGCTTGCGGGTCTTGTCGCGGGAGCCGGGGAAGACGAGGTAGGTGACCGAGAGGTCGCTGACGGGGCGCTTGTAGGGCGTGGCGCTGGGGTTGATGGCCTTGGCGAGGAACAGGGAGGCTTCTCCGAGCTTGGTGCTGGGGCCGGCGTCGCCGACGATGCAGGGGAAGATCTTGTCCTCATGGATGACCACGGCGTAGTCGCCCATCTGCGGGGCGTGACTTTCCTTGCCCTGATACCCGAGCATGGCCACGGAGATGACGATGAAGGGGTCGGTCTCGGCGATGAGAAAGCTTCGTGCCTTGAGGTCGGCGATGGCGCGCGGCGCGTAATCGAGGATGTACTCGAGCTCGCGATTTTCGGAATTGGAGAGCCCGACCACCTTGTAGCGCTCGGTGGCGGCCTCGAGGCGGTCCTGCCACGCCTTGAGCAGGGGATTCGGGGTCCGGGTGCGTTTGGCCCAGCCGTAGCTGGTCATGGCCTGGTAGTGGCTCGAGTTGACGATGGAGTCGGGCATCGTCGGCATGCGGTCACCATCGGAGCCATCGGAAACGACGTCCATTTCGCTCTGGATGAGAAGCACTCTCCGGCCCGTGTTGGGCGCGGTCAGCTCGAGGATGGTTTCGCAGTCGTAGTAGTTGTGACGGCTGAGGGTCTTGTCGAGGCGGGTGATGTTCTGCTGAATCTTCCGGACCTTGTTGGTGTACATCTTGTGCCAGAAGTTGGAGACGCTGCCGTTGGCGACAAGATCGCCGAGGGTCGGAAGGATCTGTGGCAGATGCTGGTTCGTCTGCGCGAGGACGGCGAAGTCGGTGGTGGCCTCCGGCACCATGAGGCCCAGCTTGAAGGCGGCGAGATAGCTGTCCTTGTTACCGCGCAGGGCGGTGGCACTTCCCCCCTGAATGGTGTCGAGCTTGCTCTCGACCTTGATGCCGTTGTGCAGGTCGGCGACGTCGATCTGTTTCCAGGGAACGTAGGAGGAGGGCAGGGGCGGCTGAACTTCGACCTCCTTCTCCACGATGACCTGCTTCTCGATCTCGACCCGTTCGGTGACGATCTTCGGTTCGGGCGCGAACCGGTCGGCGATACGGACGGCGGTGCTGCGGGTCTCGTCGCCGAGCGGACTCAGCGAGAAGACGATCAATGCGAGGAAGCTCGCGATGAAGAAGAGAAAGAGAAGCTTCAGCAGGTGGAGCAGTCCGCCGCGCCGTTTTGCAGGGCGACCTGCCTCGACCCGCTTGCGCGGGCTGTCTTCGAACTCGGAATCCATCGGCTCTACGGGTTGAATCCGGACGATCCGGACACCCAAACGAGCATCCGATTCGTTCGCGAGTCAACCGAGGCGTTCCGGCGGCGCGTCTACGAGGCGGCCGGGGGTGGCTGCTGTCCGGGCTGTGCCATCTGGGCGCGAACGAGAACCGTGACGGGACGGCGGGCGACGATCTCTCCGTCGCAGCGGATGTCGATGATGTGAGTGCCGGCCTTTTCAAACTTCACCCCGCCGAAGGGGATGATGAGGTTGTTGGCGACGTGATCGATGTCGTCTTCGGGGGGGAAGTCGAATCCGAAGGAAACCTCGGCGGGCTTCATCACGGGCGTGCCGTCGGGATCAAGGATCGAGATGACGAGGTCGTGCTTTCCTGCGTCCTCGCGCTCGAAGGCCATCCGGACGACGAGGACGGCGTGGGGGATCCCGAAGGGGACCTGAGGGGCTGCGTAGAGGTCGCGTGCGCCGAGAATGTTCAACGCGCCGTTCGAGTCGTTGGCTGCGTCGCAGAGGGTTGCAATCTGGATTTCCATGGGTGGCATCCTTGACACGTTCGAGGCGGCAAGCAACCGCGAGAACCCTCTTTTCGTCCATGACTCGGCGCTTTCGAGGCGGCACGTGTGCTTTGGTGGACAAACCGACTCGACTCGGTAGTTTCCCGCCCGAACCCATGGCAATCGTCGTCCAGAAATACGGAGGAACCTCCGTCGGCACCACGGAGAGGATCCGTGCGGTGGCCCAGCGCATCCTCGATACCCAGAAGGCGGGAAACCAGGTCGTCGCCGTCGTTTCGGCAATGTCGGGGGTCACCAACCGTCTCATCGAACTGGCCGGCGAGGTTTCCGACGAACCAGCCGAACGGGAAATGGACGTGCTCCTGACCACGGGCGAGCAGACGACGATCGCGCTCATGGCGATGGCCATCAACCAGCTCGGCGGCGAGGCGGTGTCGATGACCGGGGCTCAGGCCGGAATCGTCACGGACGGCGCGCATACGCGAGCGCGCATTTCCAACATCACGCCCGACGAGATTCACGGCCACCTCGACGAGGGTCGAGCGGTGGTGATCGCCGGCTTTCAGGGCACCACGCCGGAAGGTCTGATCACGACGCTCGGGCGCGGCGGCTCGGACTTGACCGCCATCGCGATTGCCGCGGCGGTCGGCGCGGACCTCTGCCAGATTCTCACCGACGTCGACGGGGTCTACACCTGCGACCCGCGGGTGGTGAAGGATGCCCGCAAGATCGACGAGATCAGCTATGACGAGATGCTCGAGATGGCGAGTTCGGGCTCCAAGATCATGCAGGCCCGGTCCGTCGAGTTCGCCAAGAAATTCGGAGTACGCTTCGAGGTGGCGAGCAGCATGAATCTAACACCAGGAACGATCGTGACAGAAGAACACAAAGGAATGGAAAAGGTCGTCGTGCGCGGCGTGAGTCTCGAGCGGGACCAGGCCAAGGTGACCGTCTCACAGGTGCCCGACGAGCCCGGCATCGCGGGGCGGATCTTCGGAGCGCTCAACGAGAGCGGGGTGATCGTGGACATGATCATCCAGAACGACACGCCGCAGTCCCGGCCGGATATCTCGTTCACCATCAGCGAGAGCGAACTGGCGAAGGTGCTCAAGGCGCTCGACGGCATCCTCGGGTACATGGACGGCGCCACGATCGATGCCCACGCAGGCATCGCCAAGCTCAGCGTCGTCGGGATTGGCATGCGCAGTCATTCAGGGGTCGCCTCGAAGATGTTCGAGGCTCTTGGCGCAGCCGGGGTCAACATCCAGATGATCACGACGTCGGAGATCAAGATCGCGGTGGCGGTGGCCAACGAGGAGATCGATCGCGCCGCACAGGTGGTGCACGACGCCTTCGGGCTCGGCAAGTAGAGCTAGCTCGGTCGGCAAAGACCGCAGGTCGGCGCACGGCGCCGACTTCGGCCCGCTGGTGCGGGCCTCTTACAATTTGAAAGGACAGCTCAGGCACGGATTCTCCGCACAAGGCGAACGTCCCCGGCGCCGTTGCTTTCCAAGCGTCATTCGTGCTGCCTCCGAGCCTATTTGGCCGCAGTGAGTCCGTGGTCGATCTCGTATTCCCGCACGTCCCTCTTGGCGAAGCTCAGCTCGCGGTTGAGCACCTTGATTCGCTCCTGGGCAACGTAGCGCTGGTTGCGGGAGCCGGTCCGGGCCTGCGCGGAGAGTTTGCGGATCTGGGCCTCGATCTTCCGCACCTGATAGAGGAGCTTGTCGCGGCCGGACTCGATGACTGCCGCCTGACGCCGCTCGTGGGTTCCCCGCTCAAAGTCGGCCTGCTGCTTCTCGACGGCCTGCTGCGCGATGAAGACGCGCTTTTTCCGTTCCTTGTCCTCTTCCAGGGCGGCCCGCGCTTCCTCTTTGTGGTAGACGAGTTTCTTCCGCAGGCGATCGGGGAGCAGTTCCATGTCCACGCGCTCGACTCCGTCCCGATGGCTGAACTCGACCCAGCCGGCCGTAAGTTCCTCGATCTGCGTGTCGAAGAAGGTGTCGTGACCGAGGAGCAGGGTGCCAAGTCGCTCGCCGATCAGCTGCATGCGGCGGACTTCGCGCTTGTCGGAGAGAATGTCCTCCTTTTCCCTGCGAAGACGTTCGATCTCCTCCTGAAGCCTGAGGATCTCACCTTCCTGACGAAGGTTGATCTCCAGCAGGGTGGCGTCGGCCCCGAAGGCCCGGCTTTTCCTCGCTTCGTCCAGCGCGGCGGCTTCCCGCTGACGGGACGCGGCGAGTTCGTTCGAGGCTTTCGTGAGAAGAGCTTCGAGATCGTTCCGGCGGACCGCTTCGGGTGGCAGCGGTTCGGGCTCTTCGCTTCTAGAAAACTGGGGCAGCCCGGGAAACTGGGGGAGTTCGGGTAGCTCCGTGGGGATATGGCTCAGGTTTCGCAGGAGGATCACCACGAAGACGATGCAGACCACGGCTGCAATCTGGGGTGCTCGGCTGTTCATCGATCAGCCGCCACCTTCCCGCAGGAGGCGGCTTGAGGCAAGTCCGTCGGGCGTGTTGCCGCCACCTCCCGCAATGCTAGGGTAAGAGGATGACCATCTTCACAGCCAGAGACGGCCGGCCTGCGACACGGGGGGCTCTTCTTCTCGCTTCCCTCCTGCTGGCCTCACTTGTCGCGATCGGAGGCACGGGCTGCCAGACGGGAAATGATGAACCCCGAGTGATCGAGGTCGGGGCAAGGGGTGAAGCTCCGACAACCCCGCCGCGCCGGCGCGTCATCGGCACGGTGGAAACCGTCTATCCCTCGCAAGGTTTTATTCTGGTGAGGCGGAGCACCGACCTGATCCCGGTCGAGGGCTCGCGTCTCATCGCGGAAGGAGGCGGTGCTCCTTCGCAGCTGCTGGCTTCCAGTCACCGACAGGGCACTTTCTTCTCCGCTGAAATCGAGGATGGCATTCCGCGGCCCGGTGACGAGGTGCGCTTCCTGGTCCACGCTGACAAGGAGAAGCTTTCCGAGACGCTGACGCTTCCCGATCGAGATGAGTGGGCGCGCCGGGCTGCCGCGGGTGCTTCGACTCCGGTAGACGGGGCGCCCACCGCTGCGCCTGCTCCCGCGCCACCGGGTCTTGGCGCCTTGAATGAGCCAGTTGGTAAGCCGGCTGCCGGCTTTGTCTCGATGGCGGACGACGGAGGCCGCATGGGGGCTGCTGAGGATGCGGCGGCGGACGGCGAATTTTCCCTCGAGGACTTGGGGGCCATCGAGCGGGGCCCTCTCGGGGCGGCGCCCGTCGCGGTGATCGGGACCGAGGCGCCCTCGGGTCCCGTCCGGCGTGCGGAACCTCCGCGTCCGCCCGACCCCTACGCCCCCTTGCCGCCTGCCGCTCCCACCGGAGTGAACGCCGAGGATTTTCCGGAAGTGCCCGGTCTTCCGCCGCTGCTTCCTCCCCCTTCGGCGCGATGATCAGTGTCGAGGAAGCCCAAACCCTGATCCTCGAACGGACGGAGAGGGGAGCCGCTGAGCTTCGCCCGCTCGCGGAGTGTGAGGGCCTGTATCTCAACGAGCGGTTACTCGCACCGGAGGATGCCCCTTCCTTTGATCACTCGGGGATGGACGGCTACGCCCTGCGCGCCGCCGACAGCGAAGACTCGTCACGCTGGCTGCCGGTCGTCGGCGAGCAGCCAGCCGGGCTCGATGCCGGTCTCTCGGTGGGTCCGGGGGAAGCATTGCGCATTTTCACCGGAGCGCCCATTCCGAGTGGCGCCAACGCAGTCGTCATGCAGGAGGACGTCGAAACCCGGCCCGGCGAAGTGCGGATTCTCGAGGCTTCCGAGCCCGGCGAATTCATTCGGCGCAAAGGTGGCGATCTCTGTGCCGGTCAGTTGCTCGCGGAAGCAGGAGCGCTGGTGAGTTCGTCACTGATCGGACTACTCGCCTCTCAGGGAATCGCACAACTTCGAGTCGTCCCGAGACCATCGGTGGCCGTGCTTTCCACCGGGGACGAACTCCGCCCGCCAGGCACCTCGCTGCAGCGCGGTGAGATCTACAACAGCAACGCGCCGATGCTGGCTGCCTGCGTGAGGGGCGCCGGGGGTGACTGCGTCCTCGTCGGCCATGCCTCGGATGATCTCGCCGAAACCGAAGAGGCCCTCGCCAAGGCGGCCGCGCAGGCCGATTTCCTCGTCCTCTCCGGGGGCGTCTCCGTCGGCGAACACGACCATGTTCGCGCCGCCCTTGTCGAACTCGGCTTTGAGATCGACTTCTGGCGGGTTTCGATGATGCCCGGCAAACCCTTCGTGCTCGCGCATCACCCCGACGACGGCACCATCGCGTTCGGCCTGCCCGGCAACCCTGTCTCCTCCTTCGTCACCTTCCATCTGCTCGCTGCTCCCGCCATCCGTCATCGTCTCGGAGCCGCCGAAGCCCTCCCACTCGCGCAAACCGCCATCACGAGTGAAGACCTCGCGAGCAGCTCGAACCGCCGTCATTATCTGCGCGGCCGGTTCGACGCCGAGGGGCGCTTCAGCACCAGTGGTCTGCAGCAGAGCCACGCGCTCTCGGCTCTCGCCAAAGCGAATGCACTCCTGCCTCTCGAGCCGGGAGAAAAGGTGGCGGCGGGCACCGAGCGCCTGGTCCTGCCTCTTTGACCTCGATCCGGGCAACCGAGCCGGAGTGAAAGTGGTGCGCAGCCTTGCAAATTCTGATTGGAAAACAGTCCTGTTAGAGCATTTCAAGTCTAGATGAGCCTCCGTGGTGGAACTCGACGTCCCGGCGAGTTGCGGGCGAAGCTCGCCCCTCTTCCCCCTGGCAACGCCAGCGCGCCGAGACGTCACGCTCCACCTAAAGGCAGCACCTAGCCTCGAATCGGGAAGTGGCGCCCATTGATCCCGTCGATGGCGGCGACTTCGAATCAATTCGTCCGAGGTGATCTTTCGGGAGAGTCTATCTCGTGGCCAGCAAGCGCATCTCCCATAGCCTCCTCGATCCGGTCCTCACGGCTCCGGTCAAGAAGCTGTACCCGCTCCTTCACCTGCCGAGGCGTCTCCCTCCCGAAGTAATTGTGATTTTCGGCCATTTCCTCGCCGTGGCCGGAGCGGTCGGATTCGCTTTTTCACTGACCACGTGGTGGGGTGGATTTATCGCCGCCCTCGGGGTCGCCGGAAACCACCTGGCCGACTGCCTCGACGGGACCCATGCCCGCGCCACGAAACAGTGTCGCAACGGCGGAGAACTCCTCGATCACTTCTGCGACCCGCTTTCCTTTTCCTACTGGCTCACCGGCATCGCCGTGGCCCTCGACCGCCTCGATCTCGGCGTCGTCGCCGTCACCGTTCTCTTCGCGACCGCCATCCTCACCAATATCCGGGCGAAGCTGACCAGCGAGTTTACGCTCGACCGTTTCGGGCCCACCGAGTTCAAGACGCTCCTCGTTCTCTTCGGCTTCGCCCTCGCTCTGCTTCCGAATCCGACGGCACCCGCCTTTTGGTTCTACCTGGCGCTGACGCTTGGCGGACTGATCTCCCTCAAGGTCAGCGTCGTTCGCTCTGTGATCGAGGTGAACAGGAAGGGCGCCGCTCCCGATCAGAGCGAATGGGTGATTGGATCGGGCGAGGACGAGTAGGAAAAGGCTCCTCGCCAGGGCGTTTTTTGAGGAATGAGGCAGGCCTGGCACTGTCTAATCAAGGAAAAGGTAGGGCGTGGCGTCCCGACGCGCCGTCGTGGCCGCGGGTAGCGGGAGGCGGTCGCCTGGCGCTCCCTTCGGCGGGTTCGGAGGCCCGCGTCCACCGGGGTTCACGGAAGCTCCGTAAGGCAAACGACTGTGTTTCGGCTTCACGAAGCGCCATTCGAGTATAGGCAAGGGGTCTCCCGGGCCGGCAGTCGCTCTCCCAGAGGCGCGGGGACATGATGGTCTAAGACCATTTACAAAGTTAGATAGTTGAAATCGGCGAGGTATTTTTGTTGCTGAGTAGGCGCGGACGAGGAGCGGGGCCTGCCCCGTGACGACGACGGAACACCCTCACCGGCAGAAAGATCCGCCGTCCCCAAATCTTCGCCGAAGGCGCTGAATCCAAACCCACTCAAAATCAGTATTCAACACTCTCGCCCTCCTCAAGAGACGGCGGAGGAGATCGTCATGATTGGGAAGCAGTCAACAGAGTGCGCTCTCGCGGCGTTCACTTGTGCTTCGCGACTTGTGCAATCGGGCGGGTTTCATAGCCTCCGACCCGCACCATGCCCGCCTTCCTCCTTGCCATCTTCCTGAGCGCTTTTCTGCTGTTTCAAGTTCAGCCGATCATCGCCAGGTACATCCTGCCCTGGTTCGGCGGCAGCCCGGCGGTGTGGACGACCTGCATGCTGTTCTTCCAGGTGGGGCTTCTGGCCGGCTACACCTACGCCCATCTGCTCGTGCAGGCGTTCCGCTCGCGACCCCAATGGCAGGTTGGTATCCACCTCGGGCTTCTGCTGGTCTCACTCTTACTGCTTCCCATCACCCCGGATGAGGCCCTCAAGCCGGAGAACTCGGACTCGCCGGTCGGCGGAATCGTCACCCTTCTCCTGGTTACCGTCGGTTTGCCCTACGTCATCATCTCCGCATCAGGTCCGCTCCTGCAACACTGGTTCGGCTCGGCGATTCCCGGCAAGTCTCCCTACCGCCTCTACGCCGTCTCCAACCTCGGCTCGCTCCTTGGACTGGTCAGCTATCCCTTCCTGTTCGAACCCCGCCTCAAGCTGGGCGAGCAGACCCAGTTCTGGTCCCTCGGGTATGTAGGTTACGGGATCCTCGCCTTCCTGTGCGGCTGGCTCTTCCTCCGTAAAAGCGTCGGGTCCCGAGTCGAGGCTGGCGAAGCGGAGTCCGCCCAGCGCAGCCCCTGGTCGCACGTCCTTCTCTGGATCGCCTTCCCCGCGACCGCCTCGATCCTACTCCTCGCCACCACCAGCCAGATGTCGCAGGACGTCGCCGTGGTACCGCTCCTCTGGATCCTGCCGCTCGGTCTGTACCTCGTCACCTTCATCATCAGCTTCGACCACTCCCGCTGGTACGACCGGCGCTTCTGGATCCCGTTCGCAGTCGTTGCCATCGGAGTGATGATCTACCTGCTCGGGCTCGATGATCACGAGAGTGACTGGGAGAAGATCGGCACCCAGGTGGCGATCTACGTCGCGGCGATGTTCGGCGCCTGCATGGTCTGCCATGGCGAGATGGTGCGCTTGAAGCCGCCCCCCTCGCGGCTCACGGGCTTCTATCTGGCGATTTCACTGGGAGGCGCGCTCGGCGGAGCCTTTGTCACCCTCGTGGCACCCTGCATCTTCGACGGCTACTGGGAGCTTCACGCCGGGCTCGCGCTGCTCGCCGTTCTCGTGAGCACCCGTCTCTGGGGTGCGTGCCTGGGGATGAATCGGAAGTTTTCCGCCGGCTTCGTTTCCGGCGCACTCACGGTGCTCTGGATGTCGGCGCTGTCCGCCATGGCGGTCTTCCTGACCCTGCACGTTCGATCTTACCGGGAGGGAGCACTGGTCACCAAACGGGGTTTCTACGGCGTCCTGCGAGTCATGCCCTACTACGACGAGGACGACGACAACCGCCACCTCTCGCTCCTCCACGGACGCATCAACCACGGAACGCAGTACAAGAACTACCCGCGCTGGGCGGGGAGCTACTATGCCGACGGATCGGGGCCCGCGACGTTTTTCGATTTCCACCCCAGCCGGGCAGTGCCCGAGGGAGAAAACAGCCAGCCGATGCATTTCGGCGTCGTAGGACTCGGCATCGGAACACTCTCCGCCTACGCCGAGGCCGGCGACCGGGTCCGGATGTATGAGATCAACGAACAGGTCGAAGAGCTGGCGCGCTCGAACTTCACTTACCTGGAGGATTGCGAAGGCGAGGAAACGGTGGTGCTCGGTGATGCGCGGATCATGCTCGAGCAGGAACTGGCAAGAGGGGAGGCTCAGCAGTTCGACGGCCTCTTTCTCGATGCCTTCAGCGGCGACGCGATTCCTCTCCACCTCCTCACCGCCGAGGCCTTCGAGCTCTACTTCAAACACCTCAAGCCGGACGGCGTACTGCTCGTGAACGTCACCAACCGTCAATAGGAATTTTCTGTACGATATGACACCAGTGTTTTTTCAGCATCATTTCAATAATTTTGTCATATAAAATTGACACTTAGTGAAAAGTTAACGTATAGTTAACCTTGCGTTAACGTAAGGTCATGTAATTTTTCGTGCTGTAAAAGTGCGAAAAAGATAGCAATCTTACACACTTTCTGTGCTTAGAGGAAAGGATGGCTGATGGTTGATGTGGTAGAAAAAGAACTAAAAAAGACCCATAAGGAGGGTTCTATGAAAAGTAAAAAGACACCCTCAACTAATCGAGTTCATGTTGCCTATCCTGATAGCATGAAAGAACGCTTAGAAGAGATAAAGAAAACAACAGGAAAGCAGAGTTTATCTGAAGTATTTAGACAAGCTCTAATGTTCTATACTTTAGCTTATGAAGAACACAAGAAAGGTTCTGACTTTATCATTCGTGATAAGAATGGTGAAATTGAACGTCTTCGTATGTTTATGTAATTGATTACAGCTGCGATATGATTCTCGTTGAGGCGTATCGCAGCTATTTTAAAAGCCGCTTCCAAAAGGGTTTTCGGAGATCATCAATCCGCTTACTGATGCTCGATAACTGATCCTCAATGCGGATCATGGGAACGTTTTCGTCTCGGCCTGTCAGATCGGCAACGGCCTCTCGATGCAAAGTTTCGTTGACCCAATCACCGATAGTTTTTCCAGACTTTCGGGCGGCATGTTTGACGGCGGAACGAGTTTCGACCGTCACGCCTTTGACCTGCCAAGCATGATTCTTGGTACTGCTCTTTACATTTTGATTATTCATAGATTTTCACGCTATCAGCATTACTAAAAAACGCCAAAGCATTACTACCCAATCACAGTGTCAACAGAACCTTCAAGGCGGGATCGTTATCCAACCTGCGAGCGTAATAATACATTCACCAAACGCTGTAGGACGGAGCAAGGCC
>ENA-ORXT01002317-ORXT01002317.1-marine-metagenome-genome-assembly--contig:-NODE-2317-length-23088-cov-6.026074_pt1 | contig 23088 bp, 16 predicted proteins | sample MGYA00237868_ERZ511482 | MGnify/ENA metagenome assembly ERZ511482
GTCACAAAAAAAAGACAGGATTTACTGATCTCCCAACTTCTTGTTATGATACGTTATCATCGCAACAAATGAAATTCTTCTGGTTTTAATTGGGTATATCCAATTAGCTTAGCTACCGGATAAGGACTCCTGCAAAACATCTATCATGATGGTAATAAAACATTAATAAGATAAGCAATGAAAAGCAGCAAAATACTACTGCCTAATACGAACGAAACAAACAAGTTATATATGTCTACCTTAAGCTTAAGTTGACTAAAGCATTACTTTAAGTACATAAAAGCTTTTGCCAACTCTGCTTAATGGTCTAACCTAGAATCTTAGAAATTGCTGTTAATTCTGACTTGGAGAATTTAAGATTATCAAGACTCGCTATATTCTCTTTTAGCTGATTAGTAGAACTCACGCCTACTAATACAGAGGTGATTCCTTCGTCTTTAAGCAACCAAGCAATAGCCATCTGAGCCATGCTTTGACCTCTTTTACTTGCTAAATCATTTAGCTTTTGCACCTTGCCGATCACCTTTTTAGTTATCTGATCTTTAGCTAGGTATCTTCCATCCTTTACTGCCCTACTATTTTTGGGGAATCCTTTGAGATACTTACTAGTAAGCACCCCTTGCTCTAGCGGCGAGAAGGCTATCGCCCCCACTCCTGTTTTTTTCAATGTTAGCATCAACTTCTTCTCTACCCATCTGTCCAGCATATTGTACCGTGGCTGGTGTATTAAAAAGGGCGTACCCATATCTTTGAGTATCTTATAAGCCTTAGCAGTATCTGCAGCATTATAAGACGAAATGCCAACATATAAGGCTTTACCTTGCTGGACTATAGAGTGAAGTGCGCCCATAGTCTCTTCTAACGGCGTATCAGGATCACGTCTATGACTATAGAATATATCAACATAATCAAGCCCCATCCTACTCAGACTCTGATCGCAACTTGCTATTAAGTATTTTCTAGACCCTAGGTTACCATATGGACCAGGCCACATATCCCATCCTGCCTTAGAAGAGATGATGAGTTCATCTCGATATGGCCTCCAATCCTTCTGGAACATTCTACCAAAATTCTCCTCTGCAGCTCCATAAGGAGGTCCATAGTTATTAGCTAAGTCAAAGTGTGTAATACCATGATCAAATGCCGTACGAAGCATCTGTTGCCCATTGTTGAAGTCATCCGTATCACCGAAGTTATGCCATAGACCTATAGATATCATCGGCAAAAGCAATCCACTCTTACCACACCGTCGGTACTTCATCTTATCGTATCTACTGTTATCAGCTACATACTGCTTGAGCCTACCATTTTCGACGTTCATATTGGATTTACTTTAGGTTATTGTGAATTGCAGATTCGCTAGACTTTTATAAATACCATCAGATAGCTGCATAAGTTTATCATGATTACCTTCTTCTACGATTTTTCCGTGCTCTATGACATATATCGTATCCACATCTCTTATCGTTGCGAGTCTGTGCGCAATTATTATGGAGGTCCTACCCTTCATTAGGTTATTTAAGGCTTCTTGTACAACTTGCTCAGATTCAGCGTCCAGAGAAGATGTCGCTTCATCTAATAGTAGAATACTTGGGTCCTTCAAAATAGCTCTTGCAATAGCTATTCTTTGCCTTTGGCCACCTGATAGTTTTATGCCTCGTTCTCCTACTACTGTTTCGAATTTCTCAGGGAACGACTCTATAAATTCCAGTGAATTAGACTGAGCTGCTGCGGCTATTACATCTTCATGAGTGGCGTCAGGCCTACCATAAAGTATATTTTCTTTGATCGTTCCACCAAATAGTATTACCTCTTGCGGCACTATACCAATATTCTTTCTATAATTTATGATCTCATACTCACTTACTTCTTTACCATCTATGGTGATCAGACCACTATCTAGATCGTAGAATCTCATTAGTAATTGTACTATTGTTGACTTTCCAGATCCACTTTGTCCCACTAATGCGACTTTAGAGCCAGATGGAATGACAAGGTCTATATTCTTAAGTACTGTGATATCTTGCCTCGTAGGGTAAGAAAACTTTACATTCTTAAACTCGATGTTACCGTTAAATCTTTTTAGCGGAGTAGCACTCGCTTCCAAATCCACTTCTGTCTCACTATCGAGCATTTCCTGCACTCGCTCAGTTGCTCCTATCGCACCTGCTAGCTGAGTATATAAGTTACCCAATCCAGCGATAGAACCTCCGATGATACCTGTGTATAGTATAAAACCGAACAGATCACCAATAAGCATATCTCCAGATTGCACAAGCAATGACCCACGCCAAAGGATGAACACAATAGCTCCGAATAATACCGAAATAATAAAAACAAAGAAGACACCTCTGATCTTAGCAAATCGTAATGAGATCTGCACTACCTCTTCTATTGATCTACTATACCTGATCGATTCGTACCATTCATTCGTGTAAGCTTTGACAGCACTGAATGATTGCAATGTTTCCTCTACCACCGTATTAGAATTAGCTAGGGCATCTTGGCGCTCTCGAGAAAGCTTCCTGATATACCTACCAAATACTACAGCACTAACGACTATGAAAGGGAATGTCAATAACATAGTAAGTGATAGCTTAGGCGCGAAATAAGCCAAGTATATGACTCCTATGATCAGCTGAACGATCTGTCTAAGAAACTCAGCCAGAGTAATCGAAAACGCCTGTTGTAGCTGCTCTATATCCGTAGTCAGCCTACTAGTAAGCTCTCCTACTCTACTCTGCTCGTAGAACGAGTATGACTTCCTGATCAATGTCCCATAAAGGTCATTCCTCACTGCAGCCATCCCTCGCTCACTTACTACCGCAAAAGAGACGGTCCTTAGAAAAGCAAATAATCCTTGGATAAGAATGATAACCGCTAGAATGATAGCGTATTGATTAACGGAATAGTTAAATTTTGACTTGCCAGTAGCAGCATTCGCCATTTCTGATGCTAATCCAGGTATAGACATGAATATCATAGAGCCTAGAACAAGTAATACCATCCCAAATATGAAGTACCATTTATAAGGTTTGATATACCTAAATATCTTAAGTGCTTGCTTAATTCCAGTCTTAGTAACTTTGGTCTTTGGTTTAGCTTGTGACATAGCTTAAAAATAGAAGCCAAATTTAGCATAAATTGGAATGTTACTACGAGAAAATAATTTACTTTTGCAATCCTGATTAATCAGTGTTAATACTCAAGGAAGAGTGGCAGAGCTGGTTTAATGCACCGGTCTTGAAAACCGACGTGCCTTCACCGGCACCGGGGGTTCGAATCCCTCCTCTTCCGCAATAAGAAAAGCAGCTCTTTGAGCTGCTTTTTTCGTTTAGGGAATTTTGTTTTGAGTTTACTCAAAAAAATAAATTCACGAAATGAAAACCTAGCCTCAAAAGAGGCTTTTTTATTGCTGGTTACTACCATAGGGAACATCGAAGATAATCCTTCCTCTTCCGCGATAAGATAAGCGTCGCCTTGAAGCTGCTTTTTTTGTTTACGAAGTTTTGTTTGAGTTAACTGAAACAAAGCTTGGGTTCAAGTCGAATACTTAGGGCTTAGTGATAGACAAGCTCTTGCAACAGCCAAACTCTATAGGGGGAGCCATCCTCCTGCGTAGGGTAAGTAGAGCGTGCATAGCACATGTTTTAATCTTGGTCAATAGAAAGTGAGAAAATGTATTCCCCACTAATTTTTGATCTTGATTAATACTTTCTTCACTAAAAACCTAACAAAAAAAGACCCGCAAAACAGCAGGCCTTATAAGGATTTATTAGTGTGTATATATTTTCACATTCTAAGCAAGAGATGCCATGTCTCTTATCAAGATGGTCTTTCGCTTAAAGTGTATTTGATTACTTTTTTTAAGATCATTGAGCACAGATGTTACCGTCTGTCTAGAAGTCCCCGTAAAGTTGGCTATATCTTGCTGGGTCAAGCTATGATTGAGCAACATCTCAAATCCTACTTGTCTTCCAAAATTCTTTGCGTTATCTTTTAAGAATTCGATGATCCTGGTCCTTGCATCTTTGATGATCAATGATTCCAATCTCCGTTCTGTATTTTTAAGCTTTCTGCCGAGTATCATAAATACTTTCTGGCTAAACTCAAAATTGTTTCGCATCAGTTCTTTAAAGATATCAGAGTTAAGCACAAAGTAATGAGCACTGTGGTCCATTGCTTGTGCGAATTCGGTTCTTTTCTCATCTCCGAGCGCACTCCACTCACCGAACATGGTCATTGGATGTATAATGTTCTTGATGACTTCTTTAGCCTCCTCAGAATGGATACCGATCTTTACTGTCCCTTTATAAAGGAAAAATAAAGATATACATGGGTCGCCAGCCAAATAGATAAAGTGATGCTTTCTTGTAAGTTTCTCTTCTACTTTTTGGCTAAGCTGATATAGCTCACCTTCAGATAGAGAATCGAATAGTGGAAATTCTCTCAAGAAGTGTATTCTTTCGAAAATGTCAGTTTTTAGATTTGTCTTCATTTTTAGGTTTCATTCTCATTTAAAACTCAAATGGCATATCAGAATACGCCTTACATATAAACTGACACGTAAATGACAAGAAAGCCCCTAAGAATACTGAATTAAAACTTGATTTGTTATCTAAAACTTGATACTATGTGCAGTACTGTTGTATCCTGCAAAGACTCCTAGTCCATTCTCGATGTTGGTGAAGTCCGTTATTGGAGATGAAACCCCAGAATCCTCTATATTCTTCTGCTTTGCTCTTGTTTGCAGATATTTAAAGTAATCCCTGGTGGTAGACCTGGTCTCAAAGAACAGGTTCTTTATTAAAGTCCCTGCTTTGACAGGAATCAATGTCGATACTTGAATCGTAAATTTATTATCATTCAACTTCGTCATATCCACAAAAACACCTTCTTCTAGGTAAAAAGTGCTAACCGCATTTTTATTTGTTTGCGGATCAAAAATCTGGAATTTCTGAAAGTCCGGATTAGTATTAGTCTTGAATGTAGGAATTATATGAAGCCATCTAGATTCAATATCAGATTCTTCTATTTCTATCGTTAGATCAAAGAAAAAATCATTTGCTCCATTAGCATCTTGCACTTCTAAATTGTCATATGAAGCGCTTGCAATATTAACTTTGCTAGGAATCATAGTCGATGACAGTATCGTATCAATATCAGAATCCGGAACATAGGCACGTACTTGATATTCTCCACCTTCTACAGGTCTGAAATCCTGATTCCTCAGCACATATTGATTTGAATTACTGTTGTATGAGAATCTTAAACTACTTCCCTGAAGGCCGTCCCCCATCAGCTCGATCTCTGCAGATTCTGGAAAGGAAATATTATCTACTGATCCTAGCGCATAACTTATCGCTACTGCAGCTTGTACAGGCTTGTCCGTAGAAAGTATGCTTTCCATGACTAGCTTATCGCCATCAACAGACTCTATCGGGTTAGCTATACGCTCAACGCAAGATGTCGCAGCAAGTGCTGCTATGGATGCTATGTAGATCAATCTCTTCACTAGGGTGTTAGTTTCAACTCTTCTTTAAACTCTGACAATGATATTTAATTAAAGTCACTGAATCACATTTTTTAGTTCTATTTAACAAAAGCAAATTTATGCTATATGAAGCCGTTTAATTGTCTCTTGTTTTGCCAATTCATTGTTATTTGATTCAGTAACAATTTCACTTCTATAGAAACAAATACCATGCTAGTTATTCACCTGGTAGTGAATTACTTATAAATTCTCCATTTTGATAATATCAAAATGCAAGATTGTAGCTAAATGAGGGTAAAATTCCAAACAAACTTGTTGCATAAGTTGCAATATCATTTGGATCTAATAAACTTCTCTCAACTTCAACAAATAATGGATTTGTACGATTATAAGCATTATAAACCCCGATGCTCATTTTCTGCTGTCCCCAGCTATATTTGTTATAAAAGTTGAATGAAATATCTAATCTATGGTAATCTGGGAGTTGTGCCGTATTCAATTCACTATACAATGGAATAAGAACTGGTCTCGATTCATTAACCTTAAGAAATCTATCTGGGAAACTATAGAATAGTCCTGTTCCGTAGCTCCAATTAAAAGTAAATTCAGCATTTTCCGTAATTTGATAAAGCCAATTCATCTTGACACTATGCTTCCTATTAAAAGATGCTGGAAAGGGATTTCCTAGATTAAGCTCTTCGAATTGTCTATCTGCTTCAGAATAAGTGTAATTGATCCACCCATTTACTTTACCAAATCTCCTCCTAAGATCTACCTCTACTCCGTATCCTTCTCCTCTGCCTACAACAACTTCATCTTCCCAATCACGCGTCTCTACTATGGATAGTATACCACCTTCTTGGCTGGCAATAACATTTTTCATGTCCTTGATATATCCTCCTAATCCGAAGGACATATTTTTACCTAGATCTATCTCCATCCCAAGACTGGCTTGTCTAGAGCTTTGTGGTTTGATGTTATCAGTTGACGGGAGCCAAACATCATTGGGCAAGCCTAGACCAGCATTAGATAGCAGATGCAAGAATTGATTCATGTAGGAGACTCCTGCATTTATAGAAAATCCAGATGATAACTTCAGATTCATAGCAAATCTAGGCTGTATAGAGGGGTAGCTTTTTCCATTGGTACTTATCATGGATGCGTGAGCGCCCAGATTAAATCTTAATACTCCACCTAGGTTAACCTCATTTTCTATATATAGCCTAAATTCATCACCCAATATATTCGGTTCTTGCAAGGCTTCGTCCAGATCATCATTAGTCAAGAAGATCTGATCCGGAAATGGATAATTAGTATCATTCAAAGTAATAGTGCCCGGATTAAACTCATGCCTAACTGCGCTCCCTCCTATTCTGAAAGAATAATTATTACTTAGTAAAAAGTTTAGGTCAAGATTAGCACCATAATCTTGTATTTCAGACTTGAATAAACCTGCCCTGAAAGTTACCGTTGTATCTACTGTCATGGGCCTCAACTCCTTATTTCTTGCATGTTCAAATAGGGAAAAATCAAACTTACTGTAATGCAATGAAAGGTTAGCAAACAACTTTTGACCTAGGTTAGAGTTCCATCTGAGGGTCCCTATTTGGTTACCCCATCTCCATAAATTCTCAGAAAATTCTTGACGCTCAACACCTGCATTAGGACCCGTCTGGAAGTCGTCTATTATATCTAAAGCGTCTCTATCAAACCTATCTTGACCACCATACCATCCTATGACTACTTTATTATTTTTACCAAGTTGGAAGTTTAGCTTCCCGTTAAGATCATAGAAGTAATAATTAAATGAGCCTTCATTTTCGGTGATGAACTCGCTGCCCTGTTTGATCCAAGGGTCCAATGTCGTCCGTCTAGCTGAAAGCAAAAATGAGACCTTGTCTTTGATAATAGGTCCTTCGAATGTACCTCTCACTGCAGCTGTCCCAATATTTACGTCTCCATGAAAACTCTTTAATGACCCATCCTTTGTACGTATATCTAACACCGATGCTAGCCTTCCGCCATATCTAGCTGGAAATCCATTTTTAATCAGTTTAGCATTTTTGATCATGCTACTATTGAATATGGAGAATATACCTAATGCATGACCTGCATTATAGACAGGTACTCCATCAAGTAATATCAAGTTGTGATCAACATTACTCCCTCTAACATTTATACCTCCAAATCCATCAGCACCTGTAGACACTCCTGATTGTAGCTGCGTCATCCTGAGTATATCTGCTTCTCCTCCCAATGAAGACATGGATCCTAGTTTTTCTATCGGCAATACTTCTACATCTTCGACCTCTTCTTTAGGCTTTATAAATTTATCTATTACCACCACCTCGTTAAGAAGTATCGTTCCATCCAACTCTACATCTAACCTTTTGTTGGCATTCATTTCTAGATTAATGATCTGCTTCTGATAACCTATATAAGAAAAGGTGACTTGTCTATCACCTTTCGGCAATTTGAGACTGTAAAATCCATATTCATTGGATACCACTCCGTAACTTTTTTCTTGGTCATCATAAACATTAGCGAATAATATTCTTTCGCCAGTTTCTTTGTCTAATAGATATCCGCTTAACGTAAATAGGCCGTCAAGATTTGCGTAATCATCTTTTAGAATGACTAGCTCATTACCTACGATCTTGTATTTGAGTTCTGTATCTTTCAGTAAAGAGTTTAAGACAAGACCTAGCTTCTTTGTCCTAACAAAAAAGGGCTCAACCTCTTTTACTGGTATGATATCATCGTTATAGGATATATTGACTCCAGATTTATCACTTAGTTCGACTAGTATCTGCTTCAGACTTTTATTCTTAGCAGAATAATTGATAAGCACCTCATCTGGCAATGCGTTCTGAGCAAAGATACCAGTTAGGGTAAATGTGAATAGTAATGCAGTTAGTAGAAGCCTAGTCATATCGGCATTTCCTTCTTATTTGAGGTTTTCTATTTCCCTTTTCTATTTCTCTAACAGAAAAATGAGTCCTTATTTTAGTAAAAAATTAATAGTCTAAACCCACTAGTATAACTCCCAATCAATCTTAAATAGTGCAAATAATCTGCCACAACTGGAAAGTTGTGAATAAAGTACTGAGTAAATAGAAACTGGTTAGCTATATCATTTTTAAGATCAAGTTTAGGATCATGACTTTCATCTTGTTATTGAGAAAAGTTACGATCTTAATTCTATGTATACCTGCTAATTATAAAGATGAGAATTCATCAAAAATTAGAATAAAAAAACTCCACTATTTACAATAGTGGAGCTAATACTCAATTTTATATTTCTTCTTAAAACTTATTTAGAACAGCTAAACTTATTTATAGTAAAGCTTCCATCTGCGTTTTTTGTATAATCTATCTTATGTGTAGTTGCTAGGATATTATCAAAGAATGACTCTATAGAACTGTTGTGAGGGACATTCGGAGATGTGATCGCTTTGCATGCTGTATCCACATCTTTGTGTGATCCGATAATAATATCAACTCCAAAATACGTTTGCAAATCGTTGACTACAGTATTTAGATTATCAGACTTAAAAGACAAGCCTGCCTTTCTCCAATTCGCAATATTTCTACTAGAGACTTCCTTGACTTCTATTTTACCATCTTCATTGTATGCTTTTTGATTTTCTCTGATTATCTCAGAGTCATCTCCATAGACTAGCTCTACACTACCTTCTACTACTCCTACTTCTATATTCTTACCATCAGTATCTACAGTAAACTGTGTTCCTATTGCTTCCACTGTACCTGCAGCAGTCTTTACTATGAATGGTTCGGCAGACCTTGCTACTTGAAAGTACGCTTCTCCCGATAACTCTACTGTCCTGTCTGATTTGAAAGATTCTGAGTATGTAATATTACTATTTTCATTAAGCCATATCTTAGAATCGTCCTCCATAACATATAAGTCAGCAGCGTTTTCAGAGATCATCTTGTCAGCAAAGAAACTTTTCAGTAGAAAAGCTGAAACTATAAGGAGTAGAAATGAAGCCGCCAAAGGCAATAGTCGTCCATATGGTTTCATTCTCATTACCTTGGCGGGCTGTCCTTCATTTTCAATCTTGATATCTTTAACTTGTTCGGGTGCCTGCTCCTGTACTTGTTCTGTACTCTGATCTGCTTGCTCGCTTTTGATCCTATCTTGGAACTTAGCGAATGCAGCATCTGGATTAAACACAACATTGGGACTATATCCCTCTGCTTGGTCCCATATCTCTCCCAGCTCATTTTCTAATGATGAATATTCTGCATCAATATCTACTTCCATTAGTTTATCCAATAGATTAGATTCTGCGGAATTTATTTCTCCCGTTAGCTTCTTGTGAAGCAAGTGATATGGTGTGTGTTTCTGCATTGTTACCCGTTATGATATCGAGACACTCCTATTTGAAGCAACCCCCTATTAGCAAAAAATATTTTTTTAAGTACTTGTGACATAGGGATAAACCTTAGTCCTAAGTATTTTTAAAGCGTTTGATATCTGGTTTTCTACCGTCTTTATTGAGATATCGAGGCTTTGAGCTATCTCTTTGTACGACATATTTTCGTATCTACTCATCGAAAACACGATTCTGCACCGCTCAGGTAATGAATCAATTGCCGTATTGATGACATCTTGTAATTCTTGTAATTCAAGATTTTGCTGTCCCTCTTCTCTACTTACTAGATCCAATTCATGGATCTTCTCCTCCTCATCAAACTTTATCTTCTGATCTCTTATATGATTGAGCGCCTTATTTATTGCCGCTCTCCTAAGATAAGCTTTCAAAGATGTTTGTATTTCTATTCTGTCAATTTTTCTCCACAGTTCGTAATACACTTCTTGCACTACGTCTTCTACTGTGACAGAGTCTGCTATTATTTTATAAACAGCATGACACATATAGTTGTAATACTGTTTGAACAGCGCATTTATTGCTGCTTCTTTGTCGGTATGAACCAGACTAAGAATTTCATGATCTTCTAGCTTTTGCATCAATCAGCTATTTGGGCCTTTTATTCAGTAATAAAACGCCCATATGATAAAAAATGCTAATATATAACATTTTACTTGACAAGCCTTTGTCTCTTTCGCATAAATTGTTAATAGCAATAGTTAAATTTGAGCCGAATCTATATTCATTCTTAAACCTTTAATAACTAAAAATGCGCTTTACACTTTTGTTACTCTTTGCTACAACAGTCCTGTTCTCATGTAAAAATGAAGTAAATAAGACCATAGATGCTGTAGAAAATGTAGTAAATACCAAGAAGTATACACTTAGTCCATTCAGTTCGTCGCCTACTTTCCCTGGAGCAACGCTTTCTGACATGGCTTATGAATCTGGAAAATTCTCATTTGGGGTATCTGGAGGTGGATATGAGCTAGGCTCTCAGACCTCTGATGCACCACAAAAAATGTGCGCCAACTCTGGTAAAGGCCAACATATACATCTTATAGTAGATAATAAGCCATATTCTGCTCAGTATGTATCAGAGTTTGAGTACGATATTGAGGATGGGGAGCATACCATCTTAGCATTCTTGTCAAGATCATATCATGAAAGTATTAAGGCCTCCGGTGCTTCGATAGTGAAGAAAGTCAATATAAAGGACAAATCAATAACCTCCTCGACTGATGTGGCTGGTCCAATGTTATTCTACAGTAGGCCTAAAGGAGTTTATACTGGTGAGGATACTAAAAACGTAATGCTTGACTTCTTCCTAAAGGATGCAACATTAAGCAGTGCTGGGTATAAAGTTAAGGCAGACATAAATGGTGAAGAACACACCATCGATAAGTGGCAACCGTATTATATCGAAGGACTTCCTATGGGAGAAAACAATATTACTTTAACCCTTCTTGATAAAGATGGGAATAAAGCAGATGTTGCTCTTAATCCTGTAAAAAGAACATTTATGATGGTTGCAGAACCTGTTGCAAATTAATAGTGTAAAACAGTTGTCTAGTAAGTGCAATGAGTATACTTTTGCATTCGCTTAAATAAGTTAAGCAAAGATACATACGGTGGTTGTAGCTCAGTTGGTTAGAGCATCGGTTTGTGGTACCGAGGGTCGCGGGTTCGAATCCCGTCTTCCACCCTGAAAGGGCAAGACATTAGTCTTGTCCTTTTTTTTGTGATAGGTTAATCTCATCCTGGTCCAATATTCATATGTATTAATAATAAAATACTTAAATCACCGATATTCTTCTATATACTAATTTAGAGTAGCAACTACTTTACATATACACATTTAATGTCTTCTCAAAGATTGCTTATTACACACTTCGACAGTAATATAGTATGTGGTTAGATAGAATCTAGCACAAGCACCTTATGAAAACAAGATCATTTATCACTCTAGTTTTAGCAGTTTTGCTAGGTAGTGTACACGCACAACTGCTCGATGTTTTACCAAGAGAAGCACGGGATGCGGTTATGTGGTATGCCGACTTAGAAGAGGGGACATTGGAAGATTGGGCGGATACCGGTTCCTCTCAGCCAGGTGGCGAAATTTATAACTCTGGCGGTAATGATGTACAAGCATCAGCTGATAACCGATTTGCTCACTCAGGAAGATTCTCAGCTAGAGCATCCATATCAAATGCATACAGAGCAGAGAACGGCGACAAGGGAGTCAAATTTAGAAGGTGGGCTGACGGGGCATTAGATAAAGGCGGTAAGTTGTTGCCTAATGAAGGATACTATAGTTCCTTTTTATACATACCACACATATACAATCCTACCAAAGAAAATACATGGAATACAAATGATGATGGTTATTGGAACATATTCGATTTTGCCGTGCTTAATACTGATGGAAGTACGGAAACTCTGTGGGAATTAAATGCACATCACGATGCTGGCAACAATAAAATGTATTTATTCTTACAGTCCGCTCAAGATGAAAATATAAGTTATGTTCAATTAGCCACCTCTAGGATATCGGTCCCGGTCAACAAGTGGATGCACCTAGAGACTCATTATAAAAATTCCTCTGATGGAAACAACAATGGGACTATAACGGTATGGCAAGATGGCCATCTCCTTTTTGAGATAAATGATATAGCTACTACTTTGGAAAATAAACCAATAGCCTGGAGTGTCGGAAATACCACTGATCACATAGAAGGAGAACTAGTAAAAGGAAGTGCTAGTATATACATAGACGACAGTATAATCAGCTCACTCCCTATCCATCCATATCTTGCAGCGACTGTTGCATTACCCCTAGAGCTTGTCTCTTTTGATGTACTCAATTCTGGTAAGGATGTAGAGGTCAAATGGAGCACCAGCAGCGAGTCTAATTTAAAACATTATATAGTTCAAAGAAGACACGAAACTGAGATAGATTTTATTGATTTTAAAATTTTAAAGGCTAATAACTTATCTGATGAGGTCAATGATTATGACGTATTTGATCTTGATGACAAAAAAGTAGGTTTGTACTATTACCGATTAAGAGTTTTAGATAACGATGGCCAAGACTACTATAGCGATTTGCAATCTATTTCTATTAGAGGTGGCAATTTCTATGGGATAAAAACTTACCCCAACCCAGCTCAAAATAAAATAACCATCGAAGGATTAAATGAAGCTGAGAGCCTTACACAAATTAATGTTTATAACATTAATGGGACGCTTATGATGTCACGTTCAAAACTATCTAGACTTAGTACTAGCGTCGATCTTTCTGACCTGATACCTGGAATTTATGTAATTCAAGTCTCTAAAGGCTTAGATAGATATTCAAAAAAAATAATCAAAAACTAGTTTTATTCATTATTCTTTGTCTTAAGCTATTTGTCTGATTTGCTTATCTAAAGTAACTCGCGTAGCGCACCGACTAAACTATTGACATGATTTTTAGTAGCGCTCTCGCCCATAATGCCTACCCTCCATATTTTACCGGCAAAAGCTCCGAGTCCGCCACCTACTTCAATATTGTAATCAATCAAAAGTTGTTTTCGAATAACTGCTTCGTCTATTCCTTTGGGTAGTATCACTGCATTCAGATTTGGCAACCGATACTCCTCTTCCACTAAGTACTCAAATCCTAAGTTTTCTAATTGCTCTTTTAGATAAAGATGAACTGTATGATGTCTTTTCCATCTATTCTCTAGTCCTTCTTCTAAGACGATAGACAATGCTTGATGAATCGCATAAACTGATGAAACAGGTGCTGTATGATGATAAGCCCGCTTAGCACCTGCCCAATAATTTTTAACTAGATTAAGGTCCAAAAACCAACTCTGCACTTTATGTTTACGATTCTCTAAAACTTTGACCGCCCTATCAGAGAAAGATACCGGTGATAACCCTGGAGGTGCACTTAAGCACTTCTGAGTACCTGAGTAGATAGCGTCTATACCCCACTCATCTACCTTCAATGGAATTCCACAAAATGATGTCACTGCATCTATCATAAGTAAAGATCCTGCATTGTGTACCAAGTCGCTGATTTCTTCTATTGGTTGTCTTGCACCTGTAGAGGTTTCTGCGTGTACCATAGCTACAAGCTTAGGCTTAGGGCAGGTTTCCAATGCTGATTTGATCATCGAAGGCTCTATGATATTTCCCCATTTTACTTCTACAGTATGGACTTTTGCACCACAGCGCTCTGCAATCTCTTTCATCCTCCCACCAAATACTCCATTGATTCCTATTATGCACTCATCACCCGGTTCTAGCAGATTGACTAAACAGGTCTCCATCCCAGCGCTACCCGGTGCGGACACTACAAATGTCAGGTGATTACTTGTGATAAAGCATTTTTGAGTCATCATCTTAACCTCATCCATCAAGGCAACAAACTCAGGATCTAGATGACCCATCAGTGGTCTTGCCATAGCTTGTAATACTCTTGGGTGAGCATCTGATGGCCCTGGGCCCATTAATATTCGAGGTGTTGGGTTGAAGTTCATATGATAGAATATGTTTATTTCTCTAAGATAATATTATGATCGTTTTTATTCTCTTAGATGCAGTATAGTTATCCATTAGCCCAAAGTTTAAGATATTCCACACTAACGCTATAGAAATTCTAAACAATTTTCTATGCATCCTTCATTTATAATATGTGTATTGTGCATTTATTATATGTGTATTTGGAATATTTTAATTGTGTATTCTGCATTTATTTATTGTGTATTCTGAATTTATACTATGTGTATTATGAATTTAATTATTGTGTATTCTGCATTTAATTATTGTGTATTTTGAATTTATTTTATGTGTATTCTGCATTTACTACATGTGTATTATGAACTTAATACTTGTGTATAATGAATTTAATTATTGTGTATTTTGAATATTAATTGTATTTTAGTGTTGAATATCAATTAGTTACATGTTTAGGAGAAATATTCTAAAATCTCTCAAATACCACTTGAGAAAATACCCAATACTAGCTGTAACAGGTCCTCGACAATCTGGCAAGACAACAATGTTAAAAACCATGTTGCCAGGGTATCGGTATGTAAATTTAGAAGATCCAGACTTACGACAATACGCAAAGGAAGATCCTAGAGGTTTTCTTAATAAATATGACAACAAAGTAGTTTTTGATGAGGTCCAACAGTCACCGCATCTATTCTCATATCTACAAAGTATCGTCGATGATAGCGGCAAGATGGGTCAGTTTATACTCTCAGGTTCACAGAACTTCAATCTGATGCATAATATAACCCAGAGCCTTGCAGGTCGAGTAGCAATATTCAAACTACTACCATTTGACCAATCAGAAATGACAAAGGCTAAGTGGCTATCAAAAAACCTTAGTGAGGTATTCACAAACGGCTTTTATCCTGCGATCTTTCAACGTGGTATCTCCCCTGACAGATATTACTCTGACTATGTAAACACCTATGTAAAACGGGATGTAACTCAATTATTAAATGTACAGAACGAACGGCAATTCAAACTATTCATAAAACTCTGCGCTGCGAGAGCAGGTTCGCTCATCAACTTTAATAGCTTGGCAAAGGATGCGGGTATAAGCCACACTACGGCAAGAAAATGGATATCAGTACTAGAAACCAGCTACATAGTCTATATGCTACAGCCTTACTACAACAACTACAGTAAGCGGATCATAAAAAGCCCTAAGTTATACTTTTATGATGTAGGTCTATTATGCCATCTGCTGGATATCCGTAAAGGAAAAATAGATCAGACCCATCCCATGTGGGGACATATATTCGAAAATATGATAGTCAGCGAATATCAAAAACAGAATGAACACAAAACTAAGTTTACTGACTTTTGGTTTTGGAGAGATTCGCATGGAAACGAAATAGATCTTATGTATTCAGATGGTAAAAGTCTACAAACCATCGAGATAAAATCTAGTAGTACGATACAATCAAGAATGTTCAAGGGATTAAAAAAATTCAAAGAAATTGCTAAACAGGAAAGTCTTCTACCTCAAACTTTGATCTATGGTGGGGATAAAAATCAAAAACGAACCAACTTTAATATCAAGGCTTGGTCTAAAGTAGAGTTATAAATATGTAGAAACGTAGACTGAAAATAAAGACTCTACGCCTAATTCAAGACTTGATAAGTTGAGCTGAAGCAAATAAAACTAAATAAGAAAGGAACCCAAAATTGAGTTCCTTTCCTGTTTAAACCATATGTTTAGTAAACTTCACTTTTCTTAGTTAATCTACTATAACTTCTACACCTACAAAATTCGTATTATCCACGAACTACAGGCTCTAGCATTTTCTAAATTTCGACAACACTGTATTAAGCTTCGACCTTAGACCCTACACTAAACTCGTGTATAGATTTACCGGCTGCTGCTAGATCTCTAAGACTTTGTGGTATTGTCCACCGCTCTCCGAATCGCTTGGTAAAATCATCACAATCAGCAATAAAATTATCCATACCTACATAATCGATATACGACAAAGAACCACCTGTATAAGGAGGGAATCCCCATCCAAGGATAGATCCTAGATCACCATCTACTACTGAGTTAAGCACACCTTCTTCAAGACATCTATAACTCTCTAAAGCTTGTCTGTGCATGATTCTTTTCTCGATGGTCTCTCTGTCAAGTGTGTCAATATCAGATTTAAATAACTCAGCTAATTTAGGCCATAGCTTCTTCTTACCCTTCTCTGGATAGTCATAGAATCCAGCCCCATCTTTTTTACCAGTTCGCCCATGTTCTTCTACCAGCATCTTAGCTATCTTATAATTTCTGGCAACAGCAGGATGTTTGCGCGATTCTTTGTCAGCTTCCATGATATGTAGACCCAATGTCAAAGTTACTTCATCCGTCACTGCCAATGGACCTACTGGCATTCCTTTAGCTTTAGATATATTCTCTATCATAGCTGCAGGTACGCCTTCTTCTAACAAGAAGATACCTTCACTTGTATAAGTACTGAATGTTCTAGAAGTATAAAACCCTCTGCTATCATTAACAACTACAGGTATCTTACCTATCGCCACTGTATAATCAACTGCTGCTGCAATTGCCTTTGGTCCTGTCTGCTCCCCTACTATGATCTCCACAAGCGGCATCTTGTCAACAGGAGAGAAAAAATGAATTCCTATAAACTGGTCAGGTCTTGCTGACGCTTTTGCCAATAGAGTAATTGGAATAGTAGAAGTATTAGACGCATAGACTTTAGTTGGGTCTAGCACATCTTCTGTCTGCTTAGTGACCGTTGCTTTCAGATCTACATTCTCAAATACTGCCTCAATCACGAGATCACATCCTTCCATGTCTTTAGCATCAGCAGTTGGCTTTATCTTCGCTAACAAAGCATCCGCTTTTTCTTGAGTAGAACGACCTCTTGAGATGGCTTTCTTAAGTAATGTATCAGAGTAGCTCTTACCCTTTTCTGCTCCTTCTAAGGTTACATCTTTTAGCACTACATCCATACCTGCTTTAGCAGATACATAAGCAATTCCTGCTCCCATCATCCCTGCGCCCAGAATCCCCAGTTTTTTAACTTCATACTTAGGTTCATCTGCTGGTCTTGCCTTTCCTTTTTTAGCTTTCTGCATCTCTATGAATAATGACCTGATCATATTCTTAGCTTCCTTGGTACCCATGACTTTTACAAAATATCTCGCCTCTATCTCCAAAGCTCTATCGATTGGTACTTGTAATCCTTCATAGATAATACTCATTATGTACTGAGCAGCAGGGTAATTACCATGCGTCGCTTTCCTCAAATTTCCTATTCCCCCTGCCATAATTTGGGCTCCATTAGGAGTCATTAAACCACCACCTGGAATTCTGTGTTTCTTATTATCCCATGGCTGTACTGGTTTAGGATTTTCAGCTATCCATGCTTTAGCTTTAGCAATTGCATCTTCCTGATCGTCTGCAAGCTCACTCACTAGTCCATTTTTAAGCGCTTTATCTGGTCTCATCTCTGTACCTTGGAGTAAGGCCATCATAGAGTTCTGAAGCCCCATCAAATATGGCGCTTTCGCACATCCACCGCCACCTGGCAACAAACCAACTTTTACTTCTGGAAACCCGACTTTAATTTTCGGACTGTTAAGCATTATTCTGTGGTGACAAGTAAGACAGAGTTCTAACCCTCCACCCATCGCAGTACCATTTATAACAGCTACAAATGGCTTGCCTCCAGTCTCTATCTGGCGAAAAGCCTTATGCATTTCTAAAGCCCCAGCTAATTCTTTCTCAGCATCTTGTCCCATCCCCTCTAATTCTCTAAGATCAGCACCTGGCATGAACATACTCCTACCTGAGGTTACTATAAATCCTTTTACACTTTCATCCGCTATCGCTTTACCTGCTTGCTCCAGATACAACTTAATGAACTCCTGACTAAAAAGGTTAGTCGGATTATTCACCTGATCAATCGTCAAGATAGCTATCCCATCTTCGACTTTATATTCAAAAAAATCATTTTTCATGATGTCTTGTTCTTTTAAATTTTAAAATTAAACTCTTTCAATAATCGTAGCGATACCCATACCTCCACCGATACAAAGTGTGATCAGACCAGTAGACTTATCTTGTCGTTCTAATTCGTCTATCAATGTGCCCATGATCATGCATCCTGTAGCTCCTAGAGGATGACCTAATGCGATAGCTCCGCCATTTACATTGATCTTATCATGTGGTACTCCTAGGTCTTGCATAAACCTCAATGGTACAGCTGCGAATGCTTCATTTACTTCATATAGATCAACATCCTGATGTACCATACCTGCTAGCTTAAGCGCTTTACGAGAAGCAGGTGCCGGTCCGACTAACATCATAGTAGGGTCTGTGCCGTATACTGCTACAGATACAACCTTCGCTCTTGGCTTCAATCCTTGTGCATCTCCAGCTGCTTTACTACCTACCAGTGCAATAGCTGCACCATCTACGATAGCAGAAGAATTACCCGGATGGTGAACGTGGTTGATACCCTCTAACTCAGGATATCTGTCTATTGCCACTGCATCAAATCCTGCCATCTCTCCCATCATAGCGAATGAAGGATTAAGTGCACCTAGACCTTCAATTGTAGTAGACGGTCGTATATTTTCATCTGTTGCTAATACAACATTACCAGCGACATCTTTGACATTAAATCTAGATACGAATCTTCCGTCTTTCTCTGCTGCAACTGCTCTCATCTGAGACTCATATGCAAACTCATCTACATCACTCCTGCTAAATCCATACTTAGTTGCTATTAGATCCGCAGAGATACCTTGTGGTACTATATGTCCTGGAACTCCCACCGAAGGATCCAGCATTAGGGCTCCTCCATCAGAACCCATCTTTACTCTTGACATGCTTTCTACTCCTCCCGCTACTAACAATTGAGAGAATCCAGATTTCACGTATGCTGCTGCTTGGTTAACAGCCTCTAGACCAGACCCACAAAATCGGTTAAGTGTAACACCACAAAGATGATCACCATAGCCTGATTGCTGAGCTGCGGTCTTAGCTATGTTTGCTCCTTGATCCATTACTTGAGTTACACAACCAAGAATAACATCTTCTACTTGAGTAGTATCTAGATTGTGTTTTGACGCTAGCTCTATTAAACACTGAGAGGCTAGTGAAGTAGGCGTCTGGCTTATCATTGCCCCTTTCTTATTACCCTTACCTCTTACAGTTCTGATTGCATCATAGATATATGCTTCCATAATTTTTAGATTGTTTTATTTGTATTAAGAACTGTAAAATAATTTATTTGTTTGACATTTGTGTCAATTTAATTGAATTTATACCCAAAAAAATTATAATCTTGAGTCATGTCAAAGTTGAAGACAGAGGTAAAAAAAAGAGGAAGACCACAGGGATCCTCTGATATAGATCACGATAATCTGTTTTATAGCGCTATCAAGGTCTTTTCTAAAAAAGGGTTTGAGGCATGTACGATGACGGAGATATCGGAAGCTGCAGGTATCTCTCGGACTTCTTTAAACTACCATTTTGGAAGTAAAGAAAAGCTTTGGTATATGGGAATTGATTTCCTAGCTGAAAAATTCATTACTAAATTTAATGAGAACAAAGAATTGAATAAAGGCTTAGACCCTATCCCTTTGCTCAAAGCCACCATCCAACAGATCGTCAGATTTAATGCAAGTTATCCAGAATTTATATCATTGACTTACACCAGCCTTACCAATAAAGATGAAAGGTCAAAATACATAATTGAGAAATTTAGTATTCCTACTTTTGACTTAACTAAGGATATTTTTAAAACACTGAGAAAAGAGGGGAAGATCAAACTATTAAGTAAACAAGATCAATCTGCCATACTTTTAGGTATGACTAGTTTTATGTTCGCTAACTCCTATTTGATGCAGCAAGTATTTAGATCAGATCCTTTTGAAGAATCTCAAATCGAGGCTTATACTAATTCTGTAATAGAAATATTCTTTAGTGGTATATTAGTGTAATTGACATAGCTACAATGGAAAAAAAATCAATACTAGCCCTTGGATTTGGAATTATCTCCACTGTATTTGTTTTGACCTTACTCAAATCAATAGTCAATCTTCTAAGTTATAAAATGAAAGGAGATGGTACGGACTTCAAAGCCATCGTGACCATATTTAAGATTCCATTAATATCCCTATTTATCTTTATACTATTCTTAGTTTTTGTGGTACCTGCATTGGATTAAATAATTTAAATTAGGGTTTACCATTACTTAACTTCCACATCTTCTGTGGCCATTTCGCCTTATTATTTTATTGCCTGAAGTCACTACTAAAGGCGACTAATAATAGTTGAGGACAAAAAATATAATATCCTACAATTCTATATATGACATCATTTAATATATCTACTTTAGAAGCGAGACTGCTGCTAAACGAATGCCAAAACAACTTCTAACTTTATTACTATGTATTTCTATTTTCACTTCCGTCACGGGTCAGACAACTGACGTTGTTCAGGTCGGTGATGAATTTTCTGACACCGAATTGATCAAGAATGTTTTCCTACGAGGCTTTTGTCAAAACGTAAGTAATATTACCTCTATCGGGAATGAAGTAAGCGTCGGCCACTTCTATAATGCTAAAGAAGTGATAGGAATAGATGCTGGTGTAATAATTTGCACAGGAGATATCCGCAATGCTACGGGGCCAAATAGTCACAGAAATGCTGGCGAAGAATTTAATGTAGTCGGGGATAAAGATCTAGAATTGATATCTACAGGATCGATATTTGATGCGGGAGGAATAAGTTTTGAGTTTACTCCTTTGACCGACAGGGTTACCTTCAAATATGTTTTTGCATCGGATGAATATTGTGAATTCGTAGGATCAGAATTCAATGATGTTTTTGGATTTTTCGTAAGTGGTCCTGACATAAATGGACCCTTTACTGATAACGCTATCAATATTGCCAAGCTACCAGGCTCCAATGATCCTGTGTCTATAAACAATGTAAACCATAAGATAAATCCTGAATTTTATGTAAAAAATGAACGAATTGAGGATATTAATGGAAATTGGACTGGTTGTTCTGATACAGAATATAAGCCTGCCTTTCTCGATAATATTGAGTATGATGGTTTTACTATTCCGATAATTGCAGAAGTAAAAGTAATCCCCTGTGAAACCTATAAGATAAGATTAGTAGTTGGAGATGTCTCGGATAAAATAATTGACTCCGCCGTATTTTTAGAAATGAATAGTTTTGATATCGGCGGTAATGTAAGAGTGACTGCGTCTTCAAGTAAAGGAAACATTCCTTCCGCTGCTGAATCTTGTTCGGATGGCGTATTTAACTTTCAGCGTGTCGCACAGATCACGGAACCACAATCAGTTGACTTCAATATTCTAACATCTAGTACTGCTACTAATGGTACAGACTTCCCCATGATATCTACCAATGTCAACTTTGAAGCAGGGCAACAGCTGTCATCTGTAATCCTAAACATCAATGAGGATAATGAAGTAGAAACAACGGAGACCTTCGGTATAGCCATAGACTATCCTTGTGAATGCGTAGGTGCCACAGATGCAATATTACAGATAGAAGATGATGTTGATATAGCCGTAAAATTAGACCAAAGGAGTGCTTGCAGGGGCCAAGAATTTAAAATGAGTCCAGAAGTAATCGGAGGTACTGGTCCTTTTAGTTATAAATGGAGTGATGGTCAAGTAGAGGATTCTCTTATTACGAGTATACAGTCCTCGGCTATTTACTCCGTATCCGTCACGGATGATTGTGGCAGAGAAGCCGATGTTTCTACATACGTGGCCTTGAAAAATACACCAACGGCAACTATCGGAGGATTCTATGAAGTGTGTGATGGATTCCAACAAGAAATAAAAATAGACTTTGATGGAGATGGACCTTGGAACCTCAGCTACCAAATAGATGGTAGCAACACTAGATCAATACTCAATATATTAGAATCACCGCTTTACATTACGGCAGATAAAGCTGGGACATATGAGCTTATTCACTTTGAAGACCAAGTCTGCAAAGGAATCGTGGAAGGCACTGCGGAAGTAGAAGAAGTGATCATGCAGATAGCAGAAAAAATTGTCTATCCTAACTGTAGATACACCAGTGATGGTGAGATATCTCTCAATATATTCTCTGCTTATCCTGTAGCTGAGATACAGTGGTCGAGAGCCCAAGAAGATGGTTACTATATATCCGATCTGAGAGAGGGAGATTATTCTGTAACTATCTATGATGAAAAAGGATGTAAGCATGTAAAAGATTATCCTGTATGGAGTCCTGAATCAAACCGTGAAGCCTGCGACAATCTACATGTCTATATCCCTAACGCTTACAGTCCAAACGGTGATGGTGACAACGATGAATTCTTAGTATATCTGGATAATGATAGATCTGTTATGGAGATAAGATCATTTACCATTTTTGATAGATGGGGCGGGCGTATATTTCAAAAGAAAAACTTTTCTCCCGATGTAAGAGATATAGGATTCGATATTTCTCAAACTGGTATAGAAGGAAAAAACTACACTGAATCCATAAGGCCGACGGTCCTTAGTTATGTAATGACTGTTTTACTAGAAGATGAAAGTTTGCACTCTATCAGCGGGGAAATAACAGTGATTAGATAAATAGATTCCATCATTTAAATTTAGCTATAACCTTTCTTGAAT
>ENA-ORXT01002319-ORXT01002319.1-marine-metagenome-genome-assembly--contig:-NODE-2319-length-23059-cov-38.719607_pt1 | contig 23059 bp, 19 predicted proteins | sample MGYA00237868_ERZ511482 | MGnify/ENA metagenome assembly ERZ511482
AGAATAACCCATCCTCATTCCTTCCCTCAGGATGGAAAGATGAATTATTATGCCACTTTCGTGGCTTAAACATCCTTGTTATGGGTGTTCGTAAGAACACAAGCAATTTGCCTTCCAATCTTGAGGGGAAGGTCAGGATGGGGTTCGTGTATGCCAGGAATACAATAACCCATCCTCATTCCTTCCCTCAGGATGGAAGGATGAATTTATAGGCCACTTTCGTGGCGAAGGAATCTTTAATTTAAGTGTTCGTAAGAACACAAACAATTTGCCTTCCCATTTTAAGGTTAAGGTCAGGATGGGGTTCGTGTATGTCAGGAATGGAATAACCCATCCTCATTCCTTCCCTCAGGATGGAAGGACGAATTATTATGCCACTTTCGTGGCAAAGGAATCCTTTTCTGGTGTTCGCAAGAACACAAGAAATTTGCCTTCCAATCTTGAGGGGAAGGTCAGGATGGGGTTCGTGTATGTCAGGAATAGAATAACCCATCCTCATTCCTTCCCTCAGGATGGAAGGATGAATTATTATACCATTTTCGTGGCAAAGGAATCTATTCTGGTGTTCGTAAGAACACAAACAATTTGCCTTTCCATCATGAGGGGAAGGTTAGGATGGGGTTCGTGTATGTCAGGAATGGAATAACCCATCCTCATTCCTTCCCTCGAGATGGAAGGATGAATTATTATGCCACTTTCGTGGCGAAGGAATCTTTAATTTAAGTGTTCGTAAGAACACAAACAATTTTCCTTCCCATATTAAGGGGAAGGTTAGGATGGGGTTGTACTTGTCTGGAATAGAATTTGCCTTCCCATCTTGAAGGGAAGGACAGGGTGGGGTTCGTTAGTTAGCTTTAATACTGACCCATCTTCTCTCCTTCATTTTGACAGACTCACTGCAGGTCCCTCGATACTGAAAAAATCCGTGCCATCCGAGTCATCCTTCTATAATCTGTGATTCCCACAGTGTAGCCTATAATAAGTCATATAGAGTTACTACTTTGCAATTGTGGCTCCTAAATATATCCATACAGAAATAGAAGGTCGTAAGCTCAAGATTAGTAATCTTGATAAGGTATTATACCCATCTGTTAATGTAACTAAAGCGGAGATAATCCAATACCACATTGATATAGCACCCTATATTCTAAAGTATATTTCTAATAGGCCATTAACATTAATAAGATTTCCTGACGGGATAGAGAAGACAACATTCTATTCTAAGTCGAAACCTGAATGGGCTCCCGAGTGGATCGATAGTGTCGATATAGGACACAGTGATGAGACGGTGACTTATGTGGTTGCTCAGAGTACGCCTACACTTGTATGGCTAGCTAACCTTGCAGCATTGGAGATACATCCTATGCAGATGACTAAGGATACAATGGAGCTGCCTGATCATTATATATTTGACTTAGATCCTCCTGAGAACGGAGATTTTGAAGTTGTCAAAATGATAGCTCTCAAGCTTAAATCATTCTTGGAATCTTATGATCATACGCCTTATATAAAAACCTCTGGTAGTAAAGGCTTGCATATATATGTTCCTATTATAAAGCAATCATCTCATGAAGAGATGACAACATGGGTTAAGAAAATTGCCAGAATATTTGTCTCGCAGAATCCAAAAATTAGCACCCTCGCAATGTCTAAGGAGCGACGAGAAGGTAAGATATTGATTGATATATTTAGAAACCATAAAGCACACACAACAGTAGCGCCGTACAGCTTACGAGGGAAAAGTGGAGCACCGATATCATTTCCTATTCCATGGGAAATAGTACATGACCTGAAAAGCTCAAAAGAAATTCATATTAAAAATTACAAATCTTACTTGGAAAAATATGGTGATGCTTGGTCTTCATTTTATGATTCTGCAGCTAATATGGTCTCTTCGGAAATGACTCCGGATGTTGTCGATGAGAAAGTATTAAAGAAGTTAGAATCATATGTTTCAAAAAGAGATTTGGAGACCACACCAGAACCAGGCCTTGAGCCTATCGGTAGTTCTGGTAATCAGTTTTGTATTCAGTTGCATGATGCACAGAATTTGCATTACGATCTTAGATTAGAGCATGAGGGTGTTCTTATGAGCTGGGCAATTCCTAAAGGGCTTCCACATGATAAGGGTGTCAAAAGATTAGCGATAAGAACTGAAGACCACCCTATGAAGTATTTGACATTTGAAGGAGTCATACCTAAAGGAGCATATGGGGCAGGGGAGATGTGGGTATACACCGCTGGAGAGATAGAGTGGATAGAGAAGTCTGAAAAGAAGTATAAATTTAGATTAGTATCAAAAGATTACAACAGATCATTCCAGTTATATAGAACAAGGAATGAACAATGGCTGGTTGAGTTAACTGCTAATGCTGACTTCGATTCTATAGAGCTTCCTATACAGCCTATGCTTGCGGGTGTACGCAAAGAGGTACCAACAGATAAGAAATACATCTATGAGATAAAATGGGATGGTATCAGATGCATAATATATCTTGCTAATGAAAAAATCCAAATATTCTCTCGCAGTGGAAGAGATATTTCAGAGAAGTTTCCTGAGTTATTAGATCCAGAGATGTTTGATGTGGAATCTGGAATATTTGATGGTGAGATTGTCAGCTTGGACGAGCGAGGTCGACCTATATTTAGTCAAGTTATCTCAAGGATGCATACGGTAGGAAAAAAGAGTATCGAGCGATTGATGAATAAGACTCCTGTGGTAGGATACTTATTTGATTGTATTATGTTAGATGGAAAATATATTAACAAAGAGCCGTTAGATAGAAGACAAGCTTGGTTAAATGTAGCACTAAAGAAAGGTAAAGCTTATCGTATGAGTGAAGCTTTAACTGATGGCAAAGCATTGTTTGACGCGACCAAGGGAATGAATCTCGAAGGTATTATGGCGAAAGATAAAACTGCTCAATATTATATAGGTCAGAGATCAGATGCTTGGGTTAAGATAAAGCATCGTACTATAGAAGAATGTTATATTGCAGGATATACTGCTGGCAAAGGTGATAGATCGGAATTGTTTGGGGCAATGCATCTCGTAAGGGCTGAGGATAATGGAGATTGGACTTACATGGGAAAAGTAGGAACAGGATTTGATGCAGATAAGATGAAGGCTTTATTAGAATTATTTGAAAAGTATATCATTGAGAAAAAAGCATTCGATGCAGTAACTGATGATGATAGAAATTCTACTTGGCTTGAGCCAGTATTACGATGTGAGATACAGTATGCGTCATTAGCTAACACAGGTGTATATAGAGAGCCCGTTTTTATAAAGTTATTAGATTAAGAAGGAATAAAAAGCTATAAATTATGAGATCAATATGGAAAGGACACATTAGATTTTCTCTTGTCACAATTCCTATTCAGGTATTCGGTGCTGTAGAGACTAAGAATAATATAAGCTTTAAGCAATTGCATAAAGAAGACAATGGCCGTATTGGTTACTCTAAAGTATGCAAAGTATGTGATAAGAAAGTCCCCTATGCTGATATCGTTAAGGGTTATGAATATGAGCCAGATAATTATGTCATCATAGAAAAATCTGATCTTGAAAATATAAAGTTAAAGAGTAATCGAGTTATCGATATTGAAGCTTTCGTTAACATAGATGAGGTACATCCATCACGTTATGAGAATGTTTATTTCGTCGGCCCTAATGGGGATGTTGCGACTAAGACTTTCAACTTATTTTCTAAGACACTCAAGGGATCTAAAAAAGCTGGCGTAGGACGGTTGATCTTGAGAGATAGAGAAGATGTGGTCCTACTGACAGAGCATGAAGGCGGACTGATTATGTACAAGTTGAGATACCCTTATGAAGTGAGAAGTATAAAAGATGTTCCTGATCTTAAAGACATCGATGTAGATGATGCTCAACTAAAGTTAGCAGAGCAATTAGTAGAGTCATTAACCAAAAAATTCGAAGATGTTAATTTTGAAGATAGATATCGAGATGCACTTCTGGAGCTAGTAGAACAGAAAGTTGCAGGAAAAGAGATTATTAATATCTCTGATGCAGAAGTAGAAACTCCAGTTGTAGATATCATGGCTGCTCTAAAACAAAGTATAGACGCTGCTAAGAAAAAGGGAGCTTAGTAAGAACTATTGATTATATAGAAAAAATCCTCTGAGCACTTTGCAGTACTCAGAAGATAGTAACCGATCAACAATGCTTTCTATAAAAGTACCAGCCCATGCACATGCTGGTCACGGACTGGTATACCAACTAAATACAAATTACTCTTGTAATTACTTTTTGATCTTTACTGGTACAGTATATGTCTTGAATGTTTCAAGATTTTTAGAGTTCAGTTTCTTGTAGTTTAATTTTTGCTTGAGGCTTGCATCCATTGACTTGTTATTAGTCGAGATGACAATAATTTCACCTTTTGGATTAACCATAAAGTCTATTTTAAGTGTTTCTTCGTTAGCCATTGAAGTAATGTCTAGCCCTGTAAGAAGCTTTTGGATCTGTGTGCTTACCTTAGAGTTATCCTTTTTAGAGACAGGATCACCTGCATAAGATGAGAAAGAAAACAAGCCTATCATAAATGCACTTAGGAATAAAGATTTTGTGATTTTCATTATTATAATTTTTTTAGTTTGATAATAGAATATTTCGAATGTATTTACTCTATTAACGGAGCTATTATCTGCAGGGTTACATCACTCAGATGAATGATCCATTATTTCCGACAAGCGTAGTCAGATTTCGTATTAATATTTGTTTGTGTTATTGTCAGACATACTTTCTATGCTATCATTATTTTAGAAACACTTCATTATATTAGATGCTATGTTGAAGATATTATCATGGAATATTAGACAAGGTGGGGGGAGTAGAGTATCCAAGATATGTGATGCATTAATTCAGTATGGAGCTCAGATCGTAATACTTTCAGAATTTAGAAATAATAAGTCAGGGGATCTGATAAGAAAGTACCTTCTTAAAGCAAGTTACTTATATCAGACAATAAGTGGTTCTACAGGTAATACAAATTCTGTGGCTATATTCTCCAAGTTAGAATGTGAACATCTTCTGTTCCCAAGTAGTGACCCCGAGTATCCTCATAATGTTATCGCAGCTCGGTATAAGGCCTTTACAGTATATGGTATGTACCTACCACATAAGAAGAAGCATGTTCTATTTGATTTCTTATTGTCTGAAATTGATAAAGACGATAGTTGTATTCTTGCCGGAGATTTTAATACTGGTAAGAATTATATTGATCAAGCTGGAGATTCTTTCTGGTATACTGATAAGTTATTACAACTCGAAGAAAATAATTACGTGGATGCATACAGACAATGTCATGGAGATGCTAAAGAATATTCATGGTACAGTCATCAAGGGAATGGCTATCGCTATGACCATACGTACATACATAATGCTATAATCCCGATAGTACAGGATTGCTATTATTTGCATGAGTGGAGGGAGGATAAGTTATCTGATCATTCTCCAATGGTTCTGGAGTTGGGATAGGTGTTTTATGCATGCCATCTGTAAGAGTTATTTATAAAAATTATAATTTTTTTTATCAAACTCAATTATTTTCTAAATAATATTACATTTACCCGATAGACGATATCTTCACCTAAAAGTTGAGTGAAGTATTTAAATTATTTTATAACTATTAATTTTATTTATGAAAAAAACTACCCTATTACTTTTTCTTTTTGCTATTGGAAGCATGAATCTAATGGCATCATTTCCAGTTAATAAGAAGAACGTGGAAAAGGCAAATGCCGAAGTTAAAAGCCTAATTGATTTAAAAGATGCATCTAAGGTTTCTGAAGCTAATGTTACTATTGCTCCAGAAGATGCCTTAAGTCCAGCTGTGGCTGGTTCAGAAGATGACACATTTATCATTACTATTCTATTATGGTTCTTCTTAGGAGGATTAGCAGGGCATAGATGGTATGCGAAAAAGCCTACGGGTTGGAATATCCTTTTTATTCTTACACTTGGAGGTCTGGGTGTATGGTGGTTAATTGATGGTATCAACATACTTACTAAGAACTTCTAAATTATAAGCACCTCTCTTAAATTACTTCTTTTGAGAGAGGTGTTTTATTTCATTTAAAATAAGAATTCCGACGCGAATGCAATATTTCATTATTTTATCCTTAGTAAGCTTTTTAATGGCCTTCAATTCTCCAGAGGCTGTTGTTGAGGAACACGAATTTGTAGGCACAATACAATTGATAGATAAGTCAATAATTTCGTATAAAGTTAATTTTGTAGAAAATAATGATGGAACTATAGAAGGATATTCTATAACTGATTTTTCAGGAGATCACAAAACTAAAACGAAGATCAGAGGTAAGATAGATCGTAAGAAGAATCTCATATCTTTTAGTGAAACTGAAAATATATTAACCAAGTCGAGCTCTGAGTCAGAAGAGTTTTGTTATATACATATATATAATGCTAAGCTTAAATTAAAGAAGAAAAAAAGCTATATACAAGGTCATTTTTTTAGCCGGTATGCTGATGGTTCATTGTGTATAGAAGGAGATATTTTTCTTATAGGAGAACAACAATTCTTCAAAAAAATGAATAGAGCAATATCTATTGCCGACAAGGTTAAGAAGACTGATGAGTTAGCCCAAGTAAAAGAAAACCTCGCTAGAACAAAAGAGTCATTAGAAAATACAGTTCTTGCTGATGGAAGTAAGATCACTATTTCTGAGGCCAAAGGAGAGAGAATAATAATCAATGTATTCGATACAGAATATCTTGATGGAGATAAGATATCTATATTCCAAAACGGAATCTGTATTTTAGATAATTATAAAGTCATAGGGAAAAAATTTGAATTACCAATCGTAGTGACACAAGACACAACTCACTTTAGGATCGTCGCTGATAATGAGGGACGTTATCCTCCTAACTCTGCTCAGATTGAAATCAAGTCCAAAGATAATGACATCCCTATCCGACTTAATCTTCTACAAGGGAATGAGGCTGAGATACAACTCATAGCAAAATAGTAATAGTTCTATATACGTAAGGACTGTATAAATATCTATTAGTGACATATATGCATTTTATAATATTCTGCTAGATTAAAATGTTAAACCCTTAGATTTAACATATGCGAAAGCTCAATGAAACCGAATTTGTATGTCCGTTGCTATGATTCTTTAGCATACAATGATAATTATTTATTATTTTGACCTTCAGAATGAGCACTCACGAGGATAAATACCTGAATTATCTACTTAATAATGACCAAAAAGGCATAAAAGCTATATATGACGAGTTTTTGCCCAAGGTAGAAGCCATACTGAAAGGAATTGGTTGCAGCAAGGATAATGCATGGGAGGTATTCCAAGAATCATTAATCGTGATACTTTCTAAGGCGAGAAAGCCTGATTTTGAACTAAGTAGCTCTTTTTACACGTATTTAGTAAGTGTTAGCAAGTTTAAGTACTACAATCTTTCTAAAAAAAAGTATAATAAAGAACTAACTATTGAAGAACATAATACATTAAGAAGCGCAGACGACATTGAGGCCGATTTCCATCAGTTAGAGAGATATCGTCTATATAAATCTAAAATGTCTAAACTATCACCCGGTTGTAGACAGGTTTTAGAACTATTTTTTGACCAAAACTCACTAAAAAACATAGCACAAAGGTTAAATTTATCAAGCGAGAACGCAGCAAAGCAGAAAAAACATCAGTGTCAAAAGAAATTAATAGCATTGATAAAAGGAGATGCTTCGTTTAAAGGTTTATTATGAAAATTACAGAAGACAACAAATACGAACTTATAGACGACTATATATCTGGTAAGATGGATATGCAAGCTTCCGATTTGTTTGAATCAATACTCCAATCAAATGAGAAATTATCCATAGAGGTGAGTCTTATAAGAGAACTACATGAATTCCAAGAATTCTCTACTCAAGAATCAGATCTGAAATCGACGCTCAACCAAATTAGAAAAAACGATAAGCCTAAGGGCCACTTACTTAAGTTCTTGGTATTATTCTTAATTGCTGCGGGATTACTATATATGTTTCTTAAGACTCTAAGTCAAGATACAGATAGATCTAATAATGCTATTGCAATGGTAGAGCCTCTTGAGATTGTCACTAAGGACGGTAGTACCTTCAAGGACCTCAGAGTTATGCAGGACCTCTATAATTCAGAGCAATATAAGTCTGCTTATCCATATATATTAAGTTACCTGCAGTCTAATCCTGGTGACTTGGATGTCATCTTAGCTGAAGGAATCTCTCTTATGAAAATGCAGAAATTTTCTGATGCACACAATGTCTACTTACAGATAGAAGGATTAAATCCTCGAGTCAAAAAGTATAAATGGTACATGGCTGTCAATTATATAGAGCAAGGCCAAAACGAAAAAGCCAAAACTATACTTAACGAAATTCGATCAGAACAATCATATAATTACATTAATGTCTCTAGCTTATTAGAGACATTGAAGTAGCCGCTTTCATTAGATCATCCATTTATATCTCTACTTAAAGTGAAAACTATAAGGCTATTTATTTTCATTTGTTTAGTAGGTACTATAACTGAAGCTTATAGTCTTAATGATGGTATTAGATTCTATATAGAAAAAGATCTGGCTCAGCTTAAGCTTAATCCTAATGAGAACATAGAGGAAGACTTACTGAGGCTACTCGATCTGTGTGAGACTAACTTCACATCCACAGATACAACGACAGCTAAGATTTATAATGAGTTAAGTAGTATGTACTATGATCAAAGAGATTTTAAATCTTCTTTGGACTTTAAGAAACAGGAGCTTATTATCTCTGAATATCATGATGATAAACGCTATGTAGCTGAGGTCTATGCAGAGCTTGGTGATATATATAAGTGGCTCTCTTCATTCTATAAGTCAGAAGAATATCATCTCAAAAGCTTGGAGATAAAGCGTCAGATTCCTGATCATTCTTTTTCTAAAAATTACCTCGGTCTTTGTAATGCCTACCATCAACAAGGCAAGTATAACCTACAGAAAAAATATGCGGATTATGCTATAGAGGTTGCACGGACTCCGGCTGAACTTTGCGATGCATATGGATTTAAACTATCTGGTCACGTAAGATTGGGTGAACTTGACGAGGCATATACTCAGTTAGAAAAGATTTTTCAAATCGCTAATGAGAGCAGGTCATCGTACTACTTAGGAAAAGCTCATATCCACAAAGGATGGCTTAAGCTTAGAGAAGAAGATAAAAAACGAAGAGAAAAACAAAGTTATTCTTATGATGAAGCCATTGCGCTTTATAAGAAAGGAATTAAATTAGTAGAGGGATCTGATGACGAATTTAAGGATAGAGGATTGGCCTATAATTATAGCTCGTTGAGTAATCTTTATACAAGAACAGGAGACTACACTAAAGCATTAGAATACTCGGATATAGCGATACGTAAGACACGTAATTTTTATAATAAAGATTACGACCCAGATATGGGTACGCTATTTTCAAATTTTGCTTACAAATATTTTAGAAGATTTACAGCTAACCGAAGAAGAATAGAAAAAAATAAGCTTAATAACAATCCCAAAGAATTAGAACTTTTAAGAAATGATCTAAATAAAGGAATATATTATCAACAAGAAGCTGTGAGGTGTTTCCTTAATCACTCTAATCTTATAGATCCTATAGATGATGTCCGGCAAGCGGATCTTTATGGTATGGATAATAAGTGGAGATGCATTAAATCTTACAGTGATATTGCACTATCGTATGCGTATAAGTATCTTCTATTAGGTAAGGACCGTCAAGATATCATTAAGGCAGAGAAGAGTCAAAGTAAAGCTATAGCCTTGATCGATATTATGAGGGAGGAGATGTCAGATCAGGACACTAAAATATTCTGGAGAAAACAGACACGTTACAGATACGATACTGCTATTGAATTGTCAGAATGGTTAGAGGATATCAATAAGGTCCTCTACTACACCGAGAAAAGTAAATCAATACTTCTTCTTGATGAACTTAACCATAAGGACGCTCTTAAGTTAATCCCTGAAAATCTTTCAGCAAGAGAAAAAGAATTGCGAGAACTCATCTCTATTAATAATCAAGATAAGCCCTATTATTATAACCAGTATAATGCTTTCTTAGATTCGTTAAAAGTCGAGTATCCAGCTTACTATGCTTACAAATTTGATAGCGAGCCACCTAATATTGTAGAGATACAGAACTCTATACTGGATGATTCTACTAATCTTATTATGTATCATCGTACTGCTGATAGCCTTTATACAATTAATATTACTTCAACGTCCTCTGAGTTACTGCACCAGCCTAATCCGAAAGTTTTTGATGCCCAGGTGGATACGCTGTTGAGCTTAGTTAATAACAAAGATAGTCTTGAATATATGGCCGGCTATAGGCAGTTTATAGAACTTTCACACCATCTATATAATACGCTTATAGATCCTATAACGCATAAAAGAAAAAACACCATAATCATAGGTGATGGGAAGATCGACTTTATTCCCTTCGATCTATTAGTTGCTGATACGACTGGAGGTGTTCCTCATTATATGATCTTAGATCATGTGATAGGCTATGCCAATTCTGTTTCTGTACTCCGCAATAAAATGTTGAAATCGGAAAACAAATTTAATAATCTTCTCATGGTCTGTCCAGAAAAATTTGATGCCATGGGCTTAACGACATTAACACAAAGTAAGGACGAAATAAATGGTCTTAAGCAAGTTGTCAAATCTAAAGTGCTTGAGAATAATGATGCATCTATAGATAATTTTTTACTACACAGTGAGCAATATGACGTCATACATTTCTCATCGCATAGTGGCTTGGATAAGGAGACTAAGCAACCATGGATAGCATTTCAGGATTCTATGATATCTCTCAATGAGATATATAAGTTGAATCTTAATGCATCTCTCGTATCACTAAGTTCTTGCAAAAGTACAGATGGTAATTATCAGTCAGGGGAAGGTATAAATAGTCTCGCAAGAGCATTCTTATTCGCTGATGCGTCAGCAGTAGTCGGTAGCTTATGGAATCTCAATGAAGTATCTGGATATACGATATTCCAAGATTTCTATAAGAACTTAAAATCTACGAAGTCTAAGCCTGCTGCATTACGATTGGCTAAGATTGAGTATATAAAGAATAATCCCTACAAATCCCCATACCATTGGGCACCATTAGTGTGTATCGGTAATCCAGATCCACTGCATTCTAATTTTATATCACCTCTTCCTATTATCTTGATGTCTGTTATAGGAATCTTAGTTCTGTTCTATTTGGTCCAAAGGTTTCGAGTCTAAGTATCGTTACATATCTTGTTTTATTTAATCCTATTTTTACAATTTTATAGATTGTGACTTATGGGTCGATATTAGATGCCGGATTTTTTAATTCTACATATTGTTTTTTGGTTTTGCATATTTTCATTTTTATGGAGCTATATCGGCTATCCATTATTGATGTGTGTACTTTCTAAGCGTGGTGCTAAGAATCAGATAGTGTATAGCTCAGGTGATATCTTACCTAGAGTATCTGTATTAATGTCCGTCTATAATGAGGAGAAATACTTGTCTGAGAAAATAGATACATTGCTTGCTCAAGATTACTCTGGAGCGATAGATATATATGTAGGCTCTGATGCTTCGTATGATAAGACTGATGCTATAGTAGATGAGATGTCTAAGCAGTCTGATAATCTCTATTTTTTTCCATACAAAGAAAGAAGGGGTAAGCCATCTGTAATTAACGATCTACATGCTCACGTAAGTGGTCTTTATGGACAGGGTTCTGATCATATATACATATTGACTGATGCTAACGTTATGCTAAAGTCCGATGTAGTCAGTAATTTAGTTCAGCACTTTAAGAATGAGAATATAAGTCTTGTGGATGCACATATGACGTATTCAGGTATGAAAGATGATGGCATCTCTAATTCTGAAAATACCTACCTCAATGCTGAGGTAAAATTGAAGCATCATGAGAGCATGGTCACTAAGAAAATGATTGGTCCATTCGGAGGATGTTATGCTCTGCGTTCTGATCTTTTTAGACCGGTGCCAAGTCATTTCTTGGTTGATGATTTCTATCTGGCGATGCAAGTATTTTCAGCAGGTAAGCTCGCCATCAATGAATTAAGTGCTGTATGTAGAGAATCTGTTACTCATCATCTCTCACAAGAGTATAAGAGAAAGAAGAGAATCGCAGCAGGAAATTTTCAAAACTTTTTCCATTTTATAGGCTTGTTCAATCCATTTACATCATTAGGGGCGTCTTTGATATCACATAAGCTGATAAGATGGATGGGCCCATTTCTGATAGCTCTGATAATCGGAATTAGCTTATTCTTAGCTTCTATAGGGCTACCGTTCTATAAACTTATATCTGCTTGCTTAGCTGTCTGGTTTTTGATGATACCACTGTTAGATACAGTGCTTTCTTTAGTGGGTATTCATCTGAAAATGCTGAGAAGTATAAGCTATTTTAATTTGATGAATTTGGCATTGCTCGCTGGTTTCTTTAAGTACTTAGGAGGTATAAAGAAGGGGACATGGGATAGAACAGAAAGGACCTAAATTTTTGATGATGTCCTGTTACCTGTTCCTGGTATCTGTTGCGGATATTGCATAACCGCTCTACAGTCGCTCATTTATATATATAATTGAAAATCGGCACTCTATTTGAGATTAGCCTGTTTTCTTATCCTTCTATTATCTGCAACCTTGCGTATTGTAACATTATCCTCTTCTCTGGACTATCTATAGCATTGCTGAACCTTATAGTTGCGACATTCCTTTCATCTATAGATAGTACTTCTCCTTGACCAAACTTAAGATGTAAGATCTGTTGTCCTACTCTGATTTCTGAAGCTGGATTAGGTTTAAAATTACTTGCGTCTACGGCCAGACCTTTAGGTTTATTCTGCGGGAGCTTCTTAAAGTTACCACCTAATACTTTAGGTGGCCCAAACTCTGGCTTGGCTTTCATTGTGATGTTAGCTTCTATGATATCGTCTGAGATTTCATCTAAGAATCGACTTGGATCATTAAAGCGGACATTACCATACTGGTATCTACTATTAGCGAACGATAAGCTGATGTGCTGCTCAGCTCTTGTTATAGCCACATAGAATAGTCTACGTTCTTCCTCAAGTTGATCTGGTGATGATAGTGACATGTATGATGGAAAGAGATTTTCTTCCATTCCGACAACAAATACAGATTTATATTCTAAGCCTTTGGCGGCATGGACTGACATCATGGTTACTGAGTCTACATTATCTTCTTTCTTATCCTGATCTGTCATCAGGGATATTGTCTGTAAGAAATTAGATAATGTTCTTTCTTGATTATCTATATTCTCACCTTCTTCTAATATATCGTCTTCTGTAAATTCTTGTATACCATCTAATAGTGCATTGATATTATCTATTCTCCCTTGTGCTTCTATCGAATTTTCTGCTTTGAATAAGTCTATAATGCCAGACTTTTTTACAATAAATAATGCCGTCTTATAGGCGTCAGAAGTTTTAGCTTTCTGCTGACTTGCTCTTACGATATTGACAAATTCTCCTACCGACTTCTTAGCTCGTCCGTTGAAGTCTATACTGTTAAGACATTCCCACATAGAGACTTCGTTATCGTTAGCGATCTGTATGATCTTACCTACTGAAGTCTGTCCTATGCCTCTCTTAGGATAGTTGATGACTCTTTTTAGAGCTTCATCGTCCTTATGGTTGATAGAGAGTCTCATATAGGCGATAATGTCTTTTATCTCTTTACGTTGGTAGAATGAGATGCCGCCATATATCTTATATGCAATATTGTTTCTTCTGAGATACTCCTCGAATATTCTTGACTGTGCATTAGTTCTGTAGAGAATTGCGATGTCTTTATTAGCTAAGCTATATCTGTTTTTTTGTTCTATGATTTTATCTGCGACTAATTTTCCTTCCTCGTTTTCGGTCATAGCTTTGGTCAGCTTTATTTTGTGACCACCATCATTAGCTGTCCATATTTTTTTCTGAATCTGTCGAGAGTTCTGATTTATTATTTCATTAGCAGCTTGTACGATATAATTTGTAGAGCGATAATTTTGCTCCAGTTTAAATGTTTTTACATCAGGAAAATCTTGCTCAAATTGTAGTATGTTCTCTATAGTCGCTCCTCTAAAAGAATAGATACTCTGAGCATCATCTCCGACTATACATATGTTATGATTACTGCCGTTGTAGATGCTGAATAATTTCAGGATTTCATATTGTAAGAAGTTAGTATCTTGAAACTCATCTACCATGAGATATTTAAACTGGCTCTGATATTTATCTCTGATATTATCAGGATTAGTATAGAGTAATTTAAATGTCTGTAGCAGTAGATCATCAAAATCCATAGCACCAGCTCTGAGACACTTAGCGACATACTTCTCGTATATCTTGTGTGTCATAGGTCTCCTATTCATCTGGTCAGCCATGAGTAATTCTTCATTGGTCCCATAGGCTTTAGGAGTTATGAGATTACTCTTAGCACTTGAGATTCTACTTCTTACGGCACCTACATTATATTCCTTAGGATTAAGACTTAGCGTTTTTAATATCTCTTTGATGACACTTTTACTATCATCGGTATCGTATATAGTGAAGTCATTAGGGTAACCGATTCTATGTGCTTCTACTCTTAGTATTCTTGAGAATATGGAATGGAAAGTTCCTGCCCATACTTTGTATGCTGATTGTCCCACGACTTGTTCTATTCGGCCTTTCATCTCTTTGGCAGCCTTATTAGTAAATGTCAGTGCAAGGATCTGCCATGGTGCTATACCCGACTTGATAAGGTGAGCTATTCTGAATGTTAATACTCTTGTCTTCCCAGACCCAGGACCTGCTATCACCATTACTGGGCCTTCTATAGTCGTCACAGCTTGCCTCTGTATGTCATTAAGGTCGTCAAGATAGCTAAAGGATAAGTCAGTATTCTGCATCGTGTAAAGTTCGTTATTTTATATTAATCAGTTACGATATATAACACAGCATATTTATTTTTTTATATCATTAGAATCGATACTTGCACTTCATAGTATTAAAAGTTACAACTTTGAGTATGGGTATAGACGCTGCCATAAAAGACTTCCTACTTTTTCTTAAGAATCCACAGTACGCATATAAGTCTGATGAGCCTTTAGGGTTTGGGATGTCGACGATGCTGTATATGCTTGTCTTCTTTGTGATTTTATTTATATCGTCACCGCTGATGTATCTTGTAGGCGTTGAGAATATGCAACATTCTGTGGATGAGCTGTTAGATAATTATCCTAAGTGGGTCTTCGTATTACTTACCGTTGTCGTAGCGCCTATTTCAGAAGAGCTAATATTCAGGTGGCATCTGAGACAGCCTTTAGCTATCCTTTATGTGGTAGCTATCTTATTATGTGGTGGCATGGCTTATGCATATCAGGAGCAGTTAATAGCTTATTGGTCTGCGGTTATTGGGGTAGTATTTATCATATCACTTATAATTCTGTTGTTATATTCTATCGAACTTAAGGATGCAATTACAAGATTTTATAATAGATTTTTTCCTTTGGTCTTTTACCTTACGGTTGTGGTATTTGCCTTGGCACACTTAGGTAATTTTTCAGATGTTGATAGATGGTATGTGGCACCAGTATTAGTATTGCCACAAGCCATGGTTGCATTATTTCTTGGATATGTCAGAGTTAGGAATAATATATTTTGGAGTATCTATTTCCATGCTTTTCATAACATGATACCTTCAGTTCTATTTCTGATGATGCCTGATGTGATGTAAGCTCACAGTTTCTACTATAGTTGATAGTATTTCATAGCTCATTTATCTAATAGTCATTACAAAGGATAGATTTATGTCCATATAACCTTACTTTTAGGCTTTTTATAATCCTAATTTAATTTTTTGAAAAAGTCATATTTGCTCGTACTTCTGATAGCTTTTGTCTTGATTATAGATCAGGTACTTAAGATTTATATTAAGTTGAATTATCCGTTGTATGGAGGCTTTAATATACTTGGACAGGATTGGGCTCGGATATATTTTATCGAGAATGATGGTATGGCTTTCGGGTTAAAATTTGGGGGTGATTTTGGAAAGTATGTCTTGAGTATATTTAGGATTTTTATGGTAGGATTTTTAGTTTATTTCCTACGGTCTATTATAAAATCTAAAGAATCTTTCGGATTACAAGTAAGCTTTGCGCTGATTATAGCAGGAGCTATAGGTAACATTATAGATAGCGCATTCTACGGACTCGTATTTTCTGATTCTTCTCCGCATAGTCGCAATATTGCTGAATTTATGCCAGAGGGTGGGGGATATGAAGGTTTCTTACAAGGTAAGGTCGTAGATATGTTTCACTTTCCTATGATTAATAGCAGATTTCCAGAGTGGCTTCCTATATGGGGTGGAGAAGCGTTTTCTTTTTTTCGACCAGTATTTAATGTAGCGGATTCTTCTATTTCTATAGGTGTTGTGCTAATATTGCTATTCTATAGGTCATTCTTCATTGCTTCTAAGGAATAATACTATCAGCATATTAGTATGTCGCATATATTCTTACTGAATTAGTCAATCTCAGCGCTAAAATTATCTACCTGCCGGCAAGCATATTAAACAAAGTTAAAGCTATAGGCCAGCTCACTTAGTCGTTGAATGCTCTATCTGAGGACTTTGATATCATACTCTATTCCACTGCAACATAATATTTCGCTCACTTCCTTGCTCATAACACTCCTGTTGAAGTAATTTATACGACACCATTAATATGTAATTGAATTGTGTAAAAAAATAAGATAGCAATTTAATGTATCACTAACTTAGGATGTCATATGATCGGTAGTCTATATTATCAGACATAAAAAAATCAGAAGCTTAAGATAAACTCCTGATTTGTAATATATTTTTTGAAAATTATTTGCCGAGAAAGTTGTTCACAGCTATTTGAGCTTTAGCTACAATTTCATAGTTGATCTTGTAGTGCATGTATTTTCCATCCTTAGTGCAACTGACAACGCCTGCTATCTTAAGTAAACTTAGATGCTGAGAAGTCACAGATTGTTCAATTTTTAGGTTGCTATATATCTTGTTAACGTTGATAACCCCTTGGCTATCAATATATTCAAGAATTTTTAACCGCAACGGATGAGCTAGTGCTTTCACTAGTGTAGCGGAATATTGCAGTTTGTCAAACTGAAATCTAACCGTAGTTTTCTTCATTAGTTTGTGTAGTTTTTCTTATTCTGTTAAGACCCTGAGTCAAAGATGAAGAATAAAACTGAAGAAAAGAAGTAATATTATAAAAAAATGTAATTTGTTAAAGCCTATAGACGTGAGGGCTATATATGTAAAAAGATGCTAATCTATAAAGATTAGCATCTTTTGAGCTGAATATCACTTGAGTGATCAACTATGCAGATAAAAAGTAACGAATTATATATTGCCCTGTTCGGCTATTCGATAGCTTGATTATCCTGCTAAGTCTTCAACTAACTTTGAAATTTGGTCAAGACGGTCAGTATCTAAAGAGTAATAGATAAATTTCCCCTGTCTTTCAGTCAGTACAACGCCTGCTCTTCTAAGTATTGCTAAATGTTGTGAAGCGACTGATTGTTCTAATCTTAATTTGATATAAATATCAGTGACTGTCATAGTCTGACTTTCCTCCAACAGATCTATAATCCGTTGGCGTAGTTTGTGATTTACGGCTCTTAGGACCAATACTGCTTTACGCAAGTCTGCATAGTCCAACCGAATATCACCACTACCTTTCTTCAGGGTAACAGTCTCGTTCTTTTTATTTCTCATTGGTAAGTTTTAAATAAAGTTGATTCATTACAGTATCCATTATTACCAAAACTGTACCAAAAAGTTAAGAGATTTCTAATATGTGTTATAAGTACACTGATAGTCAATAAGTTGTATTTATTTGAAATTTATAATATGGAAATATTGCTCACTGAGCTATAAATCACCTTCATAACACGATTGATTCATAAAAAGTTTGTAATCAAGGCGTTATAGATTTATTAATGCTTATATCTATACGTAATTCAGAATTGGATTACCATAATTAATAGATAAGATATATAGTACTAAAAGAGTGGTTTTTTACGGGTAGTTATATTGGGGGGTTTCATATAGAAAGGACTGTAGTAAGCGATATCCTCGACTTGACCAGATTGTAGTTTATCATGAGATAGCTGAGTCATATATCTTGCCGAAGGATAGGATTGCTTATATGTGAATGCCTCTGAGCATACTGAGGAATGTAAATTCTTAGTTTTGTCAGCGCCATCTCCAGCTACAATTAATCCTGTGTCTATATATTCTTCGAAGCTAGTATCTGTAAGGACATGAGCTTGGGTATCGGTTAATGCTTTCAGTTTACTATCATATATATTGTAATAGATCTCATCTCGTCGAGCATCTATTGTAGATAGTACCTTGATATCGGATTGTATATCAGATACCCAAGGTTGTGCAATTATTCTTAATGTACCTATAGATATAAGTGGTACATCTAATGCATAACAGATACCCTTAGCAGTAGAGGCACCTACTCTTAGTCCAGTATATGATCCTGGTCCATGACTCACCGCTACAGCATGTATATCTTGAAGTGTCTTATCAACTTGCTCTAAGCATTTCTGTATGTGTGTAGTAAGGTACTGGCTATGATGCCATGCGTCTTCGGTTACTTCTTCTGATATACAAGATCCGTTATATGATAATGCCACAGAGCATTGTGGTCCTGAAGTCTCTAAGCAGAGTATGTAAGAATCTACCATAACAAATTCTATAAATGTAAAGCTACTACTTCAGAATACTGCTATATCTCTCAGTATCTAAAAGCAACTCTACAGCTTTTACGATCTCTTTATCATCCTTAAGCTTTTGATAGACTTTGCCTTCTTGTAGGTGCAGCTGAGTAGCAATCTCTAATTCTATGGCGTCTACGATATCTTGCTTATTTGCATCAAGTGCCGATGCTTTAGATATTTCTATTTTCTTAGAGACGGCATTTACATCCGTTGTGATAGCTGCGTTATCTTCGACTTTAAGATTATCAATGACTTCTTTGAGAAGTTTTTCATTTTTAGACTCATACTCGAATTCTTTTTGCTGTACGAATCCCTTAAATTCTTCATAATCTGTAAATACGATTTCTTCAACCTTCAGTCCTGTCGTATCTATATCAGCAACATATTGATCTGCATACTTGAATATAAGATACTGATCTTGAAGTGCCTTTAGTACTTCAGGTACTTTAGCAGGCTCCAGTTTGATATCAGGAGTGACACCACCGCCATCTAAGACAGTTCTCCCTCCTTTGGTTTTGAATTTAGATCTATTCACATCTGCTATATCTACTGGTTCTCCGTCTTTATACTCGACACTTTGGATGCAACGACCACTTGGTATATAGTACTTTGATGTTGTCACTTTGACTCTCGAGTTATATCCTACGTCTTGTGTATTCTGTACGAGACCTTTGCCATAACTGCGCTGACCCATCAACACACCTCTGTCCATATCTTGTATCACACCTGATACAATCTCTGATGCTGATGCAGATGTCTTATTAATTAATACAACTAACGGAATATCAAGATCCAGAGGTAAAGCGAGTGTTTTGTAGCTTGTATTCCTCTCTCGGACTTTACTTTTGACGCTTACAACTTCTTGATTCTGAGGTACAAATATATTAGAGACACTAATCGCCTCCTTTAATAATCCACCACCATTACTACGTAGATCAAGGATCAGGCCCTTGATGTTATTATCTTCATTCTTAAGTTCTCTTATGGCCTTACGGATATTCTTACCTGCATCAGCAGTAAATGTTGTCAATGCAACATAACCGATCTTATCACCTACAAAACCAGAGTAAGGTACATTAGGAATACTGACCTGACCTCTTACGATATCTACATCAAAATCTGGAGTACCGTCTCTGCGTATGCCTAATTGCACATTAGTACCAGGGATACCTCTGAAGAAAGTAGTCACCTCCTCTTGAGATTTGCCTTTCGTAGACTTACCTTCTATAGAGATGATCTGATCTCCAGCTTCTAATCCTGCTTTGATGACAGCACTGCCTGCATAAGGTTCTACGATAGTTACATAGTCATCTATTTTCTTGACTATGGCGCCTATACCTTGATATTTACCTTCTGTGCTTATTCTATAACTCTCGACTTGAGCTTCTGATATAAAGTTAGTGTATGGATCAAGAGATCCTACCATAGCATCTATGCCTATGCGCATAAGATGACTCGGATCTAGATCATCGACATACTGAGCGTTCAGTGTCTTATATACATTAACGAATATGTCTATATTCTTAGCGATCTCAAATAATCGATCGTTTTTGATCGTCGTCGCTGATATACAAAGTAGAGCGATAGCAAGAATGCTTATTTTTTTCCAGTGAATCATAGTTTTTATTTAATATCAAGAATCTCTCGACATGCTTATAACGCAGAGTAAAGGTAAAGGATTCTATTGTATGGTGGAAATGATGAGATAATCTCTAATCAGCCTCAAATTAAATGTTAAAATATTAGGATTAACAGATCGGGGGGGGGGTATATTAGCATCGAGTTAATTAAGAATTCATTAGTCAAGAACAATTTTTTTAGCCTCACCGTTTTCAACCCTAAGTTTTTATTGGATAGTAAGCCATGTGGCTTTGCTATAACACATTTGTGAATAGAAATTAACACCCTAATATAATCGGGTTATGATTTATAAGGGATTAAATTATATGTGAAAGTAGATGTACTTATATAAGTGTCAATTTTGACGAAAATATTACCGAAAAATGAAGTAATTTTAAAACAAACTCTAAAGAAGCGGACAAGATTAAGATAGACGCTTTGAGTTAAAAGGAATACGGAAATGAGTAACTTATATCTTAGTTGAAAGTGATGCGTAGAGAGGTTTTCTCTCGACGGTTGAGTAGCCGTACTGCTTCTAAATTATTATAGTATGAAATATTTATTTTTGATTACCTTAATTGGATTATTTTTCTCCTGTACAGATGAAAACATAATACAGCATAATGATTATGAGACTTCATTGGAAACAAGATCATCTTGGTGTGATGGTGGACAAGCTCAACCAGCAAATGTAGGTCTATTTGGTTGCGATTGTGAGATAGATCCTGCTACAGGGCAAGAATTTTGTTGTATCGAATTAGGGGTAGCATCGTGGATCCCAGATGGTACCGAAGTAACTATCGTTATTTCTGAATACGATTTCAATGAAGATGAGGCAACTAATAATGGTGCCCAATGGAATGGAAGACCGTATAATGGAATTGTTGTACAGGATAGAAGGATTGAGGTATGTATTCCTCGAATAGGCACAAAATTCTTAGTTCATATTCCTGGATTTGGATGTAATGAATTTGACTGGAAACAATGTGACTAATAAATAAGGAGGAGAGTATCACTCTCCTCCTTTTAACTAATACACAAAGATAAAATTTTATGAAAATATGTTTATTTGGTTTTTTGTTTCTACTGACATCAATTATTTCCAATGCACAATGTGATGATGAATACACACTATGTACACAAAGTGATGTAGATTCTTTCTTTATTAATTATGGTCCATGTACAGTGGTTAATAGACTAATTATAGGTGGAGATTTTGGCACATGCGAAGATATAAATGATTTGACTCCTTTGTTAGGTATTAGAAAAGTCAATAATTTGAGTTTCGCAAGATTACCTAATTTAATTAGTATGGACGGATTAGATAGCTTAGTGAGTATTGGGGTATTAATTAACTCAAGTGGTAATTCTTCATTTTTTAATGGATTTAAGAATTTACGAAGAATTGACCAATTAAGGCATACTTTTACAATAGATGAAGATCTCAATGGTACTACTGATTTATCTATGTATGGAATTGATTCTATGGAGATATCAGAAGGATTGATAATTCAAAGAGATGTTAAACTTAGAGGACTACATCCATCCACAATTCCTAATAGGTCTGAAAATCCTGATTTCGTTTTAAGCATTATCAATAATACTACCTACAATGACTTTACTGAATTAATGCCTGCTGATATTGAACATTTTTCGAGATTTGGTATCATTGGTTCTCTAAAGGATTCTCTTTCCTTGAAAGGCTTAGAGAATATTAAGACATTTAGAAGCTTAGCTTTGAATGATGTAGAAGACTTAGACATAGAAGTGATCACACATGTTGAGACAGACAAATTAGGTTTTACTGATTATATAGATAAAAATGACAAAACTAAATTTGGATCTGTAGTTACCTTAGAAGGCCTTTTAATAGATAACTATCAGGATCTTGAGAAAATTGAAGAAGTATTACCAAATCTTAATTCTGTAACAGAAGCACTAATTATACAAAATAATTTGGATGTAGATAACTTAGACTTTCTAAATGATTTTCAATTACCTCAGAGAGTGGAAGAAGATAGATTTAGCGGTAACGGAGGATATAACATCATAGTAAGAGGCAATTCTTCATTAGACTCATGTAATTTAGATCTATTCTGTCGAGCACTTTCAGAATATCCAGATAGTATCCTAATAGAAAATAATGGACTTCATTGTACACTAGAAGATGTAAAATTATATTGTAGTACAGTATCTACATTAAAGGTTGATACGGACAAAAGTATAGTGGTATTTCCTAATCCAACATCAGGGATTATTTCTTTTAGATCTGGTGACGATATAAGAAGAATAGATATTTATGACGTTTCAGGTAAGTTGTTAATAAGTCAGAATCATACGAATCCAATGGATCTTACAGAGTTTGAATCGAGTGTGTTCTTGGTAAAGATATATACTCCAGACGATGTAATAATGAAAAAAGTGATCAGTCTTATACGCTGACGATTGTTAGCGAAGACTTGCAGTCGTACACTCACCTAAGTATCGGTCTCCTAACCGATGTGAACAGAAATCAACTTCGGCTACAAGCCGAAACTCAAGTTTCGTAGACGACCAGAGGTCGTGACGAACA
>ENA-ORXT01002320-ORXT01002320.1-marine-metagenome-genome-assembly--contig:-NODE-2320-length-23057-cov-5.536031_pt1 | contig 23057 bp, 16 predicted proteins | sample MGYA00237868_ERZ511482 | MGnify/ENA metagenome assembly ERZ511482
ACGATGATGATCGGCGCCGGCGTGCTGGCCCTGATGGCAGGTTCCGCACACGCGGCAGGTTGCTCCTACTCGAAGCAGGTGACCATGGCGGCCGCCGAGAAGGAGGTCACGCCCATCGTGACCGAGCAACAGCAGGATCCGTCCCTGCTGGCCATGCTGAAGAAGCAGGACCTGGCGCTCGAGAAGGAACTGCCCGCCGTCCACAACTGAGGCGTACCGCACAATTGGGCACCACGCGCTCACCGTCGCCCGTGGTGCCCGGTTCGGGCTGATCCCGACCGGTGCGTCCGCGTGCCCGGGCGGGACGTCCATCGCCACCTTCCGGGACCCCGACCCCAGCGTGCGCAACACGGCCGTCAGGTCCAGCAGGTTGACGAAGTTGGTGTAGTAGCCGAGCTCGCTGTTGCGGCGCACCGGCTCTTCCAGCATCTGTTCGACGGTGAACAACCGACCGGCGCTCGGGGTGAGCAGGGCATCCACCTCGGCGATGAGGCGAAGGCAATGCGGTGCCAGGTCGCGCAACCGGTATTCGGCACGGAAGTAGTCGCGCGCCAGCGGTGCGGCCCCGCTCCGGATGATGTCGCGCACCACCGGGAAGAGCGCGCCGGGGTCCCGCTCGATCAACGGCTCGGTGGCGACGTGCCGCTCGGCTACCCAGGGCCCCTCGTACAGCAGCCGCGCGATCTCGTCGAACGGGGCGAAGTCGATGGGCACGAACTCCACGCCCCGGGCGCTCAGCCGCTCCAGCGTGTCGCGGTAGGCCTGCTCGTACTGCCCGTCGCCGAAGAACCGCAGCCCGGCCTCGTCCACCACGGCCAGGCGCAGCGGTCCGTCAAGCCGACCGTAGCGTGCGGGCGCGTTGTAGCCGGGGTTCACCCGCGTGTAGCCGTCGGCATCATCGATGCCCTCGAGCACCGCCAGCACCGTGTTCGCACCCCGGGTATCGCCCGCGAACACGCTCACGCAGTCCAGGCTGCGGCAGGCCGGCACGACGCCGGTGGTGGGCACCAGGCCGCGGGTCGGCTTGAGCCCGACCAGGTCGTTGAAGCCTGCCGGCACCCGGCCCGAGCCCGCCGTGTCGGTGCCCAGGCTGAAGCTTGCCAGTCCCAGCGCGACCGCCACGGCGGAGCCGGCGCTGGAGCCGCCGCTGATGTAGTCGGCATCGTGACCGTTGCGGCACGCGCCGTACGGCGAGCGCGTGCCGTTCAGTCCGGTGGCGAACTGGTCCAGGTTGGTCTTGCCGATCGGGATCGCGCCCGCATCGATCAGGCGCTGCACGACGGTGGCGTCGCGCTCGGCGAGGTAGGCGAACGCCGGACAGCCGGCGGTGGTGGGCGCTCCCGCCACGTCGATGTTGTCCTTGACGGCGAACGGGATGCCCCACAGCGGATGGGTTGCCGGATCCCGGTGTTCGAGCGCATCGAGCCAGACGGCCTGTTCGGCCGCGTCGAACCGGTGGATCCAGACGTGGTGCGCCTCGTGCTGCGCGGCCCGCCGGCGGATGTCGGCGCAGACCTCCGCCGGCGTGAACTCGCCGCGCGCGTAGGCGGCGGCCAGCGTCGCGGGGCTCAGGTCGGGGATCGGCGCGCTCACGCCGCGTCTCCGGTGAGGGCGGACGGTGCGGTGTCGGACCGGGTGTCGGACGCCGGCTCCGGCTCCAGCACCGCCAGCGGTGCACCGGCGGTGACGTGCCGGCCTTCGGCGACCAGCAGCTTCGTCAGGCGTCCGGTGACGGGTGCGTGCATCACGATCTCCATCTTCATCGATTCCAGGATCATCAGGGGTTGTCCAGCCTGCACGCGCTGGTCGAGCGCGGCTTCCAGCCGCCACAGGCTGCCGGTGACGGGACTCTCCAGCACGCACGCCCGTGCCGAGCAGCCTTGCAGCGGGTTCGCCGCCTCGGGCGTGCCCGCCTGCTGCTCCGCGTCCGCCGCAGAGACGAACTCGAACTGGTCGTTGGCGTGCCACTCGGCCAGCTCGGCGGCGAAGGCTGCCTGGCGAACCGTGCGGAAGCGCTCGATCGACGCCGCCTCGGTATCGAGCAGACGCTCGTGGGCGGCCAGGTCGAAGCGCGTCTCCTCGATGCGCAATGCGTGCTGGCCGAGCACGAAGCCTGCGCGCAGCTCGGTCAGTTCCTCGTGCGTCACCTCGTGGAAGCGTATCTGGTCGAAGAAGCGCAGCAACCAGGGCTGCGCGAAGTCGGCCGTGCTTCTCGCCCGGTTCCAGACCTGCAGCGTGCGTCCGACGAACTGGTAGCCGCCCGGACCTTCCATGCCGTAGACGCACAGGTAGGAGCCGCCGATGCCGACCGAGTTCTCGGCCGTCCAGGTGCGTGCGGGGTTGTATTTCGTGGTCACCAGGCGGTGACGCGGATCGACCGGCGTCGCCACCGGTGCGCCCAGGTAGACATCCCCCAGCCCCATGACCAGGTAGGAGGCGTCGAACACGATGCGCTTGACCGCCTCGACGTCCTCCAGCCCGTTGATGCGGCGAATGAACTCGAGGTTGCTCGGGCACCAGGGTGCACCGGGGCGCACCGTCTGGCTGTACTTCTCGATCGCCTCGTGGCAGGCGATATCGTCCCAGGACAGCGGCAGGTGCACGATGCGCGACGGCACGCTCAGCTCTTCCAGCTGTCCGGCCAGCTCGGTCTCGGTGGCCATCAGCAGGGCGAGCACCTCCTGACGCGATACCCGCTGGCTGTCGTAGTGGATCTGCAGCGAGCGGATGCCCGGCGTGAGTTCGCGCAGTCCCGGAACGTGCGCCCGCGTCAACCGGTCCATCAGCGCGTGCACCCGGAAGCGTCGGCGCACGCTGATCTCCTGCGGCCCGTACTCCACCAGCAGGAAGTGATCGCCGGCCGCCCGGTAGACGACGTCCTCGCCGCATCGCGCGACATCGAGCCGGCCGATGATCGGCGACACCGGTTCGGCGGGGCGCCAGTCGGTCGCGATCGGCGACAGCGAGCGCAGCGCGAGCGATTGATCGCGCTCCAGCGCCACGGCATCCTCCTGACTGACCGGCACGAAGCGCAGCCGGTGCCCGTCGCGCAACTGGCCGAGCTTCCACAGGTCGGCGCTGATCACGGTTGCCGGGCACACGAAGCCGCCCAGCGAGGGGCCGTCGGGGCCGAGGATCACCGGCATGTCGCCGGTGAAGTCGACGGTGCCGAACGCGTAGGCGTTGTCGTGGATGTTGGACGGGTGCAGGCCGGCCTCGCCACCGTCCGGCCGGGCCCAGTCGGGCTTCGGGCCGATCAGGCGCACGCCGGTACGGCTGGACTGGTAGTGCACCCGCCACACGGTCGCGAAGAACGTCTCGATGTCGGCGTCGGTGAAGAAGTCCGGCGCGCCGTGCGGTCCGTAGATCACCCGCAGGGTGCGCACCTCGTCGTGGCCCGATGGTATCGGGCGCAGGCCGACCGGTACGGGTGCGGTGGCCGACGTCGTGTCCGACAGCTCGTCCGGCAACCCGGCCGCCCGGTCGGTCGACGGATCGACAAGGTTGCGCAACACGTCGCCGCTGCGCAGGGCGCGTCCGGCGTGCCCGCCGAAGCCACCCAGCGTGAACGTGGCCGTCGAGCCGAGATAGGCCGGGCAGTCGAACCCGCCGTCGATCGCCAGGTACAGCCGTGCACCGCTGCGCGCGACCCGGCCGAGCTGCAGGGTCTGGCCGGGCTCGACCGCGACCGGTGTCCACGACGGCATCGCGGCACCGTCGAGCCGGGGTTCTGCGTCTCCGCCGACCGCGATGCGGGTCCGGCAGGAGAAGCGCAAGGTCGGCCCGTCGAGGGTCGCCTCGAGAGCACTCGCCTCGACCGGATTGTCGAGAAGGCGGTTGAGCAGCCGGTGGCTGTAGCTGTCGAACGGCCCGGACGGCGGTACGCCGACGTGCCAGTGCCCGGTGCGACCGGGCCAGGACTGCAGCGTGCTCTGGGTGCCGGCCTGCAGCACGTCGATGCGCCGCAGCACCGGATCGAAGCTGCGCAGCCGCTCGGTGGTGATGCGGCCCGCGGCCACCGTGGCGTCATCGGCCAGGGCGATCAGCCACTCCAGGTTGGTCTCGGTGCCGTGCAGCCGCGTCGCGCGCAGCGCGCCGCGCAGCGAATGCATCGCCGCGTCGCGATCCTCGCCGTGGCAGATGAGCTTGGCGAGCAGCGGGTCGAAGCTTGCCGGCACCTCGATGCCCGCCTCGACCCAGGTGTCCACGCGCACCGAGACATCGTCGGTCGGGAAGTGCACGTCCACCAGCCTGCCCGGCGACGGGCGGAAGTCCTGGCCCGGATCCTCGGCGTAGAGGCGCACCTGCACGGCGTGCCCGTGCGGCACCAGGCGTTGGCGCATGGCATCGAGGTCCGGCGGGGCACCGGCCGCGACCTGCAACATGCACTCGACCAGATCGATGCCGTAGACCGCTTCGGTGACACCGTGTTCGACCTGCAGCCGGGTGTTGACCTCGAGAAAGTAGAACGATTCGTCCTCGGCATCGACGATGAACTCCACCGTGCCGGCGTTGCGGTAATCGACCTGTGCGAGCAGCCGTTCGGCGGTGCGCGCCAGCGCTTCGCGGGTCGTCGGTGACAGGTGCGGTGCCGGGCATTCCTCGAGGACCTTCTGGTGACGCCGTTGCGCCGAGCAGTCGCGCGTGCCGATGGCCAGTACCTCGCCCGCGCCGTCACCGATCACCTGCACCTCCACGTGCCGGGCCGCGCCCACGTAGCGTTCCAGGAAGGCGCGTCCGTCGCTGAAGTGCGCCGTGCCGAGTCGCTGCACGCGTTCGAAGGCCTCGTCGAGCGCGGTGGCGTCCCGGCACACCTGCATGCCGATGCCGCCGCCGCCGGCGGTGCTCTTGAGCATGACCGGATAGCCGATGCGCCCGGCCTCGCGCAGCGCCTCGCGCCGGTCGGACAGCAGGGCGCTGCCGGGCAGCAGCGGTACCTTCGCCCGTTCGGCCAGCGCGCGTGCGGCGTGCTTGAGCCCGAACGCCTCGATCTGGTCGGCGCGCGGGCCGATGAAGGCGATGCCGGCGGTCTCGCAGCGGCGCACGAAGTCGGCGTTCTCGCTCAGGAAGCCGTAACCGGGGTGGATCGCGTCGCAGCCGGTGTCCGCGGCGATGCGCAGCAGCCGGGCCACGTCCAGGTAGGTGTCGGTGGCCGGGCCGTCGCCGAGGGACACGGCCTGCGTCGCCGCCCGGACGTGCAGGCTGTCGCGGTCCACCTCGGCGTACACCGCCACCGAAGCGATGCCGAGACGCTCCAGCGTGCGGACGATGCGCGTGGCGATCGCGCCACGGTTGGCGATCAGGACGCGGCGGAACGGCCGTTCGGTGCTCATGCCCACACCAGCACCTCGATCGGCGTCGGGTCGTAGCCGTTGCACGGGTTGTTCAGCTGCGGGCAGTTCGAGATCAGCGCGATCACGTCCATGCGCGCCGACAGCTCCACGTACTTGCCCGGTGCGGAGATGCCGTCCTCGAACGTCAGGCCGCCGTCCGGGGTGACCGGCACGTTCATGAAGAAGTTGATGTTGTGGGTGATGTCGCGTCGGGTCAGGCCCAGTTCGGGATGGTTGGCGATCGCCAGCATCCAGCTGTCCCGGCAGGCGTGCATGCAGCGCTTGTCGAGCGCGTAGCGCACCGTGTTGCTCTCGGTCGAGCAAGCGCCGCCGAGCGTGTCGTGCCGGCCGCAGGTGTCGGCCACGATGTCGAGCATCGGCCGACCGGCGGTGCTCATCAGCGTGGAGCCGGCGGTGAGATAGACGTTCGCCTGGGCACGGACGGTGTCCACGGCGCTGTAGCGTTCGCGGTTGTTCCCGGCGCTGTAGAACAGCGTGTCGGCGGCCTGGTTGCCGTGCAGGTCGACGATGCGCAGCACCTCGCCGGCACGGACGCGGATCGCGTACGGGTCACCGGCACGTACGGTATCGCGCCGGTGGGCCTCGTCGGGAATGCGGTTGCTGCCAATGATCATGACGGTGTTGCCGTTGCTGTCGAGGCGTACTCGGAGGAGCAGATCGCGAATGCGGGCGGCTCGCCGGCGCTCAGGTGGTACAGCGCGTTGTTGTCGAAGCCGCGGCGGTTCTCCGGGCAGTGGTCGCGGCACGGATCGTCGGCAGCGAGCGGCTCGGCGCGGCCGATCGCGATCTCGACCGCGCCGCGCGGGTAGACGCCGGCCGGTGCCAGCGGGTGGGGGCAGGTGTGCAGTATCACCAGCGTGTCCATCTCGAGGCGCAACGTCACGCTCGGCGGTGTGGCGGGCACGGCCGTGCGCGGTGCCAGTGCCAGCGCACCCTCGGCGTCGGGCTGCACGCGGCTGAACCAGTTCAGGTTGGCGGCCAGGTCGGCCGTGCCCATTCCGTACTTGGCAAGCTCCACCAGGAAGGCATCGTGACCGTTCTGCCGCCACGCGTTGCGATCGCGCTGGTAGTCACGGTTCCCGAACGCCGCCTCGACATCGCCGGCACGCGCGTTGCCGCACACCGTGTCGTGCCAGCCGGCATCGTCCTGGATCACCGAGGCGAAGATGCGTCCCATGTCCGAGTACAGGCAGTGATCGCGGCCGATGCGAAAGGTGTGCTGCGCCTTGAGCGTGTCGGGTGCGTTGTAGCGCTCCAGCAGGCACTCGGGGTTGTAGAGCAGCATGCCGACGTTGGCATCCCCGTGCAGGTCGCACAGCCGCAACACCGTGCCGCGTCGCAGGCGTAGCGACCAGTGCGCGCCGGCCGGGATGACGGTGGTGTAGTCGATGGTGGCGATACCGTCGGGCAGGGGCGGGTTCAAGACGTGACTCCGGTGGTGGTCGAGGGCGGACGGGCGGGGTGGCGCGCGACGGGATCGCCCGAGGTGGCCTGCGCGCCGGATGAGCGTCTGGACGCATCGATCGGCAGGTCGTAGGTGATCGTCGCGCCGTAGGCGTCGGGCTGGTGCGGGTCGTGGCGTACCCGATCGAAGACCCACAGCCGTGTGCCGAGGCTGAACGCCTCGGTGAGGTCGTGGGTCACCATGAACACCGTCAGCGCACGCTCGCGCCACAGGTCGAGCATCAGCGCATGCATGTCGGCACGGATGCCCGGGTCGAGCGCGCCGAACGGTTCGTCGAGCAGCAGGATGCGCGGCTGGTCGAGCACCGCCTGCGCGATGGCGAGCCGCTGGCGCATGCCGCCGGACAGCTCGTGCGGATAGCGCTGCAGGGCGTCGCCCAGTCCGACGCGCTGCAGCAGCTCGGTCGCGGCGTCGAGCACCTCGCGGCGCGCTCGACCGAACAGGTGACCGCTCGGGCCGCCGAGCCGGAACTCGCGCGCCGCGGCCACGTTCTGCAGCACGCTCAGGTGCGGGAACACCGAGTAGGCCTGGAACACGATGCCGCGATCCGGACCCGGCTCGGCAGGTATCGGGCGCCCGTCGAGGCGGATGGCACCGCGGGTCGGACGTTCGGTGCCGAGCAGCAGCTTCAGGAAGGTGCTCTTGCCGCAACCGGACGCCCCGACCAGCGTCACGAACTCGCGTTCGGCCACGGTGGTCTGCAACCGCTCGAGCACCTGACGTTCGCCGAACGCCATCCACAGGTTGTCGATCGCGATCATCGCCGTGTCCGGTGCGTTCATGCCGGGTTCGCCCACGGGAACAGGCGCCGGTTGAGCGCGCGCAGGCCGCTGTCGAACAGGTAGGCCAGCACGGTGATCCAGGCCACGTAGGGCAGGATCACGTCCATGGCCAGGTAGCGCCTGACCAGGAACACCCGGTAGCCGAGCCCGTCGGTGGAGGCGATGGCCTCGGCGGCGATCAGGAACAGCCAGGCGGCCCCCAGCGACAGGCGGACCGCATCGATCAGACGCGGCAGGATCTGCGGCAGCAGCACCCGGCAGAGGGTCTGCAGCGTGTTCGCGCCCAGGGTCTGCGCCTTGACGATCTGCTCGATCGGTATCTCGCGGGTGCGTTGCTGGATCTCGCGGGCGATGAACGGGGCGGTGCCGATGACGATCAGCGCGACCTTGGACAGCTCGCCCAGGCCGAACACGATGAACAGGATCGGCAGCAGCGCCAGGGTGGGCACCAGCGACAGCACGGTCAGCAGCGGGGCGAGACCGGCGGCCACCGTCGGCAAGCCGCCGCTGGCCAGGCCGACGACCAGCCCGAGCACCGTGGCGACGGCCACGCCGGTGCCGAGCCGGCGCAGGCTGCCGATCGTGTCGGTGAGCAGCAGGTAGTCACCGCTGCGCCGGTTCGGCTCGAAGGCCATGCGCTGCATCGACGTCGCCATGGTGGCGGGTGCCGGCAGCAGCTTGTCGTTCGGGTTGATCTCCAGACGGGTCTTGGACGCCGCCAGGTAGATGCCCGCGAGCAGCAGGAACGGCAGCACGCCGAGCAGCACGCGCCACGCCCGCGTCGGTCGTCGGTTGATGAAGCGCATGCGCAGCTCCGTCGTTTCGCTGTCCGGCGCCGCTTCTAGAGAGCGCCGTCGGCTGCCATCTGCATGAAGCTCGGGTCGAAGCGAAGCTGCACGTTGTCGATCGAGCCGAACGTGCCGGCCGGCGTCTCGATGCCGATGAAGCCGGCATCCGGTGCGCCCTCGCCGAGCAGCCCGTGCTCGAACGAGAACTCGGCCACGTAGCGCATCGTGTCGATCAGCGTCTCGCTGCCGACCAGCGCCAGCGCCTGCTCGGGCTCGAAGAACATCCTCGTGCTGTCCAGTTGCGCCTGGTAGCCGGGCAGATCCGTTCCCGAGGCCTCGCCCAGGAAGGTCTTCACCTCGTCGGCGTTCTCGCCCTGCATGGCGGCCATGATCTCGTACCAGGCACCGGTGAGCGCGCGGCCCAGGTCCGGGTGAGCGGCGAGCGTGTCGGTGTTGACCACCAGCAGGTCGATGATCTCGCCCGGGATGCGCGAGGAGTCGTACACCGTGGTGCTGTCGGGCATCGCCTCGATCTCGCTCAGCAGCGGGTTCCAGGTCACCACCGCATCGACATCGTCGGTGCCGTACACCGCGACCAGGTCCGCATCCGAGGTGTTGACCACGTCGACGTCGGCCTCGGACAGCCCGACCGAGTCCAGGCCGCGAGCCAGCAGGTAGTGCGACACGCTCAGTTCGACCAGGTTGACGGTGCGGCCCTCGATGTCGGCCAGCGAGTCCGCGCCCTTGAGCACGATGCCGTCATTGCCGTCGGAGAAGTCGCCGGCGATCAGCGCCGTGCTGTCGACGCCCCCCGCCGCCGGGATGGTCAGCGCGTCCATGTTGGTCATGGTGCAGGCGTCGAACGCGCCGGCGGTGTACTGGTTGATCGACTCGATGTAGTCATTGATCTGCACCACCTCGATCTCGATGTCGTACTTGTCGGCCCACTTGTCGACGATGCCCTGCTCGGCACCGTAGGCCCAGGGCATCCAGCCGACATAGATCGACCAGCAGACCCGGAACGGTTCGTCGGCCTGCGCGTGGGAGGGCGCACACGGGGCGAGGGTTGCGAGGGTGATGGCGAGGGCGAGGCGTTTCATGGGCTGCAGGATCCTTGTCGTTGAACGGGCAACACGGCGTGAGGCAGGACCGGCGGGGCATCCGCTGGCCGATCTGGTCTCCCGGGCTTTTGTCCCGCCGTGTAACCCCCTCGTGCGAGAAGGTCGAGTGCTCTCGGACCAGTCATCGCACGGACGCCGTCGAATCGATCGACGGGTCCGGCGACCGGAACCCTAGCCCTCCATTGATGGTGCGATCCTGCCGTGCACGCCTGCGGTGATGTGTCGGTACCAGGACGCGCAAGCGCGGTGCCACCGTACGAAGTACAATGGAATCATCGACTTGAAGCGATCGGGTGCTCGCAGGCGATCCTTCGCCGCGCGATGACGGTGCGGTGATGCGTTCGAATGCTCCGTTTCGGTGCGCGTGCGGGTCGCCACGGCGAGCGTCACGGCAGGCCGGACCGCGATCCGCATCACGCTCGCAGCCTCCTACCGTGAGCACGCCATGAGCAGCCGCACACCCGTGTCCATCGATGCACTGCCGGGCGAGATCAGGTTGCAGCAGGATCCGCACGCGCTGCGCGGCGGCGGGGAGAACCGGCTCGAGACCGCCATCGGTCTGGAGGTGCGGCTGTTGCGCAAGCACCTGAGCCTGACGGTGGCGGAGCTGGCCGAGCGGGCCGCGATGTCGGTCGGGATGCTCTCCAAGATCGAGAACGGGCTGACCTCGCCGTCCCTGACCACGCTGCAGTCGATCTCGCACGCGCTCGGCGTGCCGATCTCGCAGCTGCTGCGACGGTTCGAGCAGAGCCGGCACGCTCATCAGGTGAAGGGGGGCGAGGGGGTGGAGCGCGAGCGGCGCGGCACGCGGGCCGGTCACCAGTACCAGCTGCTCGGCTACCTGGGCTCGAACGGCTCCGGGGTGATCGTGGAGCCTTACATGATCACGTTGACCGATATGTCGGACAGCTTTCCGACCTTCCAGCACGACGGGCTGGAGTACCTGTACATGCTCCACGGCATCGTCGAGTACCGGCATGCCGGGATGCTGTACCGGATGGAACCGGGCGACTCGCTGTTCTTCGAGGCGGATGCGCCGCACGGGCCGGAGCGACTGGTGACGCTGCCGGCGCGCTACCTGTCGATCATCAGCTACCCGCAGTCGCGACAGCCGTGACCGGATGACGGGCGGGCAGAACGTGAAATGATGCGACAATCTGTCTCGGATACGTGACAGCCACGGGATGGTCGTGTGACAGTCGTGGTATCGGATCCATGAACCGTGCCGGCGCGCCGATGGTTCGCCCCGGCCCGCCGCTACGGCTGAACGTCTGCCTGCTCGACACGGGTTCCCATCCGCGATGGCTCCTGCCCTTCCGTTGCCCGATCATCCCTGTACCGCCTTCCCGACCGCCGACGCGCCGGCGCCGGACGACGAGACACGGTGGCTGCGCCAGGCGCTGGAGCACATGCCGGTCGGGTTCTGCCTGCTCGACGAGCACGACCGGTTGCGGTTGTGGAACGATCGCTGGGCCGAGCTGTACCGGCTGCCCGACCGGCTGCGGCAGGTCGGGGCCCACTTTTCCGACATCTTCGTCAGCAGCGGTGCGGTGGAGCGCGAGCACATGGTCGCCCGGCCACGTCCGGCGCGCGGGAACCAGGGATCGCGCAAGCGCGAGTTCCTGTTGCCGGACGGCCGTGTCGTCGAAGTGCTGGTGTTCTCCCAGCCCGATGGCACGACCGTGTCGCTGCACGAGGACGTCACCGAGCAGCGGGCCGCCGAGCAGCGCGTCGCCTGGCAGGCCCGGCACGATGCGCTGACCGGGCTGGCCAATCGGTCGCTGCTGCACGAGCGACTGACGTCGATGCTGGTCGAGGGGGGTGACGAGGGAGCCGGCGGGGCGCTGTTCTACGTCGACCTCGACCGGTTCAAGAGCGTCAACGATCACCATGGTCATGCGATGGGCGACGCGTTGCTGGGCAAGGTCGCCGAGCGCCTGCGCGGCTGCTGTCGCCGACCGGCGGTGATCGCGAGGCTGGGCGGTGACGAGTTCGCCATCGTGGTTTCCGAGCGGGAGACCCGGGAGGCGGTGCGCACGCTCGGCACGCGTGTCGTGGACACGCTGTCCGCGCCCTACGAGATCGATGGTCGACAGCTGCGCATCGGTGCCAGCGTGGGGGCCGCGATCGCTCCGGAAGCCGGTCACGATGCGGACACCCTGCTCAAGCACGCCGATCTGGCGATGTACCGGGCGAAGGGTGCCGGACGCGGGACGGTGGTGCTGTTCGAACCCGGCATGGACGTCGAGGTCCATGAACGCGGCGCGCTCGACGATGATCTGCGCGGCGCGTTCGAGCGCGACGAGCTCACGTTGCGCTGGCAGCCGCGGATCGACAGCGTCTCCGGTGAGATCAGCGGGGTGGAGGCGCTGCCGTGCTGGATCCATCCCGAGCGTGGCCGGATGGATCGTGCCAGCGTCGAATCGGTCGCCGAACGCACCGGCCTGCTGCGGCGCCTTGGGTGCCGGGTGCTCGAGGGTGCCTGCCGCGCGGCCGCGTCGTGGTCGTCCGGGCTGCCGGTGACGGTCGAGGTCTCGGCGTCCCACCTGGGCTACGGCGTGCTGGCCGAGGATGTGGCGGAGGCGCTGCGTTCGAGCGCTCTGGCGCCGGTGCGTCTCGAGATCCGGGTGGCCGAATCGGGTCTGTCGCAGGATCACGGGATCGTGAGCGAGACCCTGTTCGAGCTGCGCCGGCACGGTGTGCGCCTGACGATGGGCGATGTCGGGACCGGACGCGTCTCGCTCGATCAGCTGCGCAGGCTGCCGTTCGACCGGCTGAGGATCGATGCCTCGCTGGTGGCCGAACTCGGCACCGATCCCGAGGTGTGCGCCGTGCTGCGGGCGGTGGTCGGTCTGGGCAACGGTCTGGGCATGCGGGTGAGCGCTGCCGGGGTGAACGGGGAGCCGCAGTACGCGCTCCTGCGCGATCAGGGCTGCGCCGAGATGCAGGGGGAGCTGTTCGCGCCCGTGTGCGACACCGCCGACCTCGACGCGACGGTGAGCGGTGCGCGGGCACGTGCGCGAGCGATCACCGCACGGTCTGGAACGCCATCGCGGCACTGAGCCTGTCGCTCGACACCGACCTGCCGGTCGACGGCGTGCGACCTGTCAGGCCATTCCGGCCGCACGCCGGTCGCGCCGCTTCCTCGTCCACGGCGCATCGTGCTCCCAGTCACCGGCCATGATCGAGCCGTACGGCCGCACGCGATCGATCACCTCGGCCAGGCCGAACCGCTGCATCTGCTCCTGCACCGCGGCGGCCGACTTGTAGGCACCGGGCAGCTCGGACACATCGGGCAGCCCGCAGTGCCAGCGTGCCTCGATGCCTGCCGTCTGCTCGGCCAGCGCCTGCGCCTCGGTGATGCCGTCGGCCAGCAGCTGCCGCTTGTAGGCGGAGCGGCTCATGTTGCGGCCCGCCCCGTGCGGCGCGAAGGCGGCCGTGCCGGTTCCGCGGATCACCAGCACCGGTTCCGCCATGTTCAGCGGCACCAGCATGCGCCCGTCGCTGCCGGGCACCATGGCCGGGTCCACCGGCGTGGCACCCTTGGCATGGTGGTAGAGCCCGTCCTGCTCGAACACGAAGTTGTGCTCGTTCCAGACCTGATCCGTCACCTGCGCACCGGTACCCCGCGCCACCCCCTCGTGCAGCACGCGGTGGTTCGCCTCGGTCCAGGCGCGGATCGCCTGCAGGGCCGACCAGTACACGCGCCCGTCCTCGCTGTCGGCCGGGATCCAGGCATTCTGCTTCAGCGTCTTCGGCGACAGCTTCTGCCGCCAGCCCTCGGCGATGCGCATGCCCGCCCTGTAGAGCAGCGCGCCGGGCTTGCGCGAACCGTGATGGGTCACCAGGACGGTGCGGCCGGTGGAGGCCATCGTGCCGACGAAGGCGAAGTGGTTGCCGTCGCCCTGCGTGCCCAGGTGGTCGGCCATGGCGTGGCGGATCTGCGCGGTGTCCAGCAGCGGGCTGCGCTTCACCAGGCGCTCGACCAGGGCGGCGGCATCCAGCGCCCGCTCGCCGCGTCCGCCCGGGCCGAAGTGCGTCAGCCGGCCGATCGCGTCGAGCAGCTGCGGCGGCTCCACGCCGTCGAACTCGGTCATCATCACCGAGCAGCAGATGTCGGCCGAGTGCATGCCCGGGGCGATCGCGTTGTCCAGGGTCACCACGCCGCCGACCGGGATCGTGCCGGTCGAGCCCGCCGGACAGGCATCGGGCATGACCAGGCCGCGCACGGCCACGGGCGTGCGCAGCACCTCGGCCACCGTCGCCGCGACGGCCTCGACGTTGCGCCGCTCGTCATCGGTTCCGGCCTCGATGTGGAACGTGCAGTCACGACCCTCGACCAGCGTCAGCACCGGCGGCGGCCGCGTGGCCTCGACCAGTCGCTGCACCTGCTCGCGGTCGTGGGGGGATGCGTTGATGGTGGCGAGCAGCTGGCCGATCCTCGGTCCCTGCTCGACGCCCATGGCGAGCAGATCGGCTCCGGTGTAGGTCGTCATGTGTCGTCTCCCTGAAGGGTTTTCGTGCGTTTGTCACTCTCGTGCGCTTGCCGCTCTCGTGCGCTTGCCGCTCTTTGTCACGCGCACAAAAAAGGCCGCATGTGCGGCCTGTCCAGTGCGTTCGAGATGTTCGATTCTTGCGCGCTAGCAGGCTTCCGGATGGTTCGGATTGTCGAGACTCGTGAAGGAGGGCTGCCTGCGCATGCGTGTCAGTATAGCGGCGTCGTCGTCGACGCGCACCGGTTTCGCCTCCGGTGGCCCCGTCAATGGATGTCGAGCGGAACCCTCGGCACCGGATCGGGTGGCACGCGCCCGGCCCGGCGCACGATCATCCGGTGGACCACCGGCGAGCCTTCGCCGGCGTGCAGGGCGCGCAGCCGATCGCCGATGGAGGCGTCCTCGCGGGTGGCGCGCTCGTTGTAGCGCAGGTACTCGGTCCAGGTCGGGATCTGGTAGCTCTCGCTCCAGCGCTCGGGCTGCTCCAGGTCGCGGGCCAGTGCCCAGCGTCGCGCGCCGTCGCGCCGCCTCATGCGGCGCCGCTCGGTCATGACGTCGAGAAAGGCGTCGGTATCCGGCACGAGGATCCGGTACTCGACCGTGATGGCGATCGGGCCGCTGCGCGGTCGCAGGTCGAGTTCCACGTGCGGGCGCTGCCAGCGGTTCAGCGGGTCCAGATCGAGGTTCGCCCGGTCCGGCAGCGGCACGCGCAGGCCGAGAACGGCGCCGGCGAGCATGCCGAGTGCCGCCCACAGCAGCGCGCTGCCGAGTCCCGCCCCCTCGGCCACGTGCCCCCACAGCCAGCTGCCCGAGGCCATGCCGCCGAAGGCGGCCATCTGGTAGAGCGACAGCGCCCGACCGAGCACCCAGCGCGGCGTGGACAGCTGCACGGTGACGTTGAAGGTCGACAGGGCGATGACCCAGCACGCACCGCCCAGCATCAGGGCGGGCCCGGCCACCCAGGGGCCGGACGCGCCCGCCAGCACGGTGGCGCACAGCGCGAAGCCGGTGAAGGTGCCGCGTGCCAGCGATTCGCTCGACACCCGCTCGCGCAGCCGTGCCAGCGCGAAGGCGCCGGCGACCGCCCCGGCTCCGAACGTGCCCAGCAGCACGCCGTAGGTCAAGGCCGAGCCCGACCCCAGGGTGCGTGCCACCAGCGGCAGCAGGGCCAGCACCGCGATGCTGGTCAGCCCGAACGAGAAGGCGCGCAGCATGACCCGGGCGATGTTGGGCGACATGGCGACGTAGCGCAGCCCTTCGGTGATCGCCGAGCCGAGCGGGGTGCGCGGCCAGGTGCTCGCCGAGGTACCGGGTCGCCAGCGCAGAAGGGTTCCGATCAGCAGCGCGTAGCTGGCGGCGTTCACCGCGAAGGCCGCCGCCGCCCCGCCCGCGGCGACGATGGCGCCGCCCGCGGCCGGGCCGACGCTGCGCATCAGGTTGAAGCCGACGCTGTTGAGCGTCACCGCGGCGGGCAGGTTCTCCCGCGGCACCATGTCGCCGAGCGAGGCCTGCCACGACGGGTTGTTGAGCGCGCCGCCGCAACCGATCAGGAACGTGAAGCCCAGCAGCGACCAGGGGCCGATCCAGCCGAGCCAGGCGCAGGCGGCGAGCAGGATCGACACCACCAGCATGAAGCCCTGGGAGGCCAGCATGACGCGCCTGCGGTCGAAGCCGTCGGCCACCGCGCCGGACAGCAGCGACAGCATCACCACCGGCAGGGTGGTGGAGGCCTGCACCAGCGCCACCATCGAGGCGGAACTCGTGAGCGAGGTCATCAGCCAGGCCGCACCGACCCCCTGCACCAGCCCGCCGAAGTTGGACGACAGGTTCGCCAGCCACAGGTTCCTGAAGTCGCGGGTGCGAAAGGGGGCGAGGGCGGCGCCTGCAGGGGGCGCCTCGTGCGGACCGGTGCCCTTCACGGACGCACGCTCACCCTTCGTGCATGCCACCGATGCACACGTACTTCATCTCCAGGTAGTCCTCGATGCCGTGACGCGAACCCTCGCGCCCCTGGCCGGACTGCTTGACGCCGCCGAACGGGGCCACCTCGGTCGACACCAGGCCGGTGTTCACCCCGACCATGCCGTACTCCAGCGCTTCGGCCACCCGCCACACGCGGTTCAGGTCGGCGGCGTAGAAGTAGGCGGCCAGTCCGAAGAGGGTGTCGTTGGCGCGGCGGATCACGTCGTCCACGTCCTGGAAGCGGAACAGGGCGGCCACCGGGCCGAAGGTCTCCTCCGAGGCGATCAGCATCGCATCGGTCGCACCGGTCAACACCGTGGGTTCGTAGAAGGTCGAGCCGCGGTCGTGGCGCCTGCCACCGGTCTCGAGCGTCGCGCCGTGCTCCAGGGCATCGGCCACATGGGCCTCGACCTTGTCCATGGCAGCCGCACCGATCAACGGTCCCACATCCACGCCCTCCTCGTGCCCGGCACCGACCTTCAGGCCGCGCACCCGTTCGGCGAGCCTTTCGGCAAAGCGGTCGTGCACCGCATCCTGCACGTAGATGCGGTTGGCGCACACGCAGGTCTGACCGTTGTTGCGGAACTTGGCGATCATCGCCCCGTCGACCGCGGCGTCGATGTCGGCATCGTCGAACACGATGAACGGTGCGTTGCCGCCCAGCTCCATCGAGGCGCGCTTGATGGTGTCGGCCGACTGGCCGAGCAGGATGCGGCCCACGGCGGTGGAGCCGGTGAAGGTGATCTTCCGGACCGTGGGGCTGTCGCAGAACGCCTGGCCCACACCGGCCGCATCGGTCGAGGGCAGCACGCTGAACAGCGCGAGCGGCAGGCCGGCCCGTTCGGCCAGCACCGCCATCGCCAGTGCCGACAGCGGCGTCTCGACCGCCGGCTTGGCGACGAAGCCGCAACCGACGGCCAGCGCCGGTGCGACCTTCCTGGCGATCATCGCGTTCGGGAAGTTCCACGGCGTGATGGAGGCGACCACCCCGATCGGCTGGCGCAGCACGAACAGGCGCTTGTCGCGCTGGTGGCCGGGGATCGTCTCGCCGTAGACGCGCTTGGCCTCCTCGCCGAACCACTCCACGAAGGAGGCGCCGTACAGGATCTCGCCGCGCGCCTCGGCGAACGGCTTGCCCATTTCGCTGCTGAGGATGCGCCCCAGGTCGTCGGCCGCGCCGATCATCAGGTCGGCCCAGGTGCGCAGCACGGCGGCGCGTTCCTTGCCGGTACGCGCCGCCCAGGGGTGGCGGGCGGCTTCGGCGGCATCGATCGCCGCCCGGACCTCGACGGTGCCGCAGTCGGGCACCGTGGCGATCACGGAGCCGTCGGCCGGATCGAGCACCTCGAAGCGCTCGCCGCCGGCCGCCTCGTCCAGCCAGCGACCGGCCACCGGCGCGGACTCGCGCAGCAGGTCCGCATCCTCGAGGCTGTCCAGCAGTCGGTTGGTATCGCTCATGGTCGTCTCCGTGGGTGGGACGACACGTTACTCCGTGGAGCCGCTCCCCGGTCCGGTCTAGGAACGCGTCAGCGGTTCGAGCACGATCTCCACGCGCCGGTTGCGCTCCCGGCCGGCGGCGTTGGTGTTGCTGGCGATCGGATCGTTCGCGCCCCGGCCGTCGGTGGCGAGCCGTTCGGCAACCACGCCGTTGCTGGAGAGATACGTGGCGACGCTGCGCGCCCGCTGCTCCGACAGGTTCCGGTTGAGCGCATCGGATCCGGTCGAATCGGTGTAGCCGACCACGTCCACCAGCGTCTTCTCGAACTCGCCGAGCACCCGGGATATGTCGTTCAGCACCGTGCCGAACTGCGGCTTCACGGTGGCCGAACCGGTATCGAAGGTCAGGCTGCCGGGCATGTTCAGGCGCAGGTTGTCGCCCTCCCGGGTCACCGTGACGCCCGAGTTGGCGAGTTCCTCCTCCAGCGTCGCCTGCTGCCGGTCCATGTAGTTGCCGATCGCGCCGCCCGAGAGCGCGCCCACGCCGAGCCCGATCAGCGCCCCCTTGCGGCCGTTGGTCGCCGCCCCGATGGCCGCACCGCCGAGCGCGCCGATGACGCCGCCCTTGGTGGTCCGGGTGACGCTGCCGTCCTCGTTCTGCAGTGTCTGGCAACCGGTCAGCCCGACGCCGACGGCGAGGCTGGTCGAGATCACCAGGCCGCGGATCAGCCTTGCGGTGGTGCCGGGCCGGTGCCGGAGGGCGGGTGTGAAGGCGGTATCGATCCTGAGGGTCATGGCGGTCGGTCGCATCGCGAGACGGGTCGCGGGCCGGGTGCCCGCGATGAGCGGTGAAGCCTAGCAGCGAGACTGCGTTTTGCCGGGTGCGGTGCCGGCGAGTTCACATTTCGCCATCCGGGCGGGAAACGGGGCGGGCGGGCCGGTTGCCGGCACCGCGCGCCGGCGACCGTCTCGGCATCACCGACCCGGGCGGGGTCCAAGCTCGTCGACCCGGCCGCGGACCGGTTCCTGCTCGCGGGCGACATGTCGGCGCTGCCGGCCATGAGCCGCATGGGTGTCGCGCTGGAGGTCGCGCACCCCAACGATGTGCAGTTGTCGGTCTCGATGCTGTTCGCCGGGCTGGTGATCGGTCAGCTGTTCGCCGGCCCCCTGTCCGACCGCTTCGGGCGCCGGCCGATCATGCATGCAGGATTCGCGATCTTCGTGCTCGGCTGCGCGCTGTCGGTGCTGGCGACCAGCTTCACGATGCTGCTGGTCGGCCGCGCCCTGCAGGGGGTGGGCGCCTCGGCACCGAGGATCGTGACGCTGGCGATCGTGCGCGACGGCCACTCGGGGCGGGCCATGGCGCGCATCCTGTCGATCGTGATGGCGGTGTTCATCCTCGTGCCCACCGTCGCGCCCGCCGTCGGCCAGCTGATGGTGCTGATCGGCGGCTGGCGGGCCACCTTCGCGGCCCTGCTCGTGTTCGCGCTGATCGGCTGGGCCTGGTTCGCCATCCGGCAACCGGAGACGCTGGCGATCGGCGAGCGGCGTTCACTGTCCCTGCACGCCCTGCGCGAGGGCGCCGGGCAGTTCGCCGCCAACCGGACCGCGACCGGCTACACGCTGGCGATCGGCTGCGTCTTCGGTGCCTTCCTGGGCTACCTCGGCTGCGCGCAGCAGGTGTTCCAGCAGACCTACGGCACCGGGTCGCGATTCGCGCTGTGGTTCGGCGTCGCCGCGCTGTCGATCGGTGCCGCCTCGCTGCTCAACGCGCGGCTGGTGAACCGGTTCGGCATGCGCACCATGGCAGGCCTGGGGGCGGCACTGGTCGGTTCGTGCTCCACGCTGCTGTCGCTGCCGTTCGGCTGGCTGGTCGGGCGCGGCTACGACGGTGGGGTCACCGCGCTGGTGGTCGGGTTCACCGTGCTGCCGGCACTGGCCTTCGCCATCGTGTGCCGGACCGAGCGGGGGCTTCCCTGGCGCGTCGCGGTGGCTTGGGCGCTCGGCCCTTCAGGCGGTCAACCCGTCGGGTGCCTCCGCGCCCACCGATCGGCAGCACGCCACCAGCGTGCTGGCCAGCAGGCAGGCGATCGTCATCGGTCCGACACCCCCCGGGACCGGCGTGATCGCCCCGGCCACGGCGGAGGCGGACGCGAAATCCACGTCCCCCACCAGCCGGGTCGGTTTCTCGGACCCCGGCGGATTGTCCAGCCGGTTGATGCCGACGTCGATGACCGTGGCACCGGGCTTGATCCAGTCGCCGGGAATCATCTCCGGACGGCCGACGGCGGCCACCAGGATATCGGCACCCCGGCACACCGCCGCCAGATCCTTCGTCCTGCTGTGCGCTATCGTGACCGTGCAGCTGTCACCGAGCAGCAGGGCCGCCATCGGCTTGCCGACGATGTTCGAACGGCCCACCACCACCGCGTTCAGACCGGACAGCGAACCGTGGTGCGCGCGCAGCATCATCAGGCAACCGAGCGGGGTGCACGGCACCATGGCGTCCTGACCGGTGGCCAGCCGGCCGACGTTCAGGATGTGGAAGCCGTCGACGTCCTTCTCGGGCCTGATGGCATTGATCACCGCCATCTCGTCCAGGTGAGCCGGCAGCGGCAGCTGGCACAGGATGCCGTGCACCGCATCGTCCGCGTTCAGCTTCTCGATCAGCGCCATCAGCTCCTCCTGAGCGACCGAGGCGTCCAGCTTGTGCTCGAAGCTGTTCATGCCGGCCTCCACCGTCTGGCGGCCCTTGTTGCGCACGTAGACCTCGCTGGCCGGGTTCTCGCCGACCAGTACCACGGCCAGGCCCGGCGTCACGCCGTGCGAGGCCTTGAGCGCCGTGACGCCCTCGGCCACCTTGCCGCGCACCGTGGCGGCGAAGGCCTTGCCGTCGATGAGGGTGGCCGAGGTGTCGGCGGCCGGTGTACCGGCGGCCAGCGGTCCGGCAGCAGGCGCTTGCACGACCGCCATCAGAACAACCCCTCGACCTGGCCGTCCTGCAGGCGGATGGTCTCGGCGGCCGGCACGCGCGGCAGGCCCGGCATGGTCATGATCGCCCCGCACACCACGACGATGAAGCCGGCTCCGGCCGACAGGCGCACCTCGCGCACCGGTACCGAATGACCGGTCGGCGCGCCGCGACGCTCCGGATCGGTGGTGAAGCTGTACTGGGTCTTGGCCATGCACACCGGCAGGTGACCGTAGCCGTCCTGCTCCCAGCCGCGCAGCTGGTCGCGCACCTTCTGGTCGGCCAGCACCTCATCGGCCCGGTAGACCTTCTTGGCGACGGTCTCGATCTTCTCGAACAGCGGCATGTCGTCCGGGTACAGGGTCCGGAACGTCGCCTCGCCGGCATCGGCGATCTCGGCCACCCGCGTGGCCAGCTCCTCGATGCCCGCGCTGCCCTTCGCCCAATGCATGCACAGGATCGCCTCGGAACCGAGCGATTCGACCTCGCTCTTGAGCGCCTCGATCTCGGCATCGGTGTCGGCGTGGAAGTGGTTGATCGCCACCACCGCCGGCACCCCGAACCCCTTGATGTTCTCGATGTGGCGGGCCAGGTTCTCGCAGCCCTTCCTGACCGCCTCGATGTTCTCGGTCCCCAGGTCGTCCTTCTTGACGCCGCCGTTCATCTTCAGCGCCCGCACCGTGGCCACGATGACCACCGCACTCGGCGCGATACCGGCCTTGCGACACTTGATGTTCATGAACTTCTCGGCACCCAGGTCGGCGCCGAAGCCGGCCTCGGTCACCACGTAGTCGGCAAGCTTCAGGGCGGTGGTGGTGGCCACCACCGAATTGCAACCGTGGGCGATGTTGGCGAACGGGCCACCGTGCACCAGCGCCGGGTTGTTCTCCAGCGTCTGCACCAGGTTGGGCTGCATGGCATCCTTCAGCAGTACCGCCATCGCGCCGTCCGCCTTCAGGTCGCGGCAGTAGACCGGCTTCTGGTCGGTGGTGTAGGCGACGATGATGTCGCCCAGGCGCTTCTCCAGGTCGGCGATGTCGTTGGCCAGACACAGGATGGCCATGACCTCGGAGGCGACGGTGATGTCGAAGCCGGTCTCGCGCGGGTAGCCGTTGGCGGTACCGCCCAGCGCGACGTTGACCTGGCGAAGCGCCCGGTCGTTCATGTCGAGCACCCGGCGCCAGGCGATGCGGCGCACGTCGATGTCCAGCGCATTGCCCCAGTTGATGTGGTTGTCGATCAGGGCCGACAGCAGGTTGTGCGCCGAGGTGATGGCGTGGAAGTCGCCGGTGAAGTGCAGGTTCATCTCCTCCATCGGCACCACCTGGGCGTAGCCGCCGCCGGCAGCACCGCCCTTCATGCCGAAGCACGGGCCGAGCGAGGCTTCGCGGATGCAGACCGCCGCCTTCCTGCCGATGGCGTTCAGCCCATCCCCCAGGCCCACCGTGGTGGTGGTCTTGCCCTCACCGGCCGGGGTCGGGTTGATCGCGGTGACCAGGATCAGCTTGCCGTCCGGCTTGCCTCGCTGGGCCGCGATGAAATCGGCCGAGATCTTGGCCTTGTCGTGACCGTAGGGCAGCAGGTGCTCGGCATCGATACCGAGCTTCCGGCCCACCTCCTGGATCGGCTGCTTGTTCGCTTCACGCGCGATCTCGATGTCCGACTTGACGCTCATTCGATGGTCTCCGGGTGGAAGGGAAGGGTGCCGACCGGCGGCGGGCTCGGAAGGACTCAGGCGGGTTCGACGCGAACCGCCGCGTACTTGAACTCCGGAATCTTGCCGGACGGGTCGAGCGCCGGGTTGGTCAGCACGTTCGCTGCGGCCTCGACGTAGGCGAACGGCACGAACACGCAGTCCTCGGACACCGCCCGATCGGCGCGCGCCAGGATCTCGATGCGCCCGCGCCGAGTGGTCAGTGCCAGCTTGTCGCCCGGCTCGAGACCCAGCCGACGCAGCGTCTTCGGGTGCACCGAGCAGTTGGCCTCCGGCTCCAGGCTGTCGAGCACCCGCGTGCGCCGGGTCATCGAGCCGGTGTGCCAGTGCTCCAGCTGGCGGCCGGTGATCAGCACCATCGGGTACTCGGTGTCCGGCACCTCGGCCGGCGGGACGATGGAGGCCGGCGTGAACCTGGCCCGCCCCTCGTTCCGGGGGAAGCCGTCGCCGAACACGATCGGCTGGCCCGGATCCTCCGGTGAGAGCGACGGGTAGGTGACCGCCGCGGTCTCCAGCCGCTCCCAGGTGATGTTGTCCAGCGAGTGCATGGTGCGCTTCATCTCCTCGAACACCTGCTTCGGGTGCGTGTAGTCCCAGGACAGGCCCAGCCGGTTGGCCAGCTGGGTGGTGATCCACCAGTCCTCGCGCGCCTCGCCCGGTGGCTTCACGGCCGCGCGGCCCATCTGCACCTGCCGGTTGGTGTTGGTGACCGTGCCGGTCTTCTCCGGCCAGGCCGCGGCCGGCAGGATCACGTCGGCGTAGTTGGCGGTCTCGGTCAGGAAGATGTCCTGCACCACCAGGTGTTCGAGCTTGGCCAGCGCGTAGCGCGCGTGCTCCACGTCCGGGTCCGACATCGCCGGGTTCTCGCCCAGGATGTACATCGAGCGGATGTCGCCCTGGTGGATCGCGTCCATGATCTCGACCACGGTCAGCCCTCTGCGCGGATCGATCGCCCGTGCGTTCGGATCGC
>ENA-ORXT01002322-ORXT01002322.1-marine-metagenome-genome-assembly--contig:-NODE-2322-length-23043-cov-3.561090_pt1 | contig 23043 bp, 19 predicted proteins | sample MGYA00237868_ERZ511482 | MGnify/ENA metagenome assembly ERZ511482
CGGAGCAGGTACTCGTTTGTATCCCCTTACCAAATTAAGGGCAAAGCCAGCAGTACCTTTAGCCAGTAAATATCGTTTAATAGATATTCCCGTCAGTAATTGTATAAATTCTGAGATTCTCAAAATTTATGTTCTGACTCAGTTTAATTCTGCTTCCCTTAACCGACATCTAAATCGCAGCTATAATTTTTCGGGATTTAGAGAAGGTTTTGTTGAAGTATTATCAGCACAGCAGACCAAAGACAACTCAGGTTGGTTCCAAGGTACTGCTGATGCTGTTCGTCAATATGTTGACTCAATTAAGGCATGGGATGTTGACGAAGTTATCATCCTTTCTGGCGATCATCTTTATCGCATGGACTACAGCAAATTTATCCATCATCATCGTGAAACTAACGCTGATATCACTTTATCTGTAGTACCAATTGATGAGAAAAGAGCCTCCAGCTTTGGTTTGATGAATATTGACGATCAGGGTAGGATTATCAATTTTGCCGAGAAACCAAAGGGAGATGACCTAAAAAAAATGCAGGTTGACACCACTGTATTGGGTCTAACACCAGAGAGAGCAGCGAAAAGTCCTTACATAGCTTCTATGGGGATTTATGTCTTTAAAAAGGATGTTTTAATTAACCTATTAGAAAAGACAGATCAAACAGACTTCGGTAATGAAATTATTCCTGGAGCAGCGAAAAACCACAATCTTCAGGCATATTTATTTAAAGGTTACTGGGAAGACATTGGAACGGTTGAATCTTTCTACGAAGCAAATTTGGCTCTTACTAAGCAGCCTCACCCTGATTTTAGCTTCTATGATGAAAAATCTCCTATTTATACCCGTTCTCGATATCTTCCTCCAACCAAGCTTCTTGACTGTAAAATAAGCGAATCGATGGTTGGCGAAGGCTGCATTCTCAAGCAGTGTAACGTTAATCATTCTGTAATTGGGGTGCGAACTCGTATAGAGGCTAACTGCACTATCGAAGACACTTTGATTATGGGAGCCGATTTTTATGAACCTTTTGCAGAGAGGCAGTCTGGCTTACAAAGGGGTGGAATTCCTGTAGGAATTGGAGAAGGCTCTACGATACGCCATGCCATAGTAGATAAAAATGCTCGTATTGGTCGCAATGTTCAGATCATTAACAAAGATCGAGTCGAAGAATCTCAAAAAGAAGATCAAGGCTTCTACATCCGTAGTGGAATTGTGGTTATTTTGAAAAATGCAACTATTGATGACAATACAATCATTTAAACTTTTTTGATGCTGTCGTCAATTTTTTATCAAGTCAATTTTGAAAAAAGAATAAGTACAAATAAATTGCAATTACCGTTGTGATGTTTTACTGAGGGGTGTGGCGATGTATATTTGCTGCACCCCTTCTTCTTGAAAAAACAGGAATGTTAAGCTGTAAATATTCTGTAAATATAAGGTTAAACTTTAAATAAAGATTATTAAAACTATTATTTTTTCTAGACACCTTGTTCAAATTAGAAAACTTTCCCAGGAGATAGTCCTCAATGGCTTCGACAGAATTTAAAGATTACTACGCTGTTTTAGGAGTGGCAAAAACTGCAGGTGCAGACGAAATCAAAAAGCAATTTCGTAAACAAGCACTAAAATACCATCCCGATCACAATCAAGGAAACAAAGCAGCAGAAGCAAAATTTAAAGAACTCAGTGAAGCTTACGAAGTATTATCAGATAAAGATAAGCGATCGCAGTATGATAACTTTGGTCAGTATTGGGAACAAAGTGCATCTCCAGGCTACTCCAATAGCAGTAACTATCGGCGCAGTACCTACAGCAGCAGCAACACTAGCGTTGATGTCGATGCCACAGATTTTAGTCAATATGGTAATTTTGAGGAATTCATCAATGAGCTTCTAGGACGCTTTTCTACTCCTGAAAGCAGCAATAGCAGTTCTAATTATTCAGCTAAAAGTACTAATAAAAGTACTGGTAAAAGTAAAGTTAACGTCAATTTTCAAGATTTTGCTACTTCTACTCAACAATCAGCTAATAGCGAAGCCAGCATTAATCTAAGTTTCTCCGAAGCATTCAAAGGCACAACCAAGCGGATTAACCTTGGTTTAGAAACTATTGAGGTGCGTATTCCTGCAGGGGCAAAACCAGGGACAAGAATTCGTTTGGCAGGGAAAGGAAGAGCCAGCTATGGTCAAACTGGAGGAGACTTATATCTCAACGTTGAACTAACTCCCCATTCCTTCTTTGATTTTGAAGGTGACAACTTGGTTTGTGAAGTACCTATTGCACCAGATGAAGCTGTTTTGGGTACATCAATTAGCATTCCTACTCCCGATGGTATGGTGAGGATGAAAGTTCCTGCGGGAATTCTTTCGGGTCAGGTATTGCGCTTGAGAGGCAAGGGTTGGTCTTCTCCCAAGGGTGGCAGAACAGATCAGCTAGTTAAAATTGCGATCGCAACTCCCAAAGAAGTTACTGGTTTAGAAAAGGAATATTACGAGAAAATTCGCAATATTCGAGAAAGAGATCCTCGCGAAAATTTGGCAGGAATTAGGCTTTAAAAAATCTACAGTAATTATTATTTGTTTCTGGGTGGAGTTTCTACGCCAAAATAAAATTTACGCTCTAGTTTATTGAGCTGCCACCAAGTAATGCTAGAAGCTAGCAACATGGTGGATAAGCTAATGGTAGTCCACAGATTAGAAATAATAATAAACCAGGAAAGTAGAGGAACAGTAGCGCAAACTAAAATAACAAGTGCGATCGTAATTACTTTAATCTTTTTGATATTTTCAAGAGCCTGACTACAGCTAGCACAGTTTTTAGTGTGGGAATGATAACGGTCTAATAGTTGTTCTTTTGGCAAAGCAGGGGAAAAATCTCTATCTGGGAAGGGATCTGCATGATATAAATTAACCCATTGACGTAGTTCTGAAACATATAGATCGGCCTTGGTAGGAAGATAAAAGGCTTTGCTATATTGTTCTCCTCCACCCAAAGCTGCTAGATAACGTTCTTGATGATGCAGAAATATTTGGTCGTCTTCTAACACTCCGTTTTGATTAGTGTGAGAATACCACTGGGGTGCAAGCTTGATGAAGAAGCGAGGGAAGGGAGAAGAGAATTTGAAGGGGAAACGAGCAAATAAACGGCATCTACCTTTACTAATAGGTGTGGCATAAACTACCGTGAGAGTGCGTCCAAACTGTTTAGAAGTTAGGTCGTGCCACACCAGACATGGGGCTGTAAAAGCCGTGTATTGTGTCCCTAATTTTCCCTTACGAGGTCCTTCTTCCCAGATGCCTTTAAAACCTTGTTTATCAGATTCAATAACTTCTAGTTCCAAAGGTGCAACATTGGCGCGATTTCCCACGGTTTTGTGATGAGTATAGGGGATGTGGCTAGCATCAATGACATTCTCTAATAAGGTAAGGGCATCATAGGGAAGATCGCGAAATATATTTAAACAAACCCAGGCATCAGGATCTTCTTCTATCGGTTCAATAATTGGTACGGGAACATGAGGTGCATTTTCTTTGATGCCAGGATAAACAAATAACAGTCCCTGGGCGATCGCAGTAGGGTAAGATCTAACGCAGGCTCTCTGGGATGTATGAGCTTCTCCTCCTGGTTGTTGCTGAGGAATTACTTCACACTCCCCCTCCCCTGAAAATGCCCAACCGTGATACGGACATTCTAGCTGTCCTGCTTCATTGACTCTACCTTCGCTTAACGGTGCCAGACGATGGGGACATTTATCTTCGAATACTTGCCATGTCTGGGCTGACTTGTCCCACCAAATAACCAAATCTGTGGCTAATAAAGTAAATCGACTAAGCTTATTTTTATCAAGATCGTCTAGATAATAGATGGGATACCATGCTTCTTTAGGATCGAATACAGTAAGGTCAACACCCCCAGGTAATAAAGTCGCTGTATCTGAATTATTGGAAGTAATGGTCATATCCTATGGTATTTTCAATTTACTTAGTCTTGTAAATAATTGTTACACAAGATTTTTAACAAAGCTATTGAACAGTAATTATTTTGACTTTATACGATTCCATTGGTCAAGGATATAATCTTACTCGTCAGCCAGACAGTAGAATTGTCGATCGCCTAATCGGTCTTTTGAATCTTTCCCCAGGAAAAACCATTGCTGACGTTGGTGCGGGTACGGGTAACTACAGTAATGCGATCGCCAATAGCGGATATAAAATAATCGCGATCGAGCCTTCGCAAGCAATGCGTTCCCAGGCGCAGCCACACAAAGATGTACGTTGGGTAAATGCTGCTGCAGAGTCTATTCCCTTAGAGGATAATATTGTAGATGGTGCAATTGTAATGTTGGCACTGCATCACTTTCAAGATCTTGATGCGGGAATTAAAGAAATCGATCGCATTACTCAAGAGAAGATAGTTATCTTTGCTTTTGAACAGAGTAAAATTGCTGATTTCTGGTTAACAGACTACTTTCCCTATTTTATTCAAGATACTCTAAAAACCTTTCCTGAACCTGAAGCTTAAGAAAGGAGTGATTTCAACTTGCTTGTCGGTAAGATGCTGGTTATCGTATTTTTACTGTTCGGTAGCTTTTGATTACAACTAACAAAATAATTAGCTTTTTGTATGCCAGTTTATAGAATTTTCTATTTTGATTCACTACACTTTAATTTAAAGTCAAGCTAATCGGAATATAGTTAAATACCTGAATGAAGGGTGCAATAGTAAACAACAAATACAAAATAATTAAAATTTTAGGTCAAGACTCTTTGACCGAAACCTTTCTTGCTCAAGGTAAAGGCTTGTATTGTTTTAATCGTTATGTGATTAAAAAATTTCAACCAATACTAGGAAATCCCCAAGCAAGAGAAATGAAGCGTCTTCTTTGTCGAGAAGCCAGTATGCTCAAGCTTTTAAGCGGTAAAAATCGTCAGATTCCCCAACTATACGATTACTTTATGGACGGATTAGATTTCTATCTAGTTCGCGAGTGGATCGAGGGAGTAACCTTAGAGCAAAAAGTACAGCAGCAAGGAAAACTCTCAGAAACCGAAGTAAGACAGATATTAGCCAGCTTACTATCAGTACTTAGGTATATTCACAATTATGACCTTGTATATCGAGAATTAAGCCCCAGCAGTATTGTGTTACGAGATCGGCCCAAAGGCATGGCGACTCTATACAAAGGGTTAGATAGAGTGAAGCAAAAAGAGTGTTTGCCTGTACCAATCTACTTTAGCGGAGTCAAAGAATTAGCCAGAGAAACTCAAAAACTTAGCCAGCATAGTTTAGTATTAGCCAATCAACAAGAATATGTTTCCCCAGAATCAGAAAAAGGAGAGTCAGCATACGCCAGCGATCTTTATAGTTTGGGGCTTACTGCAATTTATTTACTTACTGGAAAAACTCCAGCAGAGTTGGGAACCAACCCTCACACTAACCGACTTTTATGGCATCTAGAAGTTCGGAGTCTAACTACTAACTTAGTTGGCGCGATCGATATGGCTATATCTCCTAACAAAAGCGATCGCTTTACTTCAGCAGAACAAATGCTCAAAGCTCTTTTCCCCCAGTCTATAACCATTTCCGAATCATTGATTACTCAACCTGAAGCAAAATCAAAATCTTGGCTAACACCAGAAATAAAGGTTATTTCTAGCTTATCTTGTTTAGGTTTAGGAATAATAGGTGCAGCCTTTACTATGATGGACTTTAATTTCGATAAATTGATGGTCGCAAACAATACAGATTCTACGCCAGCTCAAAAATTGCCAACTGATGATGGAGTTAAAACAGAGGTGTCGAACGATTTTAAAGGCTCCTCTGTCCAGGCTCAAGCTATGCTCAATATACCTGTTTTTAGAGTAGGTACTCCTCAAGAACGGGTAATTGGTTCATTAGGAGAACCAACCCACCAAAGTCGCGGTTATTGGCATAATAGTAAAGCTTTTTTATATCAAGATTTTGTCCCTAGGCAAGTTGACCTTGGTTATCTGTCTGACATTGAATCTCAAACCATACTTCAAACCGAAGCGTCTTTTGCCGAGTCTGTTCCAGAAGTTGAAATAGAGCAAGTTCTACAGCAGTTATTAATGGCTAATTATTCAGCAGAAATAGAACAAAAAATAGGTCGAGTTGTTTCCCGAAAAAGTAATAAACAAGAATTTACTGTTGACAACTTAAAAGGTGTGATTCAACGCAATTCACAAAATAATATTTATGTAGCTGTTTGGGAAAATGGGTTTCATCAATAAAGAATCATTTTGGCTTGTTTAATGCAGTCATGAGCGTTAACGCACAACTTAATCAACCCTACTTAAGATATTTGAAAATCACGTTGAGTAGTTTGGTGCGACTAAATGGTTTTGTGATGCTCTCCATCGCTCCTGAACGTTTTAATTTGGATAGATTAATTTGTTCATATGCCTCATGAGACAAAATTACAGGAACTTTTTTTAAAGCATGATGATTTTTCAACAGGCTACATAATTCATAACCATTGAGATGGGGCATATTCACATCTAAGACAATCAAATTTGGCTCAAACTCAATCAATTCGTTAAAAGCATTTAATGAATCTTCAATGGTCAAAAGATGAAATAGATTTTGGTCGAGACATTGACTAAAATCAGTATGAATACCAGGATCATCGTCTACGTTAGCAACTTTCCACGTTTCTTCCAAAACCTGAATAGTTTGTTTGCTATGAGAATTTATCTGAAACCCGCTACTGTCATCGCCACGCCAGTCAGAATCCGATTTTAAATCAGGACTTCCTGTTTGAGGTAATGAGGGTAATTGATCGAACGGTGTTTTGGGATCTCTGACAATAATGGTACTATCAAGCATCGAGGGGTAGAGAATTTTTGCTACCACTAGTTCATCAAGATCTAAAATTGCGCTAATTTGACGAAAGTTCAACCCTTTTAAAAGCTGGCAAATTGTTTCATTTTGCGCTGCTGTTAAATCTCCAATTGCCTGGGTTTTTTCTGTTACCAAATACGGACGCTGATAAGACGACCAAATTTTTTTGTTGAAGACTTGCCATGCTTCTAATCGTTTTCTGCATTGTGCAATATAAGCTTCAAAATCAAATTGACAGAATTCAGGAATTTTACTGGGTCGAGCAACAAACCTATATTGGCAAGAATCTGGGATACACAATAAAGATTCAAATACTTCTCTAGTAACTCTTCTGAGTACGGCTACAGCCTGCTTAGAATCTAAATGACCCTGTTCTATTAACCAAATGATGCCTTGATAGTCTGAAGGAATTTGAGTGTATGATTCTAAACCATCACTAAAGTTCGAGCGTGGCTGTTTGATAACTGAATTATTTAGTTTGGGATTTAAATTACCCAGACGACGTAAATGACGTTCTAACCTTTCAAAAGGAGCTAGAGAATTAGTTCCATAAATTAGCTTCCCTTGATTAAAATGAATAAAAAAAGTTGTTGAATTATAAACGACTTGTAAACAACTGTTTTGTCGTAAACTGGACATCTTAGTTAATACATTAATTAATGTATCAGTTGTAAATGTCGATTGTTCTTTCTCGATATTAGGGGGGTGAGGATGATTCATGCACTCTCAAGGCTACATCAGACGGCAACAATTTTAAGATACCCATTTCTGCTTGTCGAATAACACTTAAGTAAAATATATTATATAGTTTTAGTTTTCTTGCCAAAAAAAAGTATTCATGCTCCAATAAGTCAAATACTTTCGCTTATTAGCTAAAATAATGTGTAAATGTCTATAAGTATTAGCTGGGGGAGTTTTTATGGCATTATTTTGAAGCTTAGACTTAGTAGACTTGACAGTCCCAAAATTTAACTAAAATTTCTTTAATAGATATCAATCTAGGTGGAAGCAGTCGCTTACATTAACTAAACAATAAAATGACAACTGAAAACACACATCTACGTTCTGAATTTATCAACACTCAAGTAATTGCTCGCAGCAGTGGCAAAAGACTAGGAGTGGTGAAAGAAGTTTTGGTAGATATAGACCGCAGAGAAGTAGTTGCTTTAGGTCTTAGAGATAATTTACTTTCAGTTTCTGGCATACCAAAATATATGTATCTCGATAGTATTCGTCAGACTGGAGATGTAATTTTAGTAGACGACGAAAATGTAATTGAAGATATTGAAATAGAGGTTTACAGTAAATTAATCAATTGTGAAGTAATTACTGAAGCGGGAGAGCCTTTAGGCAAGGTTAGAGATTTCCAATTTGATGCGGAAAATGGAGCAGTCAACTCAATTGTTATTGCTTCGTTGGGAATACCACAAATACCCGAACAGTTTATTAGTACTTACGAATTATCTATCGAAGAAGTAGTTAGTAGTGGTCCCGACCGCCTAATTGTGTTTGAAGGCTCAGAAGAACGTATTGAGCAAATATCAGTAGGACTATTGGAACGCTTGGGTATTGGTCGTCCTGTCTGGGAACGCGATCGCGAAGACTATTATCCTCAAACTATTCAAGCCGAAAATCAATTAGGAACAGGAACACCTCTGCGTCCGCCAATTTCTACTCCGACCATGGATACTAGAGAGCCTGTGATGGAAGAAAGATGGGATGAAGATGAGTGGCAAGAGCCTCGCACCGTAGTACCGCCCATGAGACAGCAGGCAGAAGCTATCCCCTATGATGATGATTATGAAGAAAACAACTGGGAAGATGCCGAATCAGAAGTCTACGATGCTCCTGTGTATGACGCACCACCTGTAAAAGAGTATGAATATGAAGATGCACCAGTAGAAGATGTTTGGGATGATGACATTAAGGCAGAACCCTATAATCCTCCACCAGTAAACATTCCTCAGAAAGAAAAGGCTCCTGAATACGAAGAAGAACCAGGATAATTAAGGGATAAGAAACGAGGCATGAAGGAAAAAATCCTCATCCTCGTTTATTTTTTCAAATAAGCTTTCGCCATGTAAAAGCAGGCGATAGTTTTACCATCTATGGGTTCGCCAGCCAAAATAGCTTGCTCTAATTCTGATTCTGTCATTAGTACTACTTCAATATCTTCATCTTCATCTTGTTGGGGTGGTGCAGCGAGTTTTTCTAAATCTTGGGCCAAAAACGCATAGATATATTCATCAGAATATCCTGGAGCGAGGATGAATTTGCCCATATCTTGCCATTTGTTTGCTTTGTAACCTGTTTCTTCTTCTATTTCCCGTTTTATTGTTTCAAAAGGCGATTCGTTAACCTCTACTGTACCCGCAGGGAATTCTAACAACCTACCTGCTACAGTAAAGCGATATTGCTTAACTAAGACAAACTTGCCATCGGCAGTCACTGGTACGGCTAAAGCTCCCCCTGGATGACGGACACATTCCCACTCTCCTACCGCGCCATTGGGTAAACGAAGCTTAACTACTTCATAATCAAATTTGCGACCTTTGTAGGTAAGTTTTTGTTCGAGAATTTCGGCTGGTTCGTTGACTACGGGCATGATAATTTTATTGTTATGGCATCGATTGCACAAATATCATATCTTGGCACTGTTAATCTGAGTTATTGAATATAAGAATTAAATATGGCTGGTAAAAATAAATCGAAGGGCAAACGCATTGTTTATCAAGAATTTGGTAGTCCCGATAATTCTCAAGCACTAGAAAGAGGAGTACCCGATCTGCCACCCAACCAACAAGATTTGAGAATACAGGCAACGCGAGCAGGAAAAAAAGGCAAAACTGTTACTATCATCACAGGATTTCAACACAAGCCTGAAACTTTAAGTAAGCTATTGAAAAAGCTAAAGAGTCAGTGTGGTACTGGCGGTACGGTCAAAGATAATAACTTGGAAATCCAAGGCGATCACAAACAAAAGTTGTTAGAAGTTGTAACTAAATTGGGCTATAAGGCTAAAATCAGTGGTGGTTAATAGAGACGTACCATAATACGCCTCTACCAAACTATTTTGCTAGCTGTAAAATCTGTGAAGCGATCGCCATACTTTCTTCGTAAAGCATTTCCCGTCCCCATCTTTGTAGTTGTTGACCGAGTAATTCTTCAGTCTTTTGATCTAATACGGGAGTTACCTGTTCGATGTAGCAAGACTGCGCGCCTCCACCAGCTTCCATTCGCATACAGCCTGTCGTACTAGAACAAAGAACTGTACAGCAGTCTGCATCTAGATTAGTCGAATTAAGCTTTAAACTGATTAAATCACCAGGAATATCTCCCCAGTCAGCCGTAGGAATACCTGCAAGTTCTGCTTCGATGTGACGCTGTTTTTCATCAGTAAATTTAACTTTACGAATATCGTAGTCTCCACCTTCGTGTTGATATTCTACAGGTGTCCACTTAAGACGACTAGCTAGCCAGCCCAAATACATTAAAGCCTGAGATTGATTGCCTAGTTCGTAATCAATGGTTACTTTGTCTACTTCATAGATTTCCGCTCGCCTTTCTGGAGGATCGAAAGCAGCAGCAGCCAATTCTTGCCAAGGAGCAAGTCTACGCCAGTTGATATCGGCTAAAACAGTATCTTGCTTGAGCAGTGCTGCTAGGGTTTTTAAATCTGCTTCGGGCTGTACAAAACTACTAGAGTCGAAAATTACCGTGTCGCAAGAAGATACCAAACGTTTAAATAAAGGATGTTCTGTTGCAGGTGTAGCTTTCCACCAGACAAATTTTGGCAAGTCGGCGATCGCTAATTCTGCTATAATACCGCCAATTCTTTCCAAGGCTTCGGCTGTACCGCTTAGGGTAATGTATTCACAACATACCAAGGTATTTTTGGTTTGTTTGTTGATTGGGCAGTATGCCGAGACTTGAGCCTTAACCCCTGTATCTTCGCTTAAAATTGGACAAAGAGTTATAATGCGGCAGGGATTAGAAGCTGCGATCGCATCGGCAGTAACTCCCTCAGAATCGGGACTATAGTTGATGGCTGCGGTTTTGTTTTCAGAAGTTAGTTTGTCTTCAGTCTTGGCTTTGATAAATTCTGCCTGTAGCCTTTCAGTTAGCTGGTCGTCAGACTTGCCCGTGGCATTCATACCATAAGCCTTTTGGGCTGCTCTAATAGCAGCCTTTGTTCTTGGTCCTGCAATGCCATCAATGGGACCTGTATAAAAGCCTAGGGATGCTAAAACTTGCTGTGTGCCATCTGGTTCATAAACAATCAGACTAAAGGTTGCAGCCCTTGTAACCGCTGCTGCGTCTTCGTCTGAACCTTGAGTTTGCCAAAGCGATCGTAATTCCGCTTCGATTTCATCGATGGATACGTCTTTGGGTGCTTGTAAAGATACTATTGGTGAAACCATTTTTTCTTAGTAATTATGTGGAACGGTATCCTTATCCGAAGGTGTATCCTTTAGGATTAGGACAGTAATCAGTGATCAGTAATTATTAAAGTCTTCTCCAACTGCGTTTATCGCGATTGAGCATCATTTCCGCTTCTGTAGGCTGCCATGTTCCTGCTTCGTACTGGGGAATTTTGCTAGGATCGCTGGGAGATTCCCAGGCATTGATCAAGGGCATGACGATATTCCAAGCAGCTTCTACTTCGTCAGCACGAGTGAACAAGGTTTGATCTCCCAACATACAGTCTAGTAATAGACGATGATAGGCATCAGCGGTAGTCATCCCAAAAGATGAACCATAGCTAAAGTCCATATTGACTGTTCTTGTCCGTAGATCTGGTCCTGGTGTTTTGGCTTCAAACTTCAAGGATATACCCTCATTAGGTTGAATCCTCATCGTTAAAACATTAGGGCTTGTCTGTTGGGCTGCGGATTGGAAAATTAATAGAGGTACTTCACGGAAATGAATCGAAATCTCAGTTACCTTTTTGGGCATCCGTTTTCCTGTACGAAGATAAAATGGTACTCCTTTCCACCGCCAGTTATCTATCTCTAGTTTTAAAGCGACGAAAGTAGGAGTTAAGGATTCGGGGTTTACTCCTTCTTCTTGACGATATCCCTTCACTGGCTTTCCTTTCATCCACCCATCAGAATATTGCCCTCGAACTGCTGACTGTTCTAAATTACTGGCGTTAGCAATATGAGTTGCTTGCAGTACTTTGGTTTTTTCGTTGCGCATACTGTCGCCATCCAAAGAATTAGGCGGTTCCATTGCGGTAATAGCAAATAGCTGCATCAGGTGATTTTGCAGCATATCGCGCAATGCGCCAGAAGTTTCATAGTATCCCGCGCGATCTTCTACTCCAACAGTTTCGGCTACGGTAATCTGTACGTGATCGACAAATTGACGATTCCATAATGGTTCAAAAATTGCATTGCCAAAGCGGAATACTAAAATATTCTGAACGGTTTCTTTACCCAGGTAGTGATCGATGCGATATACCTGTTCTTCTTTACAGACTTTTTGCACTGCGCGGTTAAGAGATTTTGCCGAACTCAAGTCTTTGCCGAAGGGCTTCTCAATGACAATTCTGTTTTTAATAGAATCATCAAGCATCCCTGCTTTTCCTAACTGTTTTAAAGCTGGTTTAAAGAATTTGGGAGATACTGCTAGATAGAAAACGCGATTACCTCTAGTGCCTCTTTTTCCATCCAAATCGGCTAAGAAATTTTTCAACTTTTCATAGCTTGCTTCCTCATCCATATTGCCCGAACAATAGAAAATGCCCTTGGCAAAGTCATTCCATAGTTCTTCGTTACCGACTCCACTACCAAATTCTTCGATACCTTCTTTTAAATGCTGACGAAAATAGTCATGACTCCAATCTCTTCTGGCTACTCCTACAATAGTCATTTCTGGAGGCAGACGACGCTCTCTTCTGATTTGATAGATGGCAGGAATTAGTTTTCGTACAGTTAAATCTCCTGATGCACCAAAGATAACGATAATTGCAGGATCGGCAGTCCGTTCCTGTTGCAAGCCTACTCTTAACGGATTTTCTAGTATTGCAACCATATTTAATTTATTGGTTTGATTTAAAAATTATTTGTATGGGAAAGGGTAAAAGAAAAAAGGGGAAAGGAAAAAGGAATGTGGTATTTTTTCCTTATTCCTCATCCTCTAATTCTTTAATTAAACTGTTGCCAATTGCTCGACTTTTGATTCTAAGGAAGACATTAGTGATTCAAAAGGCTGGACGAATTTATCAATTCCTTCTTCTAATAGTTCGTCCATCACTGCATCAAGGTCAATATCGACGGCATCATCTTTCAAGCCATCAATAACTTTGTGCGCGCTGTCTAAATCTGTTTCAATTCGGTTAGCGGGATCGCAATGATCGACACAGGCTTCAATTGTGTTAGGAGGTAAAGTGTTGACTGTATCTAGGCCAACTAATTCATCGACGTACATTACATCGCTGTATTCAGGGTTTTTAGTACTGGTACTTGCCCAAAGTAGACGCTGTGCTTTTGCGCCTTTAGAGGCTAAAGCTTCCCATCTATCGCCACTGAATATTTCCTTATATTTTTGGTAAGCAATTTTGGCATTTGCGATCGCAACTTTTCCTTTAATCGCTTCTAGTTTGGCTTTAGTTTCACCACCTGCACCGCCTAGTTTACTGTCGATACGACCATCGATATTGCTATCAATCCGACTGAGGAAGAAACTAGCTACAGAAGATATTTTGCTAATATCCTCTCCTGCTGCAGCACGTTTTTCTAAGCCTTTGATATATGCCCAAGCAGTATCAATATAGCTTTGGACGGAGAATAGCAATGTAACGTTAACGCTCATGCCTTCAGAGATCACCTGTTCTACTGCGGGTAACCCTTCTGGTGTTCCAGGAATCTTGATCATTAGGTTAGGGCGATCGATGGTTTTGTAATAGCGACGAGCTTCGGCGATGGTGCTTTCGGTATCTTTAGCTAAGTTTGGTGGAACTTCAATACTGACGTAGCCATCCAAACCATCACTTTCTTCGTATACGGGCATAAAGATGTCACAAGCATTGCGAATATCAGTAAATACTAAGTCTTCGTAAATCTCTTGGACTGATTTGTTCGATTTAATGCCGCTTTCAATCGCATTATCGTAGATTTTGTTACCGGCGATCGCTTTTTCAAAAATAGCAGGGTTAGATGTAATTCCTCTAATACCCTTATTACTAATAGACTGTTTTAATTCGCCAGATTCAATAATGTCGCGACTTAGATTATCCATCCAAATACTTTGACCGTACTGATTACCTATTTCTACAATGGGATTAGACATGATTAATAGTTCTCCTTTTAATATTTCAAAACCAAAAAAAATGGTTTAAACTAAAGCTTGTTCTTCCGTTCCCCGACGCGCTCCATCTTTGATAAAAGACTCTACCAATTCCACATCTTCTGTACTGCCAATTACTAAAGGCGTACGATAGTGCAGCTTGTCTGGGACTACATCTAAAAGCCTTTCAGTGCCAGTGCTAGCCTTTGCTCCTGCTTGTTCTGCTAAGAATGCTAAAGGTGCTGATTCGTATAATAATCTCAGTTTTCCTTCGGGATTTTTGACTGTTCCTGGGTATAGAAATACGCCACCTTGAAGTAGAATTCGGTGAAAGTCTCCTACCAATGCGCCACTATAGCGAGAAGTGTAGCCTTCATGACGGTGAACATAACGGATGTATTCCCTGATTGACTCATCCCATTGCCAATAGTTTCCTTCATTGGCACTGTACACAGAGCCATGTTTGGGAATAGTGATGTTTTCCCCCGCTAGGATAAATTCTCCTAAGCTGGGATCGAGAATGAACGAATGTACTCCTTTGCCCAAAGTGTATACCAGGACAGTAGATGGACCATATAAAATATAGCCTGCTCCTACCTGGCGATCGCCATTTGTGAATAAATCTCTGGCTTCTCCGTCAAGATCTTCCCTTTCTTGCTGGCGCAGGGAAAATATTGAGCCTACATTGAGGTTTATATCAACATTGGAAGATCCATCGATGGGATCGTAAAGCAGGGTATAGCGTCCTATGGGGCAATTTTCAGGGATATAGTAGGGTTTTTCCATCTCTTCTGATGCTAGGCGGCATACTAACCCACTTTGCTTAAAGACGGATATAAAAACATCATTGGCATAGATGTCTGCTTTTTTAACAGATTCTCCTTGGACATTGGTTTCTCCAGTAAAACCCAATGCTCCAGCCATCAAGCCTGCTTTACTCAAACGGCGGCTAACTAATTTAGCAGCTAAGGCGATGCGATTCATGATTGCGCTGACATCCTGCGCTTGAGTACTAAAGTCTGAAAATTGTTGCAGTACATGCCTAGAGAGGGTCTGACAATCTCTATCCAAGCTATATTCTGGAATTATAGCGTTGTCCAAATTTTCCATGAGGTTAACATTAAGTGAATCTTGCATCTCCTGCCTTCTGTCCAACTTTAAAGCCGCAGATTATAACCGAGGACAAGAGCTAATTAATTATATATTTATCTTATGAAGGTATTTTGGGTCATAGTCCGAAGCTTAAGAATAGCTTCAGGTTATTAGCTATTTTGGTTGTTTTCGACACAAAAATTCATTAAAGTTCAAGACTTAACTTCGATGAATTATTTGAGTATTCGCGACACTTATTACTATCGATCGTCTTATCCAAAAGGAAAGGCTTTGGAGGTAATATAAATCCAAAGCCACGATCGCAATCGAAGTAGATTATTTGCTTTATGCCTTTATGGGGTGTAATAAGCTTGACATTTTCGAGCAAGCAAATTAGTCGATGTCTATTGATTGAGGTCTACTGCTATTGTTGGAAACTACAGAATTATTGGTTGTGCTATATCCTTGCTGCTCCAACCACTGAGATAAAGGCTCTTCGTTTAATTTTAACTGTAAAATTCCAGACACAAAGCCTCCTGTGAAGGCTATGGGCTGTTGAAGTAATTTTTGCAGGGCTGGTGTTAATTCGCTTAAAAACATAAATTTAGGAAGAATAAATTTTTTGTTTAGATTATTATCTAAAGGTTTTCTTGAAAATTGTAGCGTAGTTAAGGAGTGGATGTGGATTCAACTAGTTCTAGGAAAACTTGAAGCAGCTACCTCATGATTGCGAGATTTTACAACGGATATAGAAGTATTAAGTTACTGTGCTTAAAGCTATACAAAGGTTTCTATTGCTGTGGCAATTAGGTTTAATGTCAATAGCGAGTCTTTTTGCTACTACAGCTATTTGTTAGTAAGACGAAGATTCTACTGCGACCAACAACATTAATTCTGGAAATAGCAAAAATGGATGAAAGACAAGAAAAAGACGTTTTGCTAAGTGAATTGGAAAGAGAACATTCTATACGTCGTACGGTAAAATTACTACATGCCAAGCGATCGAGCGTTGTAGATGAACTGGATCTTCTTATCGATCATCTTTCTTTGTTAGTCGCTGTTCCTCATCAAACATCAGAAAATCCTCATTTTGAATCAGATCTTCTAATTGAAGCTGCAAAAAGAATTGACGATCCTTTGTTTACTGAACTGCTAATTCAAATTATTCAAAGAAGAATATAGATAATACTATACAAGTTAAGATTTTGATTGAGCAATTTTTTATTTAGTAATCAATAATTAAATTATGCCTCGTTTAAATATCCATAGTCTATCAATGCAAATTAGCCGTATGTTTGAGCAGGGACAATCGTTCTTCTGCAAAATCAAAGTGCAAGATTGGCTAAAAGAGCGTAATGAAAATCCTGATGATTATGATATTTTGTTTCACGAGAAACCTGCGCCGCCTGGATCTGATTTAGTTATCATGCAGGAAATTGAGCTACGTCGTAAAGATGGTCAGCCTGTTGAGGCTTGGTTACAAGAGGATATTAATAGTTATGTTTAGCACAATGAAATTAGTATCGCTGTAAGTGCCATCTACCCAGGAGGTTGTGTTGTAAACTGTCTGGTTCGTATTCTCGATCTTCGACTAATTTTATTTGATAGCTAGGAGATTCAATATCAGGCTGGAAGGTATGTCCGTCTTGAAGTATGGGAGATTCAGTCAAGCGGTAATAATTAAATACATTCATGACGTAAATTGCCAAGCCTATATCTTCGGTAATATCTAGAGACACATCGGCTTTGCCAAAGTTTTGCATTCCACAGGAATAATAAATATCTTCTCCTTCTATTAGTCCTACGTATAAAGAGTAAATATCAAATACATCTTGGGAGTTGTATTTAGCAAGCCATCGTTCGGCTTCGTGAGCAATGCTTCCAGACTCAATATTGACGGCAATTCCGCCAATGTTAAGAAAAACTTGAGTAAAGTGAGCAATTGTTTGGCAGGCTTGGTAGCCGACATCTAAAGAAACTAACTGTACTGTTTGTCGGCTTTGGCTGATTACCTCTAGGGTATGGAAATCGACTTTGTTTTGTCCTGCAATCTTGATCGCTTTAGCAAGATCTCGGTTGTCAGGGAAAATAGAAGAAATATTTATTTCACAACTTTTACTGGTTGTTGTTGACCAAAGTGTTCTACCAATAAATAAGTAATCTGTACTGTATTTATTCAGTAAAGCATTAGAAATTTCCTGTCTATTTTCAAGCTCTATGGGAATAGAAACAACTATCACAGACGCCATTAATTATTTTTTTATTCCTTAACAGAAGCGACATTAAAGTTGATTTTGGTAGACTTTTTTAGTTCAACAATGGCCTTAAACTTATTTTGCACAATGCTGACAAACTTGCCCAACAAATCGGCTACGGTATAAGGATTGTCTACAATTTGTTTGGTGGTTTCTACTATATCTTTTTGCTTAATGGCTTCTAAAACGCGATAGAAAGCTAGCCTCTTTTGATAAATTACTAGGTTCTGAAATAAAACTTTGAGCAGAGGAGAATTCTTTTGAGAGTTTATTTCTTTATCAATAAAAAGCTTGGCTATTGCACAAGAATCAGATAGATATTCAGTAGGCTTTCTGACAGAAAGAGAATTAACCCGAGTGCGATAGTAATAATAAGCTTGGGGTATTAAGACAAAGCGAGCGTGCTGTCTTAAGCATTCTAAATAGAGAATAAAATCTTCTCCAACATTAATGCTCTCATCGTATTCAATACTGTGCTTAACTAAAAATTCTCGTTTGATTAACGGTTTTGTATAACCAAAGCTCCAGTTTCTTTTAGCTTTAATTGGGTTTGGGCGATCGCTAATTACAAATTCTACTGCGTTAATCAACTGGACTGAAGATATTTCTTGCTCGTTTTCCCGCAGCAAAGTACTCCAGGGTTGTAATTCGCGATCGCGAATTAGGTTCAAATCGTCTCCGACTAAATCGGCATTTTCTGCTTGAGCTACCTTGAGTAGCTTTTCTAGTCTTTCTGGTGCATACCAATCATCAGAGTCTAAAAGTGCAATCCAGTTTCCTTTAGCTGCTTTGATGCCACAATTACGACTGTAGCTTACTCCATGATTCTGCTTATTGCTGATTATTTTTAACCGTCGATCATCAAAATTACGAGCAATTTTAATAGTAGAGTCGGTCGAAGCATCATCTACTAATATTATTTCTAAGTTTTTGTAAGTTTGATTTAGAATAGATTCGAGAGCTTGAGCTATATAGGCTTCACTGTTGTAAGCAGGAATTATAATAGATACTTCAGGATTCATTAGTTTAGTTAATAATAAGTTTGATATTTCCTATATAGGTTGTAGATTTTTGAAATAAGCACTTTGCTGGGATAAATCTACTGGCTAATCAAATTTTCTTTAACGAAAGTAACGTTTACAGAATGATACGATACTTCTAGATACAATCCACCTGATATATTACAGCCAAACCGACTTAATAAATGTAAAATATACTATATTCAGCGTTTGATCGATAATTTGTTTAAAGTTGCCAGATTAATTTGCTTGAAAGAGAACCAAGCTAACCATATAACATTTCGTTTAAAAAGTAGATAATGTCAAATGCAGCTTTAAGCAAGACTTAAAATTTGCTAGACTGATTACCATCAAGGCTTTCTCTAGCTTTACCCAAAATTTCTCTGGCTTCATTGCCAGTAATATTCACTGTTTCAATTGATTCTCTCATTCGAGAGCTAACTTCAGCCAGCTTCCTGATGACGATGTGAATAAGTTTAGTGTTTTTCCTGGTTTGCAAAGAACTATTTTGATTAAGCACATTTATTTCTCTCTCTAATAGCTTATTGAGATTGTTTACCTCAACCAGAATTCTATTGGTATTTTGAACAGAAGTTTCTATCTGCTTTATTTTGGCTTGAGCATGATTAATAATGTCTTTAATATTATTTAACATGCTCATTCCTGCCTCAACTAAAACAGACTGCTCTTGCAGTTTTGCTTTAGACAAGGACAAACCTGCATGAAAAGCAATTTGCTTAAAGCACTCAATTTCGCTTGCCTGCCAATCTTTAAAACTAAAGCAATGGTGAGCAACTAGCAAACCATAGATCTTTCCATTACCCCAATTAATTGGTGCAACTAAATTGGATTTGACTCCAATCTTGGCTAGATTGTCTACGTAACACGGACTCATTCCCGCCTCATAGATATTGGGAATCGCTCTAACTCTTCCCTGCTGATATTGATCTATGTAGCGGTATTCAAAACAAGGATCTTTAATAACATTAGCCAAAATAGAGGCTAAGGCTGGAGTAGTAGCTTCTGCTACGATCTCCCCCATACTCTCACTTTGCAAACCATAGACTACCACGCGATCGCAATTTAAAATTCCTTTAGCTTTATCTGCTGCTATTTGCAATACTGCTTCTGAAGTTGCTGCACCATGAATTTCTTTGGTGATGGCACTCATAAGCTGTTGTGCCTGCTCGTTGGTGTCGATTTGATGCTGGAGATCGAGATACTTTGCCTGTTGAGCTACCTGCTTCATTGTCCAATCCGCAACGCTTAAGACAAATTCTACTTCTGTCTGTTGCCATTCACGAGTCCGAGAACATTGGTGCATGACCAACAACCCATACAGGGAATTGTCAACAGCAGTTAAAGGTACTATTAAATTAGACTTAACATCAATTTTGGCTAAGTTTTCTACATAGCAAGGACTCATTCCTGCTTCATGAATGTTGGTAATGGCGCGAACTCTTCCTTTTTGATATTTATCGATGTATCTATCTTCAAAACAAGGATCTTTAATAGTCGTGTTGAGAATTTGAGCATAGCCAGGAGTAACGGCTTCCGCCGTAATCTGACACAGAGATTCTGACTGCATGCTGTAGACAACAACGCGATCGCATTTCAAAGTTTCATAGACAATTTCTACGGCAGTTTGAAAGGTTTCGTCTACGGTGTTTGCCACCTGAAGCTTTTTAAATATGCTTGTCGGCAAGCTTTTATATTTTGCACCATTAGACGAAAATTCCGACAGTGATGCCGAGGGTTGAATAGTCATAATACTGAAAATTTTTATATTAATTTGTGATTATTAGTTAAAGACGAAGTACTGTTTTGAGCTTGGACTCAATAGCCTTGAAAATATTACTACAGTGACATATATGTATAATTACTGAAAATTTTAACCTATTTAAGCAATAAATTCTTCCGTACAAAGTAACTAAGACCAGTGAAACGCTCAAAAGCAGCTATTTTTAGGTTCAATCTTGGAGAAAAGCTGCTAAAAGATGAGCAAATTTCGATGAGCGTTCAAAATGAACATTATGATCGGTATTTTTGACTATTTCAGTCTTAAATTGAGGAGATGATAAGCTCATTCTTTGATTAATGGCAATAAATTTATGATCCAATTCGCCAACTATCAGCAGTATGGGAAACTGCACGTATTGAAGATATTTCCATAAAGATGGTTGCACTCCCAAACCCATACAGCGAAGAGATATAGCCAACTTTTGCGGATTGTTGTTTAACTTTAAAGCGATCGCTTTTTGATAATTTGGATGTTTAACAAACAAAGAAAACAGAGGATTGTTATACCATTGCTGTAAAAAAAGACTTAGTGACTGAGATTTTAGCTTTTTTGCTACTTCTAAATCCTGTTTAATTCTTTTGTCTCGCTCTGACTGTCTTTCTAAGCCTGGAGAAGCAGATTCTAAAACGGCTTTGATAAAGTACTGAGGAAAAAAAATAGCCAGATATAAAGCCAGCCTTCCTCCCATAGAATAACCAACTAAATAACACTGCTGAATATTTAACCGATCTAATAAGGTAATAATTGCGATCGCAACTTTAGGCATTTGATAATTGAGATCGCTTTTAACCTCTGTTTTTCCATGTCCAGGCAGATCGATTAACAAACAACAAAATCGCTCTGAAACTAGATTGGCAATCTCCTGAAAATCTTGCCAACTACCCATAAAGCCATGTAAAAACAAGATTACAGGCTTTTCCCTCTGACCTACAAAAACATAATTAAATTTATAATCTTTGTTCTTTTCTGCTTCATCTTTATGTCTCATCCCTTCAAATCAATCTATATTGACAGGATCGACATCAATAGTCATGCTGACAGATTTGGGTAAATGCGAGCGCAATATATTTAGATCGGGTATATTTGTCTCATTTAAAGGAAACTTAAGCAGGATTTGCCAACGATAACGACGAGCGACTCGCATAATATTAGCAGGTGCAGGACCTAATATATCGTATTCTCGGCTGAGAAGATCGATTAAAACATCAGCTAACTTTTCCGCTGCCTGCTGAACTTCTTGTTCGTCAATACTGCTTAACTTAATTAGAATTAGGTTTCCATAGGGGGGATAGTTTAACTCTTCTCTTTGAACTAGTTCGGCAGTGCTAAAGCTATGATAGTCATGGGTTTTGACAGCTTGAATTACAGGGTGTTCGGGAGAATAGGTTTGCACAATCACTTTGCCAGGAACATCACCCCTTCCTGCCCTTCCTGCCACCTGAGTCATGGTTTGAAAGGCTCTTTCGGCAGCACGATAATCACTACGATGCAGTAAGCCATCGGCTGCGACAATACCTACTACAGTAACCCCTGCAATATCTAACCCTTTGGTGAGCATTTGGGTTCCAATTAAGATATCAGCTTCTTGGTTAATAAAGCGATCGATTAATTGACGATGGCTTCCTTTGTTTCTAGTAGTGTCACTATCAAAGCGAATACATCTAAGTTCGGGAAATAGTTTAGCTAATTCTTGAGTTACCTTTTGCGTCCCGCTGCCGAAAAACTTAAGATAGGGAGAACTACATTCAGGACAACTATCAGGCTGAATGCTGGTATGGTTGCAATAGTGACAGCGTAATAATTTTGCTGCACCCTCATGGGTATAGTGATAGGAAAGAGATACGTCACAGTCTGGGCATTCCATCACATAACCACAGCTACGACAAGAAACAAAAGTACTGTGTCCCCGTCGAGGAATAAACAAAATACCCTGTTGTCCTCGATCTTGCATATCGGCGATCTCATTTTGCAAGGATAGGCTAAAGATAGAGCGATTACCCCGACTTAATTCCTCGCGCAGATCGATAATGGTTACCTGGGGTAGGGGACGAGATCCAATCCTTTCGGGTAGTGATAAATAGAATTTGTTTCCATCACTCATTAATGATCTAGCTGAATTTTCCCCGTCTCCTACAGATACTAAACTTTCCAACGAAGGAGTTGCTGAACCTAAAATTAGAGGACAATCATCTAACTCTGCCCGCCAATCTGCTACCGTACGGGCGTGATAAGTAGGTGCAGGACGATTTTGCTTGAAACTAGAGTCATGTTCTTCATCCAGAATGATTAAGCCTAAATTTGGCAAAGGAGCAAAGATTGCCGAGCGCGTACCAATTACTACCTGGGGTTCTCCCTGAATTGTTTGTCGCCAGGTGTCATAACGTTCTCCCGCCGAAAGCTTACTGTGATAAACACATACTTGCGTACCAAAGCGAGCGCGAAATCTATCTGTAAGCTGCGGAGTTAGACCAATTTCGGGAACTAATACTAATGCTGATTTATTCTGGGCTAAAATTGGCGCGATCGCCTGTAAGTATACCTCAGTTTTCCCCGAACCTGTTACTCCGTGCAGAAGAATCTGGGCGTAACCCGATTGAGCATTAATTACTTCTAAGGCATTAGCTTGATCTTGGCTCAATTCTTTGGGAAGATCGGCATTTTGAGCCACTCCTTGTTCTTTACGCAAAACTTCCCTTTCATCGAGGATAATATAGCCCTTCTCTGCCAGTT